>Ga0187888_1000212_pt1 | contig 61239 bp, 55 predicted proteins | sample June2016WEW_7_40_FD_132987 | JGI IMG/M metagenome (GOLD analysis project Ga0187888, IMG submission 132987) | Peatland microbial communities from SPRUCE experiment site at the Marcell Experimental Forest, Minnesota, USA - June2016WEW_7_40 | ecosystem: Environmental > Terrestrial > Soil > Wetlands...
CCCTGAGCGGCGACGAGCTCCTGGAGATCGTCCGCCAGACGACCGCCTCGAGGCCGGCACCGGCAGGCGCTGAGCCGGCACCAGCAGGCGCCGTTTCCCACGCGACCATGAGCAAGGCCGACCGCGCTAATTGAGATTCCCTATCAGACCTGCCCATTGAGATCCTCCACTCCTGAGCTCCCGGTGGATCACGATCCCCCACCGAGAGCGCCCCCTTCCGAGGCTTGTGGTGTCCAGCCCAAAGCCTCGGAAGGGGTTTCTTGTCATGTTCAGAGGCAAGTAACGATCGGGGCCGGCCGCGATGTTCGACCGTCGGCTACACCGGAGCGTCATGTTCGGCGACAAGGCTCACTCAGAACGATCCGATATTCAAGACCCGTGACAGAACGAGGTTCGGCCAACTGGCGTGATCAAACCCGCACGACAAGGCGAGGGCTCAACTGGCAAATCTCGGTGAGCGTCTACTTCCGCCTCAACCGCAGGGACTCCAAGATGCTGGTGACGGTCCCACGTTCCTCCCGGCGGATCCAGATGAGATAGGTCACGACTCGGACGTAACCCTCTCCCCCCGGTCCGAAGCCCACTCCCGGCGACACCGCCACTTCCGCCTCGGTGACGAGAAACTTGGAGAACTCGATCGAGCCCATCTCCCGATAAGGCGTGTCGTGGCGGCAACATACGGGCGCCGCTCTTTGGGCATCGCCTCGCACTGGCCCTTCGAGGACTGGGGGCACTTCCTCCCCGAGCAGACGACCGTCGTCAGCCTGCTCGACCGCCTCTTGCACCACGCCAGCGTCGTCAACACCAAGGGATCGCAAAGCTCGTTCTGAACGTGACCCTGGCTCCTGCCAGTCCTGTCCCTGGTCTCTATCTTCATCCTGATCACCGCCGACGTCTCCGGCGTCCTCCAGTCGACGGTGGTGGTTATGTCTAGTCAAGATGACCGCACTGTCGAGGATTGTGGGCCGCTGTGGCTCACGATAGTTCATGATATAGGGCAGTTATCTGTCACCAGCAACGTCCTGTCCAGCAGTAGCGGTATACAATGCTCGACATCGGTAGTGAGCGGGAGTACCATCAGCGTTGGTGAGCACGGCGAGCAGAATGCGAGCACTCGAGCAGGCTGGGCTGCTGCACTCCCGGCCGAGTGCTGTGACCGCGGCTGTCTTCGACCACGAGAGTGGCTTCTTCCTCCCGGCGGACAAGGTGCAGGTGAAGTACGAGATGCTGCGGGCCCACGTCGTCGACGGCATCTCGGTGTCCACGGCCGCAGCTCAGCACGGCTTCTCGCGAGCGTCGTTTTATCTCGTTGCTGCGGCTTTCGACGCATCGGGCATGTTCGGGCTGGTCGACGAGCGTCGGGGCCGTCGGGGTCCACTCAGGCTCACCCCGGAGATCGTCGCGTTCCTTCAGTCCGCGGAGGGATCGGGGGCAACTCTCGCCGACGAGGTGGAAACGCGCTTTGGCGTCCGGCTGCACCGAAGGACGGTGGAGCGAGCCCGGTCGTGACGCAGTTCTGGCCATCACTGACCGGTGGTGCCCAGGGAGAGTACGAGATGCTCCGCGAAACGGTGTTGTCAACTGGGACAACACCGGACACGTTGGCCGCTGCCCGACTGTTGCGCAGAGGACTGGCTGGGTTGATCACCTGGCCAGTGACCGAACCCGTCTTCGTCGGCGAGGTGATCGGAGCGCGGCGACCGGCGTGGACACCGCAGACAGACCCGCGCCTTGAAGCTTTGGCAGAGAGCTTCGAGTTGCTCGTGTCTGTCAAAAGGCCGCTTGCGGCAAGGGAGTTGTTGATATGAGGGTAGCGCTCTACGCCCGAGTCTCGACCGAGGCCCAGGAGGCCCGGGGAACCATCGGCTCACAGCTTGACGTGATCAAGGCTCGCATCGCCGAAGAAGGTCACGAGCTCGTCGCTGAGTTCTCCGACGACGGGTTCTCTGGCGCCCGCCTCGACCGACCTGGTCTCGATGCCCTGAGGGATGCTGCTGAAGCCGGACTGTTCGAGGCCGTGTGGTGCCTGTCGCCGGACCGCCTGGCGCGCGCATACGCCTACCAGATGCTTGTGCTCGACGAACTTGAACGCTTTCACGTGCGGATGCTTTTCACTGATGCGCCAGCACTCGACGACGATCCTCAGGCCCGGCTCCTGACCCAGATCCAAGGAGTGATCGCCGAGTATGAGAAGGCGAAGATCGCCGAGCGCTACCGACGCGGCAAGCTTTGGCGATCTCGTGGCGGTGAGATCATCTCGTGGAAGACGCCTTATGGTTACCGGCGGGTGCCACGCGTCGCAGAGGTTCCGGCTCACCTCGAGGTCTTCGAATCCGAGGCGATTATCGTGCGTCGCATCTTCGAGGACTACGTTGCCGGTGGTCACTCGATCCGCCAGATCTGTCGACTGCTCAACGTGGACAAGGTCCCGTCACCTACCGGCAACCCGGTCTGGGGTCACTCGACGGTGTCACGACTGCTGCGCAATGAGGCCTACGTGGGCCGCGTTTACTACAACCGCACGGAATCTGTGCCGACGACTTCGAAGAGAGGGCGCCGATCGAACCTCCAACGTCCGCGCGACAAGAGCGAGTGGATCTGCATCCCCGTGCCACCGATCATCCCCGAGACGACCTTCGACGCAGCACAGATGGTCAGCCGGGACAACTCCAAGTGGAGCCCCCGCAACACCCACCGCGATGCCTGGATGCTGCGCGGCCTGGTGAAGTGCGGGCACTGCGCCGTCGGCGTCAACTGCCATCAGATGCGGGGACGCAACGGGACCGTTCACCGCTACTACTGGTGCCGAAATCACGACACCGTCCGGTCACGCGGCGAGCACCGCCGTTGCCCGGAGCGCAACATCAGAGCAGACGAGCTCGATGCCTTCGTCTTTGACCAGGTGCGAGAAGCGCTGCTACGACCTGACGTGCTCCTCGTCGGCGAGGGAGCCCTCGCTGCCACACCGTCCGACACCCGACGACGAGCTGCTCGCCGCGGAGCTCGCCCGCCTCGAGCGCAAGCTCGAGGCGGCCACTGCAGAGCGTCGTCGTCTTGCTGACCTCTACCAGGCCGGCCTCGTCGAACTGCCCGACCTGCAGCGACGTGCCCGTGAGATCGATGCCCGGACTGGCCGCCTTTCGGAACAACGCAATGCTCTTGTTAGCGAGCGACACGATCTCGCGGTCGACAACACGCTGCGCCGGCGAGTCGCTGGCTTCGCACAACGGGTTGCCAGCGGGATCGACGCTCTTGACTTCGAGGGTCGACAGCGACTCATGCGTCTCGTCGTCGAGGAGATCCTCGTCAGCGGGTGGCATGTCAGCATCCGCCTTCGGATCCCGCTCGACGAACCACCACCGGAACCGCCTGGCCGAAGATCATCTCCCGGTGGCCGCCCGGCCGGCGCGGTGTCAAGTAAAGATCGTTTGCGATCCCTTGGTGTTGACAGAGCGCGAGTCCTATCGCATGCGCGAGGCGCTTCAGATCAGAAGGGAGGAAAGCCTCCGCGGAACTGACGATCAGACGAAGAGGGATGGTAATTTTACCATCGCCATGGTCCGAGCCTGGCCCCCGCTCGCGGGGGCGGCACCTCGCAAAGTCCTGACCAGCTCCTTGGGAGAGCCAACGGCATTTGGTGCCTGTACCGCTCCCGCCGGATCGGCGGGAGCGGTACAGCGCTACCGTCTAGAGCACTTCGTGCTGCCTACTGACGCCCATCACACTCTGGGTCTTGTCCGCCCGCGCCCAGCTAGCTCTTTAGGATGGTGGCGATTTGGCTCTGTGCCGTCTTCAACGCTGACTGCACGGAGGAGGCACCCGAAAGTGCAGCCTGTATGGCAGTCCATACTGCCTCAGAAACCTTCGGGTATTTCACACCCAGGCCGAGAGTACGCGGATGGGCGTAAATGGTTTGGTTGGCGTACACGCTCCACGCAGCGCCTTCCTGTTGCACGAAGGTCTTGGCAACGGCCTCCTTAGGCGGCAGGTACCCGAACAGCTTCGACAGCGACAACTCCTCCGAAGGCGACTGCATTCCTTCGATGTAGTCGAAAGCCATTTGCTGAACAGCAGTGCCACCACTGGCGCCTACCATCCAGTCCTCACCGCCCAACGGCACGATCACGTGTTGGCCAGCCACGCGGACCGGGACGGGGACGATCCCAAATTGCTTGCCGTAGTACATGTGGGCCAGGTTGAGGCCTGAGAAGTTCCAGGGGCCGTTGACCATCATCGCGGCCTTGCCCGCCTCGAACTGGCTCGACGCCGCCGGAGTTTGGCTCCAGGTAAGGCAAGCCTTCGATGCCGAACCGTCGGTTACGAGCTCATCCCACAGGCTGAGGGCCTGTACTCCTGGCGCAGAGGCGATATTGGCGAACGTGAAATCGCCCCCGTTGCTCCAGAAGAACGGCTCCCACTGCCAGGTGGTGTCTTCTGCAGCCTCACAGGTCAAGGCAATTCCGTAATGTTGCGGAGTCGTCAGGGCCTTGGCATCGGTCACCAGCTGTGCCCACGTCTTCGGAGGGGTGATGTTGGCCGCCTTTAGCATGGCGATGTTGTAGATCAACGCGATCGAGTTGAAGCCCGCCACCGGGAGGCTGTAGTACTTGCCATTGAACAGGCCTTCGTCGATCACAGCCGGGAAATACCCCTTGGTGCTGAAGCCCTTGATAGTGCTCAAGGAGACTACTTGGCCCGTCGATATCATCGTCGACACGAACGGGTTGTCCACCGCCAACAGGTTGGGCAGGTCGCGGCCCGCGGCTTGCGTCAGAAGCTTCGCGTCCAGACTGGCAAAGGGTACATACTCTCTCGTTACCGTCACACCGGGGTGCGCAGCTTCGAACTGCTTGCTGTACGCGGCCAATGCGGCGATCTGGCCGGGGGTGTTGAAGTAGTCCTCCTCAGTGAGCGTTATTGAGGTCGCGCGTGGAGCGGAGGTCGCGGCTGACACGCCCACCTGCAACAACCCCACCACGACAAACATCGCGGCAGCCAGGACTGCGAGCCCCAGGTGCCGCCTTCTCCCTAATAGTTTCATTGTCGGTTTCTCCTTTTCTTCTGGCAGTGGACAACCAATTCAACCGTGGTTTACAAGGTGAAACTGCCCAGTTTGCTACCTTTATTTTATCTCTCACCCCCCTTCGGGTACTTCGCGGAGGCGGGCTCGCCTACCCTCACCCGCACCTCTCTCATATGTGGCAAGGTCTTCATCGCTACTACCCCACCACCGAACCCGCCGTGAGGCCACTTGCGATATAACGCTGTGCCACCACCAGCATTACCGCGGCCGGCACCATGGCGAACGCTCCAGCGGCCATCACTGCCCCCCAGTCCGTCGAGTAGTTCCCGAGATAGGTGTAGATCCCCAGCGTGATCGGCACTATGGTGGCGCCGTTGAGGATGGTCAATGCGAATATGAAGTCTCCCCAACCATTCAAGAACGCGAACACCGCAACGGTTATCAGGGCCGAGCGCGCAAGTGGTATCACGATGCGTAGGAACGTCTGCCACTCAGACGCACCGTCAACTCTCGCTGCCTGCATCACCTCGTTCGGCATGCTGAAGAAGAACGCCCGTAACACGAGGATGGAAAAGGGGATGGCGTAAGTGCCGTCGGCGAGAATTAGGCCGGGGTATGTGTTCACCAGGTGGATCCAGTGGAAGATGACGAACAGCGAAGTGGCGAGGACGATGGAGGGGACTATCTGCGCCACGAGCAGGGCACTGACTACGACAACGGTCACCCGCAAGCGGTACTTCGCAAGCGCATAGGCCCCTGGCACGGCCACGACCAGGGCCAGCACGGCTGTCCCCAGGCCGACGATCAGGCTCGTCAGCACGTTGCCCGATTGCGCCTGGATCACCGTCCGGTAATTGTCCAGTGTGGCAGCGTGCGGCAGCCAATAGTACGTGCCGCTGAACAGGGTTTCGGTAGACTCGAACGAGCCCACGATGACCGCGTACACGGGGAACAGTACTATTACGAGGGCAGCGAGCGTCCCGAGCGTGCATAGCCACCGCAGGGCCCTCGAGCGCTGCAGGCGAGTCATTTCTCTGCTCCCGAACTGCGCCTCAAGGAACCCCGGCTGAGCAACAGGTACAACGGCGCGCAGATCATCGCCAGCACGAGCAGCACGTTGTTGAGCGCGGCACCTTCGCCAAAGGAGAACTCCTGGAACGACAAGTTGTAAGACCAGGTCGTGATGAGTTGCGTCGTGTTGGCCGGACCTCCGCCGGTAAGTGCGATCACTAGGTCGAACACCTTCACGGTGAACACGAACCCGAGGAGCAGAGTGACCTCGATAACGGGCAGTATTATCGGCACTATGACGAGGCGGAGCCTCTGCCAAGGGCCGGCACCGTCCATGAGGGCCGCTTCCTTGACCTCCACTGGCACGTCTTGAAGACCGCTGTAGAGCAGGAGAGTGAAGAAGGGCACCCCGAGCCAGATGTTCGCGATAAGTACCGTCAGTAGAGCCAGGTGCGGGGTGTCCAGCCAGTCAAGTGGCTGGTGGACCAATCCGACGTCCATAAGCAGCTGGTTAACCGCTCCACCTTCCAGCTGGAATAGGAACTTGAAGATGAGCCCGGTCACGATCAGCGGCAGCAGCCAAGGGACGATGATGAGCGAGCGCCCCAGTGTCCTCCCCGGGAACCGGAGGGTAAACAGCAAGGCGAGGGAAAAGCCGATTATGAACTGGCCGACGAGCGACCCGAAGGTGAACTCGAAGGTGTGGATAATGGCGGTCCGGCTTGTGGGGTCATCAAGGATGAAGCGGTAGTTTGCGAGCCCGGCGAACGGGGCGGTGAGATCGGCGATCGTCGCCGGAGAGGTTTGCTCGAAGCTCAGCATCACGTTGTAAACGATGGGCAGAGCGAACGCGAAAAGGATGTACAAGATGGCGGGCGTTAGGAAGAGCCAGCCCGCGATGTGGCGTCGCCGCCGAGCTGGAATCCCGGCAGCGGCACGCGCTACCGCCGCGGCGGTCCCGCCCTGTTGCTTCGCCGGTGCTGTCTTTGGTGCAGCGCTTGTGCCTGCTCTCATCTCGGACAAGCCAATTAGGTCCCCTCCCATGCCAGGCGTCGACACTCGGACCGCCCTCTCTCTTAGCTATCTGCTGCGGGGGAACAGGCTTTTCACGCCACCCCCTTGCCGTAAGAAGACGGGTATGCGGTCGAGGGGGGCCGGTACGGTGAGCCACCCGTGCTTTTTCATGGGCTCGCCCGTCCAAGCGTCCAGCCACGATGCTCCCTCTGGCAGGTACACGTCCCGCTCTCTGGCGCCTTGCACGGCGATAGGGGCGACCAGCACATCCGGGCCGAACATGTACTCGTCGGCGACCTCCCATGCCGGCGCCTCATCGGGGAACTCCAAGAACAGCGCCCGCATCGGGGGCAGCCCGGTGGCGCTGGCGGTCGCCATAAGGTCCATGACGTAGGGCCGCAGCCGTTCTCGCAGTGCCAGCTGTTCTCGAATTATCCCGTACGCCTGGTCACCGAAGGACCACACCTCGTTGGGGCCGCCAGTCTGGCCCGAGCCGACCAGGGGCCCGGGTTCGCGGACGCCGTGCAGCCTGAACAGCGGGCAAAAGACACCGAACTGGAACCAGCGCACCACAAGTTCCTGGAAGTACGGGGAATTGGGGTCTCCTCCGATGAACCCCCCGATGTCGGTCGTCCACCAGGGTATGCCTGCGATCCCGATGTTCAACCCGGCCGGGACTTGAGCCGCCAGCGCTTCGAACGTCGATTCGATATCACCCGACCACACCGCCGCGCCATGCTGTTGGCTGCCCGCCCAGGCGGAGCGGCAAAGCAGCAATACGCCGTTCTCGCCGCTGGCCCGCAGCCCCTCGGCGAAGCCACGGGCGTGCATCCGGGGGTACAGGCACTGCACCTCGGCACCCAAGCCGATGTGGTACAAGTTGCTCTCGGGGTCCTCAGGGCGCATCTCGGGCTCGCAGGCATCGAGCCAGAAGGCTCGGATCCCGTACCGGCCGTAGCCCTCGGTGACCTTCTGCCAGATATATTGCCGAGCTTCGGGATTGGTCGGGTCATAGAAGCGCACGAAGACCTGGCCGTCACTGCCCTTGTCCCAGAAGGGGAGATGAAGGGGCAAGGAACGTATATTGCCGACGAGGAGCCCTCGGCGGTCCATCTCGGCGTAGTTCTCGCTGTTGGGGTTGACCGTAGGCCAAATCGAGACCATTAGCTCGACACCGAGCCCCCGCAGCTCGTCCACCATGGCCTGAGGGTCAGGCCACTCCGAAGGGTCGAACTTCCATTCTCCCTGGCGTGTCCAGTGGAAGTAGTCGATAACGATGACTGAGAGGGGCAGCCCCCGACGCTTGTGTTCGCGGACGACCTCGAGAAGCTCGTCTTGCGTGCGGTAGCGAAGCTTGCACTGCCAGAAGCCGGAAGCCCACTCCGGCAGCATGGGGGGCAACCCCGTTACCTTGGCATAGCGGCTGACGATCTCGGCGGGCGTAGGGCCCGCTGTCACCCAGTAATCGATCTGCCGAGCTGCGTCTGCCACCCATCTCGTGCGGTTGGTACCCAACTCGACCCGGCCCACTCCCGGCATGTTCCACAAGAACCCATACCCACGGTTCGATAGGGCGAAAGGTACGTTGACTTCAGTGTTGCGCTGGATGAGGTCAAGGACCGTGCCCTTCTGGTCCAACAGGCCGTGCTGATGCTGGCCAAGGCCGTAGATTCGTTCACCGGGGTAGGCGTTGAACGTGACCTCACAGCGGTAAAGGCCGCCGTTGCCCGGGCCGTAATGCCGCTGCGGGGGCGACGAGAAATGGGGGACGCGCTCGCTGAACAGTTCCTTGCCATCCGAACTGACGAAGCGCACGAGCGGCGGGAAGTCCACGAACGAGCCTCCGCCGTTATCTGAGACTTCGACAACAAGTTGCCCATTGTGTAGGCGGGCACGGCCGTCAGAGATCTCGACCTGCGCGTCGGTAGATCCCGCCTCCGTCAGAGCGCTACCGGGCGTCTCGGTCGTCGACGGCGCCAGCGTCGAGCGCACCCGGGCGCTGTTGTCTCCCCAGGCTTCGACTCGGAGGACCTCGCGCCCCGCGAGAGCTGTGAAACCGGACCTGCCACCCACAAAAGTCGCCACGTCATTTACTCACTTTCAGGCGAAGCGCGCCTGGTCAGCTGGTTAGTGGATCGCCGACCCGCTCTCTTAGTAGAAGAAGCTGAGCCGGCGCTGTGAGCGTTGTCAGAAGCCCTTGTCGACGCCCGGACGATGAGCTGACATGGCACGAGTCGCGTGCCATTGGTTCTGCGGCCGTCGATTGCGGCGAGGAGGATCTGGGCAGCCGTTCGACCGACCTGGGAAAGGTTCATATCGATCGTCGTGAGTGGCGGCCTCGAGGCTTCCGCCATGACGGTCCAATTATCGAAGCCGACGAGCGCGACCTCATCCGGCACTTTGCGACCTATCTCCCGGAGGAATTCGGCAACTCCCCGTGCAATCTGATCGCTGCCACAGAACACGGCGTCGACATCGGGCGCCTGGCGTACCAAGATGCTTGCTGCCTGGCGTCCCCATTCCTCGCTCCATTCACCATAGATGGGACCGTCTCCAGCCATTGAGAGTCCTGCACTCGCCAAGGCGTCCGCGGCACCGGCGGCGCGCAGCCGGACCGCTCGAAAGTCTGACGGCCCGGTGATGTGTCCGATCCTCACCCGGCCCGTCGCGAGGAGATGCTCGACAGCGAGACGACCTCCTTCCGCGTCATCCGGCAAGACCGACGAGTCCTCTGGATTGCTCGACTCGCTCATCGCGTAAACGATGGGAATAGGCAAGCCTGTGCTGACCGGTGGCCGGGGATCAGCGCGTCGGCCCGTGACGATGATTCCGTCGACCCGTCGGGAGAGCAGGGTACGGACGTAGTGTTGCTCGCGAATCGCGTCGTCGCGTCCATCACAGAGCAGGACGGCGATCTGGCCTGCCTGGAGCGCATCCTCTGCCCCGAGCAGCACGGGCATGCTGAATCTGCCGAAGCTGTCGTTGGTGATCAGCCCGACCGTGAAGCTCCTGCCGGTGAGCAGGTTCCTGGCCAGCGCATTCGAGTGGAAGCCGAGTCGCTCGGCCGCCTCGAGCACAGTCGCACGCGTCCGACTGCTTATGCCCTCCCGTCCGTTCAGCGACTTTGAGACAGTGCCAATGGACACGCCCGCGAGTGCGGCCACATCACGAATCGTCGGGCTTCTACTGCGGTTGCCGCTTCGGAGGACTTCGTCGTCGCTCTTGCTAGCACTCGGCCCATCTGCCTGAGATGGCATCGTGCTAGACATCGCTTCCACCTGGCGGACCGTCACCCGGCTGCGCGCTCCCCTTCCCGAACAAGAGGTGTCGCGATCAACGGCGAAGCTCGAACTCGCTCAGTCGACGCACCCATCACCGAAAACCTTTACTCAACTTTCTACGGTACGCTCGTGATACCCGTTAGTCAATAGTCAGCGATTCCTTCGCAGGTTCCTCCGGCGGCAGCACTCGCTGAGGCTGAGTCTTTTGGCACCCAGACGCGCATGGACGTGGGGCCGCGGTTTCCCCAGGCGTAGTAAGGAATAGCGCGCATCTCGACGGCACGTTCCTTCGACTGACTCGTTCCGATAGCCAGCGCCGCGCCGACTCTGTCAGTGCCGAGCTCAACGTAGGACCAACGACGTCGAGAGGGCGCGGCCCGCACACGGCCGTTCAGCCGGAGGGCGACGACCGTATCGGTGGCAATGTGGAAGCCCGGTTCCTCTCTTGGAGCCGATGATGCATCTACCGAGATGGCGCACTGGTTCGTGCCCTTCGGGAGATCTACCCCCTCGATGCAGTAGACAAGAGGTCCGCGCTCGAAGGCCACACAACCACGCACGGCGTCGATCTCGCTCACCGCGTCGATGATGCGAGCCCGCAGAGGTAGCTCGAGCACGATCTCGTCCCCGGCCGACCACTCCCGGCGCAGCCTGATGTAGCCCTTGTCGCAAGGCTCCACCTCTTGCCGCCGGCCGTTGACCATGCAGCGCACGTCATCGACCCAGGACGGAACGCGCAGCGATATCTCTTGCGAGTCACTTGGTGCGGCCAGGATGCGCATCGCGATAGTGCCGTCATAGGGATAGCCGGCAGTCACCGCGACCTCGAGCGCACCCGCGGCCTGCTCGGAACGGATCCTGCCCGTTGCATACTGATGCACCTGCACACCTTGTTCAGTTCGAGTCGCTGTGTAGTGCTCGAGGCTCGCGAGCAGGCGCATGACATTCGGGGGACAACAGGCACACTCGTACCAGGCTTGTCTGGCGGAGGGCTCACGAGCTTGTAGGGGATTGACATAGAAGAAGCTCGTGCCGTCAAGCCCGACGCTGACTAGGAAACCATTGTAGAGGGTACGCTCCATCAGCTCCGCGTAGACGGCGTGGCCGGTGACCAGCAACAAGCGCCAGTTCCACATGATTGACGCGACCGCCGCGCAGGTCTCGCAATAGGCGCGGTCAGGTGGGAGCTCGTAAGCGTCCCCGAACGATTCGTCCTCGTGTCTCGATCCGACGCCTCCGGTGAGATAGGTCTTCGTCGAGAACATGTCGTGCCATTGGGCGAGGACCGATCTCAACAGCCTCGGCCGACCTGTCTCGGTATAGAGATCGGTCGCTCCGGCGAGCAAGTAAAGCGCCCGCACGGCGTGGCCGCGGACGGTCGTGGCGTCCTCGAAGGGAATATCATCTTGAAAGTACGATGGTGTGAACTTGTTCCAGCTCAGAGCGGCACGACCACGACGTCCAATAAGATCGGCCGCAAGATCTACGAGCCGGGCGTCGCCATTGGTGCGGTACAGCTCGACGAGTGCCGTCTCGATCTCGGGGTGGCCCGGCACGTAGTCAGCGTGCTCGGAGGGGAGAGTCCTCACGAGCAGGGACGCGAAACGGTTGGCAATATCTGCGAGTATGCCCGGTCCTTGACTTGTGCGTGTGTCGGCAACTGACGCCTGCATGAGGTGGCCAGCACAGTAAAGCTCATGACCCATCGCCGGATTGCCGAAGCGGTGGCCATCCCCGACGACTTGCACGTAAGAGTTCACGTAGCCGTCGTGCTCCTGAGCCGCCGCAATGACCTCAACGCCCGACGCGAAGAACCCCTCCTGGTCGGCCGCGCGACCATGCGCCCGCTCCCACGCGATTGCTTCGAGGACCTTGTAGAGGTCCGAGTCGCGAAACAGCGGCATCTGGTACTCGGCGCGTGAGCTTCCAGCAGCGATGCGGAAGTTCTCGATGGTGCCGCTCTCCTCGAGCATCTTCATCCCGTAGGGGATCGTCACTTCGCGATTGAGGGTCTGTCTCACACCCCAAAACCCGCCCGTAATGTCGACAGCACCGTCGACAATGGGGTTCAGGGCCAGCCGCTTTCCCTCGACCGGTTTAACGGGTCCCGCGCTCATCCGGCCATCCTCTCGGCGCGATCAGCGCTACAAACACTCGACCAGAAAACCTTTTCGTATGCTCGCGTGCCATGTTAGCGACGTGTCCTGAGGCGGTCAAGAATCCCAGTCCCCCAAGGCCTCGCGGCCCGCACACCTGTTGCGCCACCGGCGCTTGCAGCGTCCCTCGAGACCGGCCTGGCGCATGAGCCGGGCAACCCGGCGCTTGCCACAGCAGATGCCCCGATCACGCAGCTCTCTGTGCACCCGGGGCGAGCCATAGGTGCCGTCGGACTCCTCGAAGATGGCGACGATCCGGCTCAGAAGCTCGGCGTCGGACACCTGACGGCGAGAGGGTGTTTCCTCGAGTCGCTGATAGAAGGCGGCGCGGGAGACCTCGAGCAGCTCACAGCAGCGCTTCACGCTGTGACCTGCTACCTTCTCCGCCTCGATGAAGGGCTGTACCTTCACCGGGTCTCCTTCGCGAAGAAAGCCTTTGCCCGCTTTATGATCTCGACGTCCTCTTTGAGCCGGCGGTTCTCCCGGCGCAGCGCGGAGAGCTCCCGGCGCTCCTCGGTTGTGAGGCCGTCAAGCCGGCCGGCGTCGATCTCAGCTTGTTGCACCCACGATCGCACCGCCGTCTCGGTCAGGTCGAAGTCCCGCGAGACCTGGCCGATCGTGCGGTCGCCGCGCTGGCACAGCTCGACGATCTCGGCCTTGAACTCCGGGGTGAACGATCGACGGGGACGGGCTTCCTCTTCTCCATCGTCTCCATTCTGGACATCCTTTCCGGGGCGCTGCCCCTAATGGTGGATGTCCGTCAAAACGGAGAAAGCCCATTAGGCGACACACCCGAGCTCGCTTGGCCGGAAAAAGTGCGATCTACCTGGTCGGGCTGGCCAGATTTGAACCGGCGACCTCTTGACCCCCAGCTACAGCTTCAAGACTCCCCGTAGATTCCGAACCGCCTGGGCTATGCGCTGCTCGTTCTCGATGAGGGCGAAGCGGACGTAACCCTCCCCCCCCGGTCCGAAGCCCACTCCCGGCGACACCGCCACTTCCGCCTCGGTGACGAGAAACTTCGAGAACTCGATCGAGCCCATCTCCCGATACGACGCGGGGATACTCGCCCAGACGAACATTCAAGTACACCCATTTGTGGTAGGCTCCGGGCATGACGGTAAACCCGCAGGTCAGAGTAGCAATCTACTGCCGGATCAGTCAGGACCGTGACCTTGACGCTGAGTCTCCTGAGCGTCAAGAGGCTCTGTGCCGGGCACTCATCGCCTCAAAGGGTTGGACCGTGGCTGAGGTGTTCACGGACCGTGACGCATCGGCCTACTCAAGGAAGGCAAAGCGTCCCGGCTTCGATGCTATGTGGGCAGGTGTGGAAGCTGGCCGGTTCGATGCCGTCTGTGTGTGGAAGCTGGACAGGCTCGCTCGGCGCTTTGTGCAGACAGGCCCGATCCTCTCTCGCCTCGAAAAGCACAGAGCACAGCTTGTCAGTGTCGTTGACAACATCGACACGTCAACTCCGATGGGACAAGCCATCGTCGGCGTTCTAATTGCTCAGGCTGAGACAGAGAGCCTGAACACGTCAACTCGTGTCAGGGCAGCAAGGGACGCTGAAGCTGCTCAGGGGAAGTCACACGGTGGCCGGAGATGTTTTGGCTACACCACAACCCGAGATTTTGATCCCGTCGAGTATCCGATTGCCAGAGAGGCTGTAGAGCGCATCCTGAACGGAGCATCCCTCAGGGCTACTGCTAGATGGCTGAATGAGACAGGGGCGCTCACAGCTTCAGGCAAGACGTGGCAGGCAATCACGCTTAAGCAGTGGCTTCGTGCTCCGGCTATCGCAGGCATTCGGGTACACAAGGGTTCTGAGACTCCCGGTAACTGGGAAGCCATCATCTCCCCCGCTGAGCGTGAGGCTCTGCTACTTCGGCTAGGCACAACTCGTCCAAGCGGAGATCCTGTCACGGTTAAGAATCTCTTAGCTGGCTTCGTCCTCTGCGGGAACTGCGGCGCTCGGATGTACGTTCAACACAGCGGGGGCACGGAGCGCAAAACCACAGGCCGTGGACGTTACCGGTACTGCTGCTGCAAGGACCGGCCAGCCGGTGCGTGTGGCGGAGTCTCCGTCTCTCGGTCATCCCTTGAGGCTGTCGTGGTTGAGCGTCTGATTTCCTTTCTGGCGACCGTCGAGCGACGACCCATCGAGGGCGACAGGAACATCGCCGGACTACGGCAGGCTCTCCGGGACGATGAGGCAGCTTTGATCGACATCAGTCGTGAGCGTTTCGTTAAACGAACATTGGACGGTGCGGTCTATCAAAAGCTCTCCGCTGAGATTTCCGAGCGCATCGAGGCCACTCGTCAGACGCTTGCAGCATGGGAGCAGACAGCCTCAGTAGACATACCCACGGAAAGCCGTGAGGCTATCGAGACTTGGTGGGAGACAGCCTCACTTGATGCCCGTAGGGCGGCTTTGAGCCAGTCCGTTAAGGCTGTCCTCGTCAACCCTACTCAGGTCCGAGGCAAGAAGTTTGATCCTCAGCGGGTAGGCGTCCTGTTCCGTGACGAGGCATTTTACAGTGGTCGTTCTGAGAAGAATCTGACAATGGACGAGTTTGGCAACGTCTATGCGGGACTCGAAGTTTTGACGGAAGCCGAGTACCTAGCCGCAACCAACGAGAAGGCCCTAGCTGAGCGCTAGGGCCTTTCTCTTTGCCTCTGTGACTGTCTAGGCCTGGTGGCAGTGCCCCCTAGCCGAAGAGCGCCTCAAGGCTGCAGCAGAGCGGGGCGATAATTACAACAGGTGATTTGGGTCACAGCCTGCGGGCCGGTGGCACCCTGGGCACCCGTTGCGCCCTGGCCCCGACCTGACCGGTGGCACTCAAGCTCGCAAGACAGCGGGGCGATACTACAAGCGGGTTCCTCGATCACGGCCCCGGGAGGTTGCAATGGTCGACGAGGTGACGGTCATTTACCCTGCAGAACTGGAGGAGCTGGTAGGCGAGAACACTGGCTCCGTTGCAGCGCCAGTCCGAAGCAGAACCGTCAAACTAACCCCAGCGAGCACCATAACGCCACGGCCCGTCCGCTGGGTGTGGAGGAACAGAGTGGCGGTCGGCACGCTGGCCTTGTTGGCGGGTCGGGAGGGCATCGGAAAGTCGATGCTGGCGTACACGGTTGCCGCTTGGCTCACGAGAGGAGTGTTGCCGGGCATCTATCACGAGCAACCCCGTGCAGTCATCGTGGCGGCTACGGAGGATAGCTGGGAACACACCATCGTCCCAAGACTCATGGCAGCGGGTGCCGACCTCGACCTCGTGTACCGGGTGGACGTATCGACAGCGAGCGGCTTCGAGGCTGTGCTTACTCTTCCGGTCGACCTCCATGCGCTTGAGCAAGTCGTGGTCGAGTCCCAGGCCGCCTTAATCCTGCTCGACCCACTGATCAGTCGCCTCAGTGCTGAGCTAGACACTTACAAGGATGCCGAGGTGCGCCAGGCACTGGAACCTCTTGTCGCATTGGCAAACCGCAGCGAGTGTTGCGTACTGGGCATCATTCACCTCAACAAGTCGGCTCGTGGAGATGCCGGTAACCGGATTATGGGCTCGAAGGCATTTAACGCTGTGCCTCGGTCAGTCCTTTTCGTCACTACTCACCCCAGGGACGAAGACATCAAGCTCCTCGGGCAGACGAAGAACAACCTGGGCCGGCTCGACCTTCCGACGCACGCCTACCGGATTGTCGGCGAGCTTGTCACGACCACGAACGAGGGCGAGGTGTGGACCGGCAAGATCGAATGGTTGGACAACAGCGAGATGACCATAGCTCAGGTCCTCGAAGCATCAAGCGAGGACCCCGAGGAACGCTCAGCCACAAGGGAGGCCGAAGACTGGCTGCGTGACTACTTAGTATCTGTGGGCGGTCGTGCGTCATCGGCGGAGGCTAAACGCCAGGGCAAGAGAGCCGGGCATTCTGAGAGAACGCTCCGGCGTGCCTCCAAGGCAATCGGCGTCGTGGTCGAATCGAGTGGGTTCCCACGCCAGACCTTCTGGTCATTGCCACCCGACTAGACATGAGGTCTTGGCCCCACTGCAGTCGGGCCAGGTCGACTCTCGAGACTTGCAAAAGCCGAGGTCAGGGCTAGTGAGGCCAAAGTCGGGCCTGGAGACATAGTTGGTGGCCCAACTACTCTTCTGGCCCCACTACGCCCTTCAGTCGGGCCGGTCAGGCCATCTCTCCAGGGTTTTGGCCTGACCGGTCGCCATATCTTCATTCGCTGTATACCCGGGGTAGGTCGAACCCCTATGGCCTTGCAACGATTCCCACGGCCCGGTCTCACCTGGTCCTGTACGTGTTTTCATACCCCCGGATAGGTAAGAGAGTCGAGGTACAGAAGTGCCACATACCACCTGGTTAAGCGGCCTTTTCGAGCCATGCCAGCCATGCCTCGAATGCGATCCGTGCTGTGACCAGGGCGTCCTTGCCCCTCGCAGGTCGAACAGACTCAGGCTATCGAGGAGCCTGCGAGAATGGCATCGGGCACGTGCCCCACGGACGGGGCCTCGCTAATGCCGAGGCATGAAAATAGCCGCCCTGCAGGCGGCTATTTCTCTTCTGCGGTAAGGGTAAATCAGCGAGCTACCGGCATCTCCCTTATTGCCGGTGTTGCTTCATGACGGTCGCCTGCATGTTGGCCAGCTTCCGGGCCTTCATCTTCTCGGCGGCCTTCTTCCGGCCCATCTCGGCTATCCCGATCCAGAACATGATCGGAAGGAACACGAAGAAGAACAGGCCGAGGACGATGGCTACACCGAGGAGCCCTGCGAACAGACCGACGATAATGCACAAGAAGGCCGTCACGAAAGCACCGACCTTGAGGGCAACCTGCCCACCTCGCTCAACCTTCGTCAGTTGCTGTGGGTGCGTTATCAACTAGTTCACCCCCTCCCCTCGCTCAGAGAGCTTCCCAAGGCGCCAGAGTTCATGGACCCCCCGATCCTCGGGCAAGAGCTTGTACTCGTTTCACGCAGGCGCCGGTGGGGTTTAGCCGTTCGGATTCCAGCCCAAAGCTTGCTGGCTTTCATTGTAGACCTTGTCCTCAGCCGTGTTACCACTTTCGACTTCATTAACACTGTCCTGTAGCTGCGAAGTGTCTCCTGACTTTACGAAGGCGGCACACTCCCGGCCCGCAGTAGCATAGTCACTAAGGGTGTTATATAAGTCTCTGTTTAATCCTGCGTCTGGCCCAGCATTCGTGTACAGGAGTCCGTTAACCGAGTCACTTAACAGACTCTTGCAGGCGCTGCCAAGCGCCGACATGTTCAGGTTTCCACTGGTGGCTGAGTTAATGGACGAGAGATCACCCAGGACCGACGTGAGCGTTGGCCGCACGCTCGTTTCCCATGAGGCTAGTCGACTGGCTGTCGTTGGAGGTCCGGAGGGACCGGAGCTGATGATGACTTGCACCACGACAACAACGAGGACGACAACTGCAAGCACAGCCCAACTGATGCGTGCTGCCCGAGATAACTTCTTCCTCTTCTCCTTCGGTTTGCTCGGCGCCGCTTTCCGTGCGGTTGGCGCAACCTTTGATGTGGTCCGTGACACAGTGGGCGGTGTGCCCGTCGGCACACTCGGAGTACGCAACCCAAGCAAGCGTGCCTTTTCGGCAGCGAACTTCGGATCGCCCCGGGCGTGTAGCTCCACTAATGCATCGAAGCCCGCTAGCTCGGTACTGAACTCCGCATCCGTTACAAAACCCTTGTCATGCATCTCGGCTAACCCAAGGAGCCTTGCCTTCCCAGCCCCGACCTCTGCCGCCGAAAGCACGCCGGAATCACGCAACTCGTCAAGCTTTGTCAGCTCCCCGTGACTCATCTCCTACCTCCTGCCAACACCACAACGAACACGAACAGTCCTGAGCCGCCTTTCGTCGGCTCCACCCTCTCCTACGAGAACTGGTTGAGGTAATTCGTGCACTGGTTGAGGATCTGCGTCAGATCGTTATCGGTCGTCGTGTAGTCGTCTGCGGTCATGGCATTCGAAACAGCTTGTGTTTCCGTCTGCCACTGACCGCCGGCGAGGATCGAATCTTCTCCCAAGACCGTAGCGTCGTTAACACCGCTCGGCGGATTCTGACCTTTCTCAAGGGCTAGTACGTCGTTGCTCATCTTCAGAGCTGCCTTGCAGAAGGTCACAACGTTCTGATTCGGACTTGGGGCGGACACTTGAGCCACAGTCGTGGGCGGAACGGTGGTTATTGTTGGCGCCGCCGAACTTGAGCATCCAGCAGCCAAGGCCACGACTACTCCCAAGACGCTTGCGGCCACCAGAATCCTGACGCTCTTTCCTGACATCTCTCTCTCCAGACGTCTGCTTCCCAGGAGGCACGACTGTGCCCATCAGGTACTTATCGGCAGCCAGCACATCAACACTTAGTGACAATTGACAATTGACGCTGGACAACGAGCTACGCAGACGTCGTGGTCGCTCACCGACCGTCTGGATGAGGGACAGGCGAGGCGGTGGACGCTTCGAGCACTCGATCCGGGACCATCAAGCGCTTACCCGGACGCTGCCGGGCGGCCTGTTCCGGCCAGCTGCACTTCCTATCGAACGGCAGCGGATCGAGCCAGACAAGGCGTGGTGTCCTTGGACGCCATCTCATCTAGGCCAGCGTGTACGCAGCGTCAGAGATAGATGGCGACTGGCACGATCTCGATGACTGGAGGATCAATTGTCGTGGACGGTGCATGCAGCGCAGTCCCCCCGCTGCTCGAAAGGTGCTCAATCATCTCCGACAGATGCGTAAGCAATTCTGGTGGAAATCCAGCAACTCCACTGGATGCAAGAAGATCAACCCCCTCAGGAGAGCCGACCGGAAGATGCCGGGCGACCTTGCCAAGGACCCGGAACTCTCGGTTCAGCAGCTCCGCCATGGACCGATCACGTAAAAAGTCGTCGAAAATAGTCACCACGGCCCGGTACTCGGGCGACTGACTCTCGAAGATGATCGTGCTCGTACCTTCTCGCTCAACGTCCTCAGTGAGCTTTTCCAGGAAGGCGCCCATGGCCTTGAGCTGCCTTAGCTCTTGGTTGGGCTGCGGTTTAGCGGATTGGCCACCGGGCCGGTTGCCTTTGTTCGGAGCCGTGACAGGGATAGACTGCTTGTCTTGGAGCGCAGTAGCGACATCCACAAATGTAAGCATGCGTCGAAGGCGTTGAAACGAGTCTGTGAAGGGATTCGGTCGCACCACTCCTGTGAACTCGACGAAGCTCCCGACGGCGACCGGCAGCCCAAAGTCAGCGGCCACGGTCGTGATGAGGCCCTCGTTGACCAGGTATCTCCTCAGCCGGTGCAGCAGTGACCCATACGTGTGAGTTAGTTCAGCTTCCTTGGTCTCGCTCGTAGCCTCATCGGTGGACTTACCGAGCTTCCCTGAGAAACCTACCCGGAAAAGGTTGAAAAAGCTCGGAGTCCCAAACTCCGCCCCTCCACTCCGTTCTGACGTTTTGCCACTGGTCTGCCCGGTCGTGACTCGTTCAACAAGTCTGAAGCCGTCCTCGACGGTGGCGAGAAGATCGAGCAGAACATTCGTGTCCAGGTAAACAACAATTACTAGTTCATTGGTCGTTGAACACTCCGAGCTTGTCATCCTGAGCATCCTCCAATGTCGGAGCGCATCACCGTGGACTGCCGAACCCTCATGGGCGTTTCGCTCCATTGTTGATCATGCGGTCACGACCTCGCTGGCGAGCAGCTCCGCTTGCTGCATCACGAGCTGGACGGCTGACTCCTGCTTGTCGGGCGGGTAGTGGTACTTGGTCAAGAGGCGCCGGATGTGGCGACGAAGGGAGGCACGAACCTGCTCCTTCTTGTCCCAGTCGACCGTGGCGTTGGAACGCACCACCTCGACCAGCTCCTGAGCGATCTTCTTCAGCACGTCGTCGCCAAGTTCCATGACTGCCGAGTCGTTCTGGCACACGGCGTCGTAGAAGGCGAGTTCGTCGTCACGAAGACCTAGGGTGGCCCCTCGCTCGTGCTCGGCCTTCATCTCTTTGGCGAGTTCCACCAGCTCGGCAATGACCTCGGCGGCGGTGAGCGAGCGGTTGTTGTAGGCGTTCATGGCCCGCTCCAACATCTCGGAGAACCTGCGCTCGGCAACCACGTTGTGCCTTGCCATGGCCTTGACCTCAGTGGCCAGCAGACGGCGAAGCAGCTCGATCTGCAGGTTCGGGTGCGGGTTCGTGGAAAGGCGCTGGCCAAACGCCTCGTCGATGATGCTGATGTCCGGCCTCGCTATCCCTGCTGAGGCATAGATGTCGATGACGCCTGCCGAGGTCACTGCGTCAGAGACCACTTGGCGCAGCGCCGTCTCCAGCTCCACGTCGTCGCTCGCTCCGGCACGCTCGTCAGCTCGGATGCGGCGCAAGGTGACAGCGACGGCCTGGAAGAAGGCCAGATCGTCACGGTAGGTCATCGCCTCGGGTGAGGACACAACAAGCGTGAAGCTCTGCGTGGCGAGCCGGACGTGTTGGAGGAACCGATCTGGCAGATCCATCTCCAACCCGCTGAGCAGGTGGTCCAGTGCCTCCTGGATCGCCTCAAGTTTGGCCCGGTCGGTCCCTGACTCCAGAGCCTCCCGCCACGGGCAGCCGTAGAGCAGCTCGCAGCAGATCTCGTGGTTCTCCTGAAGGAGGGCCAAGGCCTCCTCGACGGGAGCGCCGACCTCTTGTCTGGCTCGGTCACGATCGGTGTAGTCGGCCAAGGCGGCACGAAGGCTCTCGGCGATGCCGATGTAGTCCACGACCAAGCCGCCTGGCTTGTCCCGAAAAGTCCGGTTCACCCGGGCGATGGCCTGCATGAGCCCGGCCCCACGCATCGGCTTGTCGACGTACATCGTGTGGAGCGACGGCGAGTCGAAGCCGGTGAGCCACATGTCACGGACGATGACGAGTTCCAAGGGGTCCTCGGGGTCCTTGGCCCGTTCCTTGAGCGCTCGCAAACGCTCTTTGCTGCGAACATGGCGGTTCAGCTCCGGGCCATCAGAGGCCGAGCCGGTGATGACGACCTTGATCCTGCCGTCGGCATCGTTGTCTGAGTGCCAGTAGGGTCGAAGCTTCACGATCTCGTCGTAGAGGCTCACGCAGATGCGACGGCTCATGCAGACGATAAGGCCCTTGCCGACCTCTGCGGACTGTCGCTTCTCCCAGTGCTCCACGAGGTCCTGGGCGACCTCGGCGAGGCGCTTCTCGGCTCCGACGATCGCCTCGACACGAGCCCATCGGGACTTCAAGTGCTCTCGGGTGTCCGTCTCAGCTAGTTCTGTGACGGCGTCGAACTCCTGATCAAGTCTTGCTCGGACGTCTTCTGGAAGCTCAACCCGAGCCAAGCGAGCCTCGTAGAAGACCCTGACCGTCGCCTCGTCCTCGACAGCCTGCGTGAGGTCGTAGACGTCGACGTACTCGCCGAAGATCGCCCTCGTGTCCTTGTCGGCAGTCTCGATCGGCGTGCCGGTGAAACCCATGAACGAGGCGTTGGGGAGGGCGTCTCGGAGGTTGCGGGCCAGCCCGTCGATGAGGTCGTACTGGGTCCTGTGCGCCTCGTCAGCGACCACAATGATGTTGCGCCGATCAGACAGGATTGGGAACGACCGGTTGGCGTCCCGGTCCTCCCTTGTGAGGCCGAACTTCTGCATGGTCGAGAACACGATCCCGCCCGAGGCCTTGGAGCGCAGCAGCTCCCGCAGGTGCTCACGGGACTCGGCCTGCACGGGCGTCTCCGGCAGTGTCCGGGCCGGGGCAAAGACTTCGTCGAAGAGCTGGTCGTCGAGATCGTTGCGGTCCGTCAGCATGACGACGGTCGGGTTCGCCATCGCAGGGTGGCGCATGACTTTCCCGACGTAGAAGAGCATCTCCAGGCTCTTCCCGCTGCCCTGGGTGTGCCAGACGACACCCGCCCGACCGTCCCGCCTCTCCATCGCTGCGAGCGTCGTGTCGACGGCCTTGTTCACGGCGTGGAACTGGTGGTACTTGGCGAGGCGCTTGACGACTACGCCGTGTTCGTCAGAGAAGGTGATGAAGTGACCCACGAGGTCAAGGAATCGAGCGGGGTCGAACACACCCCGCACGAGAACCTCCATTTCGGGAGTGCCAGGCGCAGCCAGCCTCTTACCGTCGATCGTCTTCCACGGTGCGTAGTGCTCAAAGGCTCCGAGTAGCGGCCCCATGCGGGCCTGTGTACCGGTCGAGAGGACACACACGGCGTTGTAGGCGAGGAGCGCCGGGATCTCGGCGGCGTACGTGCGGAGCTGGTCATAGGCACCACGTAGCGTCGCTCTCTCGTCGCTGGGCACCTTCAGCTCGACGACCCCGAGCGGAAGGCCGTTGACGAAGAGCACGATGTCGGGTCGCCGAGTGCTCTGATCTCCCTGAACGCTGTACTGGTTGACTGCCACGAACTCGTTGCGGTCCGGCTCCTCGAAGTCCACCAGCCATGCCAGGTCGTGTCTTATCTCACCGCCCTCGTCCCGTCGCTCGACTGGCACGCCCGTCGTCAAGAGCTTGTAAATACGCCAGTTCTCTGCGAGTACGTCAGCGCTCTCTGGTCGACGGACAGTAGCAATCACGTCCTCGATCGCAGCCGGACCGAGCCGAGGGTTGAGGTGACCGACAGCAGCTCGGAGTCGATCCTCCAGCAGGACCTCCCGATAGCTGGTGCGCTCTGCCAGAGCCTCACCGGGAGCTATGGCGGGACCGTGCAGAATCTCCCAGCCGAGTTCGCCGAGGTAGTCGAGGCATACCTCCTCGACACCGGACTCGGGAACGAAGGACCTCATACTGCTTCCTTGACGAGGGACTCCGCATCTCGGACTCGCAGCTCGCCAGAGAGGAGCTTCGGGAGGAGGGCGTTACGAAGATCGGCAAGAACCAGAGATTCCTCTTCAGCAGCGAGCGCCACTTGCCAGAGAGGAGCGCAGACTCTGTCGAGCGCACTCATCGTTGTCGCCGATGGCACTTCGACTGGCTCCTCAAGATGGTGCCGCTGAATGTGGCCCATTGTCGTTGCCTTGCCAGATGCAATCCCCCGAAAGTACGGCAAGAGGTCGAGCAGCAGACCATGGACAAGCCAGAGCGGTGTGTCTCCGGTCGGCAAGACCTTAAAGATGTGTTGATTGATGATGGCCTCAGGCCGATGCCACCGTTGCACCGTCAGAGAACCAGACCAAGCAAACAGCAGATCACCTGGCACGGCTAGGTTCTCGCTGGGGACCTCGATATCGTTGTAGACGGTGGAGCCACCTGGGCCAGAGTTCAGCTCGGCAATGCGGATGACCATCCTGCCGGTGTCGGTGGCGTTCTTCGTATACGCCTTGCCGTTGACGAACCGAGCCAGGGATGAGAGCGGAACCGGCACACGCTCGCTCCTAGCGAGGGCTTGGTCTAGTAGGGCACGCCACGTGCAATCCGCTAGGTCCCGAAGCTTCTCGTTCATCTCGACCTTGTCGTCGAGGGCTCCGAGCACCTCGGCGATGGCCCGCTGTTCGTGGAGGGGTGGCAGGGGAACCTGCAACTCGGCAAGTATTCCGAGATTGATGTGGGGTACGCCTGTCGTGATGGCATTGCTCTTAATCGTGTCCTGCATCCGAGCATCGAGGAAGCAGTAGTAGATGTAGGTGGCATCTGCCCTGTCTGGATCGACCCGAAGGCGCATCTGACTCTGGCTGATGACGTACCTCTTGTACGGCTGCTTGGGCACGACGCCAACCTGGCCGAGGGTTCCCCGTTGGGTGAATATCACGTCGCCTGGTTCAGCCAAGTTGCGAGCGAGCTCTGAGGCCGCCTTGGCTTCAGTGACGAACACCAAGTCGTCTAGGGAGAATCGGCGAGGACCGGCAAGATTCTGACCCCGAATCACTGGAATACCGGAGGAGACGTAGTCCTTCTTCCCCAGCGACGAGCCGAAAGGACCGCCGATCAAGCCCTTGGGAAGTGCCACCTCGGCCAGCGGAGCGAACTTCACTATGTCATGCACCGACTCGGTCCAAGGCTGCCCGCACCCGGTCTTGTAGCCGGTCGCTCTCCTCGAAGGCGGCGAACAGTTCTGCCTTCAGCCGGGCAAGCTTCTCCTCGATCGGTTCCCCGTCGTCCTCGACATCTTCCGCCCCGACGTACCGTCCTGGCGTCAGGGCGAAGCGATGTTCTGCGACTTGTTCCATGGTGGCCGAGGCGCAGAACCCGGCCACGTCCTCGTAGGCTCCGGCATGAGGTTCACCCCGCCAGGCGTGGTAGGTGCCTGCGATGCGGGCGATCTCGTCATCGGTCAGCTCACGATGTGTGCGGTCGACGAGGTGCCCGAGCTTGCGAGCGTCGATGAAGAGCACCTCTCCCTTGCGATCTCGCCACCTGAGTGAACCACGAGAAGTCTTGTCCCGGTCTAGGAACCAGAGGGAGACCGGAATCTGCGTCGTGTAGAAGAGCTGGCCAGGCATGGCGACGATGCACTCGACGAGATCGCCCTCGACCATCTTCTGCCGGATGTCGCCTTCGCCGGATTGCTGCGTGGACAGCGACCCGTTGGCGAGCACTACCCCGGCGACGCCATGTGGCGACAGCTTGGACGCCATGTGCGAGAGCCAGGCGTAGTTGGCGTTGCCCGCCGGGGGCACGCCGTACTTCCATCGGGGATCGTCTCGTAGCTGTTCCCCGCCCCAGTCCGAGACGTTGAATGGCGGATTGGCCAGGATGAAGTCGGCCTTTAGGTCTGGATGAAGGTCGTCATGGAAGGTGTCACCCCACCGTGGCCCGAGGTCAGCCTCGATGCCTCGGATGGCCAGGTTCATCTTCGCCAGCCGCCACGTCGTGTCGTTCAGTTCCTGGCCGTAGACGGCGATGTCGTTGCGGCCTCCGCCGTGGGCTTCCACGAACTGTTCCGACTGCACGAACATGCCGCCTGACCCGCAGCACGGGTCATAGACCCTTCCCTTGTAGGGCTCGATCATCTCGACGAGAAGCCTGACCACGTTGCGGGGTGTGTAGAACTCACCGCCGCCCTTGCCTTCCTGTGAGGCAAAGCGCCCGAGGAAGTACTCGTATACCCTGCCCAGGAGGTCCTTCTCCCGGTGCTCGGCACCGCCGAGACCGAGGCCTGCGATTAGGTCGACCAGCTCGCCAAGGCGACGGATGTCCAGGCTCGGACGGGCGAAGTTCTTGGGGAGAACACCCCGCAGGCTCGGGTTCTCGACCTCCACGGCGTCCATGGCCCCGTCAATGATCTTCCCGATCTCCGGCTGTTTGGCACTGGCCTGGAGGTACTCCCAGCGTGCCTCGGGCGGCACCCAGAAGACCCCCTCGGCCGTGTACTCGTCACGGGACTCCAGAAGCTCTTGAGCTTGCTCGCCGGTTATGCCGTCAGCCGCTAGGTCAGCAGCAAGCTGCGCCCTGCGCTCGCCGAAGGAGTCATCGATGTACTTGAGGAAGACCAGGCCGAGCACGACGTGTTTGTACTCGGAGGCGTCCATCGACCCCCGCAACTTGTCGGCTGCCTTCCAGAGCGTGTCCTCGAAACCAAGGGGCTCGCCGTTCTGTGGCTGACGGGCCATCACGTGTCCCCCACGGCTTCTTCGGTGAGCCTGTCCGGCTTCCGGGGAAAGTCCAGGCTGACCATGATGAGATCGTACGACAGGGTGCTCGGCCTGGCTGAGATACAGGTCACGGGCCAACGAGGAAGGCCAGCTACCCGCTCGTGACGGCCCCCACCAGGTGGGTTGGCGACCACGAGCCCGTACCAGCTGCACGGCAGCGAGACCCGTCCGCATCTCGTTGACCAGAACAACCGGTCAAAGGACAATGTGATCGGGATGACCACGACGACGGACGCAAAATTGACGTGACTGAGGCACTGACCGATCGAGAGGTGCTTCGGATCGTCAACCGTTACATCGGAGTATCAGGCGGCTACCTCGGTGACTTCAGCTACCGCACTCACGCTGACTTCTACCCGGAGTACTGCGATCTAGACATCGACCCGTACCAATACGAGGGGACAACCCGAGAACGGTTCATCGCCATCCTGTCGTCGCTGCCACCGAGGGATCAGGCGAAAATCCTTCGAGGCGTCATCGAACGCTTCCCGCCAGAGGAAGGAGCTAAGACACGGCGACCAGCCCACGGCGAGCTGATGCGCCTCATTCAACGTCTTGAATCCGGGCCGGGTGTACCGGGGATCACTCCCCAAATTACTAGTGAAGTCGTGCTCCGAGCGCTTGCCGATGCCGAGAACCTCATCCAGACCTCCGGTCCGACGAGTGCAGTGGACCGGGTCCACACAGTCCTGCACGGTTACTTGCAGGCTGCCTGTGACGGCGAGGGGATTGCCTACAGGCGGGACGACACCATGGTCACACTCCTGAGGAAGCTGCAATCCGGACACCCCATGCTGTCGGACCTCGGCCCTCGTGCTCAAGACATTGGGAAGGTGCTCAATGCCAGCGCCAGCATCCTCGATGCGATGCTGCCGGTGCGTAACCAGGCAAGCGTGGCGCACCCGAATCAGGAATTGCTGGGCGAGGCGGAAGCTAGGCTCGTGATTAACGTTGGGCGAAGCCTGCTGAACTACCTGGACGCCAAGCTCTCGTAACTCCACGAACTCTGGAAAATGCTCCTCGCCGTGCGCAACACTCCGGGGAGTAAGCCAGTCGTGTAGCCACGGACAGCCCTTAGCAGCCCCTACGATTAGCTCAGGGTCTTGAACGCAGGCGGTAGCGGCGGCTGTTTGCGCCGCAGCTGTGGTATCCAGGGTGGTACAGGAGGCGCCACGGCCTTGGGAGGCGGCGCAGGGGGCTTAGGACGGGGATCCCTGAGCGGCATGCCGTTAGCCGCCATAGTTGGCGACTGCATGCGGATGGGCCAGGGCTTCGCCCGGTGACAGGGCCGATACGGCTCTCGTCGGCACTGAACCCATCACGCTCGCACTTGCATTAGGACTTCTTAGGCCCGGTCGGGCCGTGATGGGGTTTCGCTAATGCGGCTGCAAAAGCGGCGTTAAAAGCTGAGCCGCTTGTCCCGCCACCGCCCGGAGTCAGGGGCACGGCCTTCGAAGGCGGCGCAGAGGACTTCGGACGGGGGTCTCGTAGTGGCATGCCGTTAGCCGCCATGGTTGGTGACTGCATCCGGATGGGCCACGGCTTCGCTCGGTGACAGGGCCGGTACGGCTCCCGCCGACAGTGGACACGGCACGCTCGCCAGTTCACCAACCGGTGCAGACGCTCGTGGGGCTGCGGGCCTCTCATGCTCACACCAAAATTCTAAACCTGTGGGCTACAGCCTCAGAGCGCCCCGCAGGTTGCGCACGGCCTGGGCTATGCGCTGCTCGTTCTCGATGAGAGCGAACCGGACGTACCCTTCCCCGCCTGGTCCGAACCCAACTCCTGGCGACGCAGCCACCTGAGCCTCGTTGATCAGGAACTTGCAGAACTCGATGCTGCCCATCTGTCGAAATGGCTCTGTTGGAATCTTCGCCCACACGAACATCGTGCCCTTGGGCTTGGCCACCTCCCAGCCAATACGCGCCAGCCCGTCGCAGAGGGCGTCGCGACGGCCCTGGTAGATCTCGTTCACGACCTTCGGGTAGTCCGTCGCCTCGTTCATGGCGACGATGGCCGCGATCTGGATCGGCTGGAACGTCCCGTAGTCGAGGTAGCTCTTCAGCTTGGTGAGGCCCTGCACGATCTCGGCATTCCCGACAAGGAAGGCCACTCGCCAGCCCGCCATCGAGAACGACTTGGTCAATGTGTAGAGCTCGACGGCGACGTCCGAGGCACCTGGGACCTCGAGGATCGAAGGGGGCCGGAAACCGTCGAAGGCGGTGTCGGAGTACGCGAAGTCGTGAACGAGCAGCACGCCGTGCTCGCGAGCGAACTCGACCAGCCTCGCCATGGTGGCGAGGTCGATGCACGCCGTGGTCGGGTTGTGCGGGAACGAGAGGATCGCGACCCGGGGCTTGGGCCAGGCCGACTCCCAGGCCTCGACCAAATTGGCAAAGAAGGCCTCGCCGGCGTCAGCCTCATCGTGGCCAAGCCCTTCGAGGCGCACCATCCGGACGTCCGCGCCGGCAAACAGCGGGGCGTACAGGTGGATCGGGTAGGAGGGCGAGGGAACGAGCGCCGTGTCGCTGGGAGCCACGACGACCCACATGAGGTGCGAGAGCCCCTCCTTGGCTCCGATCGTCGTCACAACCTCGCGGTCGGGGTCCAGCTGTACCCCGAAGCGCCGTAGGTACAGGTCCGAGATCGCCTGCCTGAGCTTGGGGATCCCGCGGCTCGCCGAGTAGCGATGATTACGGGGGTTGTGGACCGCCTCGGCCAGCTTCTCGACCGCCACGTCTGGGGAGGGGATGTCAGGGTTGCCGAAGCCGAGGTCGATGACGTCGATGCCGGCGCGCCGTGCCTGCAGTTTCAGCTGGTCGATCTGCGCGAAGACGTAGGGAGGAAGGCCTTGGATCCTGCGAAGCTCCATCGTCCGACGATAGCCGCTAGTCCCCGTCACCTTGTATCCCTGCCGCGCGCAAGGCTTGCGTGACGAGATCGAGCGAGCGCGGCCACCCCCAGATCACCCAGCTCGCGCCTGCTTCCCGCAGGTCCGCCAGTCGGCCGGCCGCGGGACGGGGCTCCGCCGGCAAGGGGCCGGCCCAAGTCGTGCGCCCGTTGGCGACCTCGGCTCGCAGCCGGTCCAGCTCCACGTCCCAGAGGTTGACTGTCGCCCCGGCGCCACGGGCGAGCTCGAGCGTCGCCGGCGCGCTTGCCCCGACCCAGGCTTCGATCCCCTCGCCGGCAAGCTCTTCCAAGACGCTCGCCAACGACGCCCGGCGATCGGCGAGCGCAGGCCATTCGATCCCGTAGGCCTCGTTCTCGGTAAGGCTCTTCGCGTCCCCGACGCCGAGCCCCGCCACAAGACGCCGGTCGGACAGTTCATGGAGAGAAACGAGCGACTCGATCACGAGCCTGTCGGGAAGAAGCCCGAGGCGCGCCACCAAAGACCCGATGCGGATGCGCCGGGTCGCCGCGGCCACCGCACCGAGCACCGGGTACATCGACAGAGCCGGCCTCGCCTTCTCATTGCCCGGCCAGAGGTGATCGAAGACGAACACACCGTCGATCCCGGCTCCCTCCGCCTCGCGAGCGGTGGCGAGCGCCCCGGACGCAGTCGGTTCGAACGTCGGGAGCGTGATGCCGACCTTCAAGGCCTCAGCCCTTGCTGAGATAGAGCCTCGGCGGGCTCACGATGTCGACTCGACCCGCGCCTTCAAGTCCCGGATGGCAGCGTGGATGATGTTGCCCTCGGCCCGTCGCTTGATGAAGCCCGGCAACGGCACCCGGAGCTCGACTGCGAGCTGGTAGGTGACCTCGGTCCCTCCCTCGGGCGCGGGCTCGAAGCGGTATATGCCGTCCAGCCGGCTCGTCAAATCGCCGTCTCGCTGGACCCAGCGAAGCTCCTTCGGCGCCTGTGAGTAGTCATAGAAGAGCGTATAGCTCGTGCTTCGCCCGAAAGCACCGGCGCGAAACGAGACCAGGGAGGGTCGTCCCTGCTCATCGCGCGCTTGGACGTGGACCTCCTTCAGATCGGCGACCCATTCCGGATACCGCTCGATGTCGGCTACGACCTCGAAGCACCGTTCCGGGGAGCCGTCGACGACCATCCGTTCAATGGTCTGATCGGCCACACATCCTCCTCTCTGCCCAAGTGCCCTCCAGCCTCGCATCTCCTCAGACGCTCAGCCAGCATTGCCCGAGCGCTTCTGACAACCCGGTACCCACCGACCGTCTCGACACGAGCTCCCGCGACGGCTGGCTTGACAAGCGCCGGCATCGTCAAGTGCTTATCTGGACCAGGGCCTCTTGCAACCTGCGGGCCAGCTGGTCGTAGTCGAACTCAGCCACGGCCCTCCGGCGCGCCTCTTTGCCCAGGCTCTGTCGAAGGTCAGGATCGTCCAGCAACTTCGCCAGGGCGTCCGCGACGGCCGCAGCGTCATGCGGCCGATCGACCACGAGCCCGGTCTGGCCGTCGACGACCGCTTCGTCCGAGCCGCCGCTTCGCCCGGCGAGCTGAGCCACCCCTGCGGCGGCGGCCTCCAGAAAGACGATCCCGAATCCCTCCTGCTCGAGCCCGAACCAACGGGTACGGCAGCACATCGCCCAGACGTCCGCCGCGCCGTCGAGCAGTGGCAGGTCATCGTCTGAGACCCGGCCGAGGAAACGCACCCGTGCGTCGCAACGCCTCGCTGCCAGCTCCAGGCGCCTGCGATCACGCCCTGTACCACCGATGGCGAGGGTCACGTCCGGCCGGTCGGCGCTCAATGCCCCGACCGCCTCGATCAGCACGTCCATGCCCTTTCGCGGAACGAGCCGGCTCACGCTCACGACGAGCCTGCCCTCGGTGGGAATCCCCAGTCGTTGCCGCACCGCCACCTTCTCGTCCGGTGCGAGGGGGTGGAAGCGTACGTGGTCGACACCCGGGGGTACCACCACCGTCGGGGGCATGTGAGCTCCGGCCGCACGAGTCGCCTCGGCGCCCGGGTAGCCGCCGGCGGCGATGGCAAGCGACGCCCCGGAGAGCACGGACCGCAGGAGTTGCCGGGAGACCGGCAAGCGGCCGGGAACAGTCACCTCGGCCCCGTGCAGCACCACGCCGTATGGCACCTGCAGCAGCTTGCCGAGCAGGCCCATGGGGAGCGCCGGGTCGAGCAACACGAGCTTGGCGCCCGAGGCTTGCGACAACTGCCGCACGGCCCGGACCAACCTGGGCGTGGGCACGAGAACCGGTGACCACCACCGCTCTATCCGGAATCGCTGCCGACGGTCGAAGGCGGCGGCACCACGGTGATAAGTCGTAAGGACGGTGAGTTCTTCGGCTGGCAGCCGGCGGAACAGCTCGTACAGGTACGACTGGATGCCTCCTACTTTGGGCGGGAAGTCGTTGGTGACGAGCACGTAACCCATCGGCTGATCGGCTCAGGCTCGGCCGCAACTGTGATCGACGAGCTTGACAAGCTCACCCCACGCGCCGGCGGAAACGCAGCTCGGGCACCAGGCCGGCGCGCTGGAGCATCCGGACGGCACGAGCTTCGGCGACATCGACGACGATCGCCTCGCCCGTCGCGGGGCCCAACAGGAAGGTGACGACGCAGTCCCCGCAGGCCTCGGTCCCATTGAGCACACAGTCGTCGCAGCTGATGGACATGCTCTCGGTCGGCATCGCTCCTCCTTCGGGCCCTGGGTCGTGGGCAACGCGAGCCGGCCGTCCACCTCGCGAGGCGGGCAGCCGGTCAAGGACCACAGCGACATGATGGCGGAAGGATGTATCAGGCCCGCCACGCTACCGGCCCACGAGGGACCAGGAGCGGGTACGGTCTCGATCCATGGTCTCCGACCGCCTCCGCGCGATCTGGAAGCTCCAGATTCCAGAAGTGAGAGAGCTCGCGGGTTTGCACGAGTTCGACGGCCAGGTGCAGGATCTCTCCCCGGCCGGCGTCGCGGCGTTGCTCGCCCCGGTCGGGCGTGGCGGCCCCGAGCCGAATGCCCACGACGAAGCGCAGCTGTCAGCCGTCGAGGCGGGGCTGCGCACAGCGTTCGAGGCGGTCGAGATCCACAGATGGAACCCGCTCGTTCACCTGGAGAATCTCGACCTCGCCAGCTATGACCGCGAATACGCCCCCGCCGGGGAGCGGGCGGTGGCCAAGGCCGCCCACCTGGAGAAGTGGCCGGATGCCATCGACGGTGCCATCGAGTCTCTCGACTCGGTGCCGGCCCCTGTGGCCGACGCTCTCCTGCCGGCCGTCCGCGGTCTCGGCACGGGCCTGGAGGAGGTCGACGCCGGCCCGGCCACGCTCGAACGCGCCCGGGCCGGCGTCGACCGCCTCGTCGGCCACTTGGAGCAGGCGAAGGCCGACGGTTCGCCCGAGGCCGGCCTCGGCCCGCAGAAGCTGGCACGGTTGCTGGGCGATCCGGAGGGGATGAGCGTGGATCTCGGGCGGCTCGAGGAGGTGGCGGACGCGGAAAGGGCCCGCCTCAGCGAGCACCTCGTTCAAGATTGTGATCGCCTGCGGCCAGGTGTCCCGCCGGCCGAGGTGATGAGGGACCTGCTCGCGGACCATCCTGACGACGAGGGCATCTATGCCGCTGCCCGCCTCCTGATCGAGGAGTTGAGCACCTTCACAGCCGAGCGAGGGCTCCTACCCCATCTCGGAGGCACGTGCCTTGTCGGACCCGCGCCCGCATCGAGGCGTTATGCCGTGGCGATGATGTCATGGACCGGCGCCTATGAGGCCGAAGCGCCTGCCTGGTTCCACGTCAACCCGCCCGACCCGTCCTGGGACGAGGAGACCAAGGACCGTTGGCGGTCACAGTTCAGCGCCACGACACTGCCGGCGATCACCGCCCACGAGGTGACACCCGGTCACTTCGCTCACGGACGCATGATCCGGCTCACGGCCCGCGGGGACGTGCGCCGCTCGCTCGGCTCCAACGCGTTCATCGAGGGCTGGGCTCATTACGCCGAGGAGCTGTTAGTGGAGGAAGGATTCCGGCACGACGATCCCCGTTTCGCGATCGGAGTCTGGATCGCCGCCCTCATCCGAGTGACACGTCTCGCATCGGCGCTCGGGATCCACCGGGGCACCATGACGGTCCAGGACGCCATGGCGCGCTTTCGTGAGGATGCGTTCCTCGAGGAGCCTGGTGCCAGGTCCGAGGCACACCGAGCCACCTTCGACCCGACCTACGGCCGCTATACGTGGGGCAAGCTCGAGATCCGGGCCCTCCGGGACGAAGCCGTCGCCCGCTGGGGCCCGCGCTTCAGCCTCCGGCGCTTTCACGAGGCCCTGCTCGAGCTCGGGGCACCGCCGCTCGGGACCCTGGGCGACACCTTCGAGCCGCACTGAGCTCGCCCTCAGCCGAGTTGGTCGGTTCCGCCGTCAAGCGGGCGAGCTACCAGTGGTGATTGACCTGACGGCCCACCAAACCGCCGATGTTGAAGACCTCCACCAGACGGACCAGGTGCTTGACGCTGTCCAGGCGGTAGATGAGAAGGGCCGTCTCCACCCTTGCCGCCAAGCGCCGGGCAAGGAACCCGCGTAGCTCCACGCCCGCAGAGACCGGGTCGACAAGCAGCTTGCCAAAAATGAAGCTTCGAACGGCATCTGCGACATGGAACTGGAGCTGGTCGATGGCCTTTCGCGTCGGCACGCTCGCGACGAGGCCCCAACGGTCATCGCCCGGGCGCGGGGTCAGGGAAAGCGTCACGCCCCCTGTCACCGACCGCACGACGAAATGCGCGTCGGGATCGAGCGCCGCCAACTCCTCGCCCATGTAGAGGTTCCCGCTCTGCAGCGCGGCCTCAGCCTCGAGAATGCGGCGCACCGTCTTGGGCTCTGAGAGGAGGTCGATCGAGTACTCGAGGCCCTCAAGATCCCGCGCCGACATGATGACTGCGGCCGGCACGCCCTCCCGCTCGACGACTACCCGGTCCCGCGTCGAGAGCACCTGGTCGACCACGGCCTCGAGGTTGTCGCCCTTGCCTGCGAGGACTGCCATTCGCCAAGCGTACCGCTCACCGCCAAGCTGGAGAGGATCCCCGTCCTGGTCCAGGGCTACTCGTGGACAGCGGCTGCCTGGCTCTGTCTCAGGCGCGTCGCGAAGGACCGCAGCGCGAGACCCCGGTGCGATAGCCGGTGTTTTTCGTCCGGGCTCATTTCCGCGAACGTCCGTCCGCCCCCGTCGTCTGGCACGAACACGGGGTCGTAGCCGAAACCAGCCTCCCCCCGGGGGCTCGGGGCGATCTCTCCCTCGACTGCACCCTCGCCGATGATCTCGCTGCCGTCGGGAAGGCGGCAGAGGACGACGGTGCGAAAGCGGGCCCGCCGGTCGCTCTCGCCCTCCAGGGCAGCGAGCAGCTTGGCGACGTTGTCGGCATAGGTGGCAGTCTCGCCGGCAAAGCGGGCCGAGCGGGCGCCAGGCGCCCCTGCGAGCGCCGCGACCTCGAGACCGGTGTCATCGGCCACAGCGGCCTCACCGGTCGTCTCGACCAGTGCGACTGCCTTGAGGCGGGCGTTGTCCTCGAGGGTCTCCCCCGTCTCTGCGACCGCGGCGACGCCTCGGGGACGGGCGACGAGCTCGACCAGCCCTCCGAGCTCGTCTTCCAAGATGGCAGCCAGCTCAACGGCCTTGTCGGGGTTCGCTGTGGCAAGTACCAACCGCATCCTTGCGCGCTCCTGCTCGCCCTGCCGGCTCAGAGCGTGCCCGCCTGGTTACGATCCTGGGGCGGTGTGGCCAACACCTCGTCTTGAATCTGGAGGATCTCGCCGATGCCGAGGTCGGCCAGGCCGAGCATCTCATCGAGCTCGGAGCGGGCGAACGGCGGGCCTTCGGCGGTCCCCTGCACCTCTACGAAGCGTCCCGAGGAGGTCATCACGACGTTCAGGTCGACTTCGGCGGCGGAGTCTTCGACGTAGTCGAGGTCGAGCATGCAGAGGCCTTCGACGATGCCCACCGAGACAGCTGCGCATGCCTCACGCACGGGGTGCTGCCGGAGTCCTCCTGAGAAACAAAGACGCGTGCAGGCGTCGTGCAGGGCCACGTACGCACCCGATATCGAGGCCGTTCGCGTCCCTCCGTCCGCCTGCAGCACGTCACAGTCGATCAGGATCTGGCGCTCGCCGAGCACCTCGAGGTCGATGATGCTGCGCAAGGCGCGCCCGATCAGGCGCTGGATCTCATGGGTGCGCCCGGACTGGCGACCTCTTGTCGCCTCCCGGGTCACCCGCTCGGGCGACGAGCCTGGGAGCAGGGAGTACTCCGCGCTCACCCAGCCCCGTCCGGTCCCGCGCATCCATCTCGGGACCTCCTCGTCGACAGAAGCCGTGCACAAGACCTTCGTGCGACCGGAGACGGCGAGCACCGAGCCGGCCGCGAACTCGGTGAAGTCCCGGATGAACAGGCATGGGCGCAGCTCATCCAAGGCACGACCGTCATGGCGTGCGAGATCAAGGGCATCGGCCTGCGAGTCGGTCATTCCGGCAGGGTACCCGTCCCGAGGCCGGAAGGACGTCAGAAATAGATGATCCCTCTCGCTCGTTCGACGACGGCGTCAAGTTCGTCGGTCCAAGCCCCTGTCGAGAGGTACTTCCACCCGCCGTCAGAAGAGATGAAGACGATGGTCCCCTGCTCGATCGTGTTCGCGCACTTGACGGCACCGGCGAGGGCAGCACCGGAGGAGATCCCGGCGAACACACCCAGATCAGCGAGCCGCCGCGTCCACTCGATCGAGTCTCCCGGCCCGACGATGGTCCGGCGGTCGAGCAGGTCCGCCCCTCCTTGCTCGAGGAAGATCGGAGGGATATAGCCGTCGTCGAGGTTGCGGAGACCCTCGACCGTCTCCCCCGTCGGCGGTTCGACCGCCCACAATCGCACCTGCGGGCTGGCTTCTTTCAGGAAGCGCCCCGCCCCGAGCAGGGTCCCGCTCGTGCCGAGGCCGACAACAAGATGCGTGATCTCAGGGCAGTCACGCCAGATCTCCGGCCCGGTGCCGACATAGTGTGCCCTCGGATTGGCGGGATTGCCATACTGGTAGAGAAAAGTCCACTCAGGATGCTCTGAAGAGAGCCGCTGAGCCAGGCGGACAGCGCCGTTCGACCCTTCGTTGGCCGGCGAGTCGATCACCTCGGCACGCCAGAGCTCGAGCAACTGGCGCCGTTCGATCGAAACGTTGCCGGGCAGGACGACCTTCAGCTTGTAGCCCTTTATGCGACACACGAGCGCCATGCCGATCCCGGTGTTGCCCGACGAGGGCTCGATCAGCGTCGCCCCGGGAGCAAGAAGGCCCTTTTCCTCGGCGTCCTCGATCATCGAGAGCGCGATCCTGTCTTTGACCGAGCCCCCGGGGTTCTGGCCCTCGAGTTTGGCGAGGATGCGCACGGCTGGCTTCGGGCTCAGCGCGGAGACGTCGACGAGCGGCGTGTTGCCGATCAGGTCGAGGATGCTTCGCAGGACGGGCACGGCTCGGTCGGCCCCGGAGGGGACCTACGCACCACCGCCCGCCACGGCGGGCAGGATCGAGACCATGTCGCGGTCGAGCACCGTGGTGTCGAGCTTTTCCAGGTAACGGACGTCGTCGTCGTTCAGATAGACGTTGACGAACTTGTGGAGCTCGCCGTCTGGGGTCACCAGCTGGCCCGCCATGCCCGGGTACTCACTCTGCAGAGCCTCGAGGACCTCGCCGATCGTCGCTCCCTCGACACTAACCGATCTCTGCCCGCCCGCGTGCTGGCGGAGCAGGGTGGGCAAGTTGACCTCGGGCACGGGCTCCTCCGGAAATGTTGACTGTTTCGGTCATATACTAATGACCTCGATGGCTTCCTCGGCAATCGCTCCGTCCACGATCCGGTAGGAGCGGACCGAGGCGACCTCGTGGCGCAGGGAGACGAGCACGTAGTGCCAGGTGGGATCGGGCGCCTGGGCGACGTCGGTCGGTGACGGGTAGGCGTCGGTGTGGGTGTGGGAGTGGAACACTCCGATCACGGCTCGGCCCTCGGCCTCGGCTGCCCGGTCGATACGCAGGTGCTCGCCCGGGTCCACTGTGTAGACCTGCGCCGAGGCAGCGACATTGCGGGTGGCGTGCACAACGGCGACAGTGCTTGTGAGCGCGTCCCCTACGAGGAGCCCGCAGCCTTCTTCGGGGTAGGCGCCGAGGCAGTGCGCGACCATCTCGTCGAGGTGGGAGGACGCGAGGCGCAGGCTCGAAGGCGCGCGAGGCGCGGAAGTCGTGCTTAGGCCGCTCATCAGGCCCGCACGGTAGCGTTTCGCAGATGGTCACGAGGAAGCTCACTGCGGCTCAGCGCACAGCCGGCAGGCCCAGGGCCCCGGGTGACCCCAACGAGCCCGTGATCCGCTACGTGGCGCGCAACCGGCGCGCGCGCCACGACTACGACATCCTCGAGGTCTATGAGTGCGGGATCGTCCTCAAAGGAGCCGAGGTCAAGTCCCTGCGACTGGGCCAGGCCTCACTGCAGGACGCCTACGCCCGCATCGAAGACGGTGAGCTGTGGCTGGTCGGTGCCCATCTGGCGCCGTACGAGTACGCGTCCGGCTTCGGCCGCTTCGAGCCGGTGAGGCCCCGCAAGCTCTTGCTGCACCGCCGTCAGATCGACGAGCTGTCGGGTCGTGTCGCCCAGAAGGCGCTCACACTCGTGCCGCTCAGCATCTACTTCAAGGACGGACTCGCCAAGGTCGAGATCGCGCTCGCAAGGGGCCGCCGCCTCTACGACAAGCGGCACGCCATCGCCGAGCGGGACGCCACCCGGGAGGCCGAGCGGGTGATCCGCGAGCACGAGCGCCGGCGCTGAGGTCGCAGCCAGGCAGTATCCTCTTTACGACAACCAAATCACCAAGGGGGTGACAGGCTTCGACTTCGGTCGTCAAGTTGGGAGAAGCGAGCCGTGGTCTCCGGAGCCACGTTAAAGAGCCGGAAAACAACACAAACGCCGAGCCTCAGCTCGCGCTTGCTGCCTAACTAGCAGCAACGTCTGCCCGGTCCCAGTCCTGCGGACCGGTCCCAGGCGTCATCTTGCAGGACTTACCTGAACTGCGCCGCCGGCGAGCAGTCAGGGAAATCTAAGTCGGCTGGGGTCCCGCACCGGCGCCGGTGGCGAGGCGGGACTCGAGACACCACCGCCGGATGCGCTCGGAGAAGTCCCATCAAGATACCGAGGGACGCGGGTTCGACTCCCGCCACCTCCACACCAGAAGGTGTTCACGAAAGAACACGCCTCGACATCACAAACCCCCCTCGAGGGTCTCCTCGGCGGGGGTTTTGTCGCTCAAGGCGGCTCCTCGGTTAGGCCCTCGGGCTCGGAGGTGCTAGCCGTCGAGCACCTCGACGTCTTGTCGGGTCCCGCGCGCAACCGCCGCGGCGGTCTTGAGGGCGGCGCGCACCGCCACGATGGCACTTGCATTGGTGGTGCTGGCGCGCGCTGAGGTGAAGATCGTCCGCCTCAGGGTTCCTTCTGCGATCGGTCGGACCGCGATCTCCGGCGTGGCTGTGCCGATCAGTGCGGGCAGGAGTGTCACGGCCGCGCCAGTGGAAACCAGGGCGCGGAGGATGAGACCGTCGTCGGTGCGATGGCGGATGTCGGGGGCATAGCCGCCGAGGCGGTTGCAGACGTGTTCTACGACGGCGTTGTGGCCGGTGCCGCGGTAGCCGGCAGCCCACGGGGTGTGCTCGAAGCTGGCAACCGGGATCGGGCTTCCGAGGGCTCCGAGAGGGTCGTCAGCGGAAACTGCGAGGAGGACGTCTTCGCGGATCAGGTCACGGCGATCGAGGTCGCGGTAACGGGCTGCGGGGACGGGGTCGTAGTCGATCCCGACGACGATGTCGACTGCGTGTGAGCGGAGATCGTCGAGCGCCGGGGCGGTCTCGCGTTGGAACACCTCGACGCGGAGATCAGGTGCATTCTCGTTGAGGTGTGCGAGCGCGGTCGGAAGGAGCGCGAGCGCGGCGCTTTGCACGAACGTCACGCGGACGCGGCCGTGGGGCGCTTCTCCAAGTGAGGACAACTCGGCGCGGACGGCTTCATCGGCCGCAAGGGCTTGTGCGGCGTGATCTGCGAGCCGCCAGCCTGCAGGGGTGAGCTGTACACCGCGGCCCACACGTCGCAGGAGCTCGGTACCGGCCTCGCGTTCCAGTTCGGCGAGCTGAACTGAGACCGACGAGGGGCTGTAGCTCAACGCGTCCGCGACAGCGGCGATCGTCCCGCGACGGGAGAGCTCGTGAAGGAGGCGGAGGCGCCTTAGTTCCATTCATTTGATTATCGCACGATATTTGATTTGAAATCATCGCTTGATCAAATCAATGATGGCGCCGAAACTTGGATTCGTGCTGCTTGTCGCGCTTCTCGTTGCCCCCGTGGTGATGGTCGCTGCAACAGCCGTGGAGCGTCGTTTCGGACCGGCGGTCGCCGGCTGGGTCGTGGCGGCGCCAATCACGATCGCGATCGCGACCTTCGTTGTCGGCTTCGATCTCGGCCGGCACGCCGCCGCCACACTCGCGGCGAGCTCCGCTGAGCACGTGAGCGCGCAAGTCGCGTTCGCGATCGCCTTCGCCGCCGTTGTGCGGCGGCGCGGTGGGCTTGCCGCGATGGCTTCTGGCACCGCGGTCTACGCCACCCTCTCACTCGTGATCTTCTGGATGCCGTCGGCTGTTGCGATCGTGGCATCGCTCGCCGCACTGGCGCTCGGCCCGCGACTCCTGCTCGACGGTCCCACACCCCCGCCCGCCGCAGGAAATACCCTCATGAGCACCGCCACGCGCGCCGTTGTTGCGTCAGCCACAGTGGCACTCACGCTGAGCGTTGCTCGACTCGCCGGGCCCGCGACCGCTGGAGCGACCGCCGCCTACCCGGTGGTGAGCGCCACTCTCGCGCTGCTCATCCTTCGCGCCCGAGGCAAGGACGCAGCCTCACAAGCCCTCAACGGTCTGTGCCGCGGACTTCCCGGCTACTTCAGTTTCTGCCTGGCCGTGACGCTAGCCACGCCCCACTTCGGCGTCGTCTTCGCCGTGCCGTTTGCCCTCGTCATCTGCCTCGCCACTTACCGGATCACCTGGCAGACCGTGCGCCCACCTACACGGCGACGCCAATCGCCTTCGGCGCCGGTTACGGTGGCTCCGCCTATCTGAAACGGCTCCCCGTCTCGTACCTCTAGATCGACCAGGAGTTCCGCAACCGCTGGGTGACGGCAAGGACTCCCCCGCCGCTGCTGCGGACAACAGCGAAGGGTTAGGCTCGACCTCGGTGGACGTGATCCGGGTCGTCCTGGCCGAGGACAACGCGCTCTTGCGCGAGGGGATCTCACGACTCGTCGAGACCCACGACGACCTCAAGCTGGCCGGTGTCGCCTCGGACCTTCCCCAGCTGTTGGAGCTCATCACAGAGCACAGGCCGGACGTCGTGGTGACAGACATCCGCATGCCACCGACCGGCACGGACGAAGGCATCCAGGCCGCGGCATGGCTGCGGGAGAACCAGCCGAACGTCGGCGTCGTGGTCCTGAGCCAGTACACCGCTCCGGCTTACGCGCTTGCGCTCCTGCAGGAGGGATCGGCGGGCCGCGCCTACTTGCTGAAAGAGCGGGTGGCGGGAGCCAACGAGCTGGCCCAGGCGATCCGGGTGGTGGCGGGCGGTGGGTCCGTCATCGACCCGCTCGTGGTGGACGAGCTGGTCCGGGCGCGGGCCAGGCACCGCAAGTCCGACCTCGAGTGGCTCACTCCGAGGGAGTCCGAGATCCTGGCGGAGATGGCACAGGGCAAGTCCAACGGTGCCATCGCAGAGACGCTCGGCGTCTCGGAGCGGGCGGTCGAGAAGCACTCGAACGCCATCTTCTCCAAGCTCGGGCTCTCAGAAGAGCGGGACGTCAACCGGCGCGTGAAGGCCGTGCTCGTGTATTTGAGCGCGCAATCGGGAAGCTAGCTACACCGAAGTTCGGGTGGCACCTCCAAGGCCTGCTCACGCCGCCCATGGGACAATGGAAAGCTGATGGACGCCCCCCTTTCCGTCATCGTCGTCGACGACCAGGTCCCCTTTCGGTTGGCCGCGCGTGCGGTTGTGCGCCGCACGGAGGGCTTCGAGATCGTCGGTGAGGCCGCCAACGGCATCGAGGCGATCGCGCTCGCCGACTCGCTTCACCCCGATCTCGTCCTGATGGACATCAACATGCCTGAGATGGGCGGCCTGGAAGCGACCCGGCGGATCGTGGCCGGGCACCCGGACACCGTCGTGTTCCTGTGCTCGACCTACGACGTCAACGACCTGCCCGAGGACGCCAGGACCAGCGGCGCCCGGGCTTACATGCACAAGGAGCAGTTCGGCCCTTCCACCTTGCGCCGGCTCTGGGAAGAGCGGGACTCCAAAGGCTTTGCCAGCTGAACGATCAGCATCGGCCTGGACCCGGTCAGGTGAGCGGAACAGAGCCCCTGATCTGCGTGCCCTGACCGGGTTCTGACTCCCAGCGCACCGAGCCACCGATGGCACCCAGGCGGTCCATCATGTTGATGAAGCCATGCCCGTGCCGGGCCTTGCGCACGTCGAAGCCCGGGCCGTCGTCGACGACCGCGAACAGCAGCCCTCCTGACTCCTCCCAGATGCGCACCGTGACGTGGGCGTTCGGCGCGTACTTGCCCGCGTTCTGCAGTGCCTCGAGACAGCAGAAGTAGACGGCGGCTTCGATGTCGCCGTTGTAGCGGCCGATGCCTTCGGTCGACAGCTCGATGTCGAGCGGGCTCCGGTTGACAACCGGGCGGAGCGCCCCGGGAAGCCCGCTGTCGACCAGGAGAGGTGGGTAGATCCCGTGCGCCAGCTCGCGCAGCTCCTGGATCGTGTCCTGCACAGCTGTTCCCAGCTCCTCGAGCATCTCCACGGCCCCCTCGGGGTCCTCCGCGACGATGTCCTTCACGAGGCGCAAGTTGACCGCCAGGGCGACAAGGTGCTGCTGGGCGCCATCGTGCAGGTTCCGCTCGACCCGGCGGCGCTCGGCGTCACCGCTGGCGACGATGCGAGCCCTCGAGGCGCGCAGCTCGTCGGCCTGGCGCCGGAGCTCGTCGAGCGAGGTTTGCAGCGCCGTGTCCAGCTGGGCGTTGTGAAATGCCAGTCCGACCTGGCGGGCCAGCTCGGTGAGCACGCGATCGTCCTCTTCCGTGAAGCTGACGGCGCCTTCGGCCCGGGCTACGACGATCGCCCCGAGGAGCTCGCCGGCGTGGCAGATCGGCGCCACGCGGATCGGTCCGGCTGCCCGCCCGTTCAAAAGCGACGGCATCCAGACCGAGGCCCAGGCGTTGCCAGACACGCCGGCGTGGGTGATCACGGGGCGCTCGCGTGCGGACACGACGAGCGATCGCGCCCCGACATCGGGGACGGAGACGGCGAGCTCGAGCACCTCGCCCGTACCGGTGTAGATCTCCGCAGACTTGAGGGCGAGGGTCTTGCGCAACGACTCGGCCAGCTGCAGCAGCAGCTCGTCCATGGGGATGGCCCGGGTGAGCCGGCTCCCGAAAGTGCGCACAACCTCATCGGGGGCCTCACGCGCGCCGTAGACGAATCCGGTCGCCATGCGCGCGAACCGGTCCCGCGCGGGGATGTAACCGATGGCGGCGATGGCGGCGGCCACGATCGACAGGCCGAGCACTTCGCGGTCGGTCGTCCCCGTCGGGGTCTTGCCGAGACCGCGGACCACGATGATGTAGATCGCCGCTACCACCACGCTGAAGCCGAGGATGGAAAGCAGGTGCACGAGGAGGCGGTCGGCGTGGGGAGCGAGGCGCGGGCTCGCCGCGCAGACAAGGCCCAATGCCGCGAGCACGGCCGCCGCGGCGGTAGGGACCGCGATCTGGGCTGGCCACGCCACCAGCAGGTTGAGGGTCACGGCTATGAGGACGAGCTCGCTCCCGAGCACGGCTCCCACGGCGAGCCACTGCATCCGCTCGCGGCCGGAGGCCGGCGCGGCGAGATAGCGGGCATGCACCGCGGGAAGCGTGGAGCACGCCGCCAACAGCCATGCGAGCGCGGTCGGCCAAGGGGCGAGGACGTGAGCCGTGGTCGTGAGGGCGATCGCCACCACAAGGGCGGCCGCGTACCAGAGGCCGACGCCCACCTGGCGCGACCTGCGTCCGAGCACACCGTCTGGCAACGACAAGAGGCCGTGGACAGACACGGCCATGGCGGCCAGGGCGGCCACCGTCGCTACGACGTGGGGAACACTGTGAACGCTGTCGGCGTGAGTGAGGGCGAGTCGCGACCCGGCCGCGGCGACGGCGGCGACGAGTGCTCCAACGGTCACGAGCCAGCCGAGACGCGGAGCACGGGCAAGTGTCGCGAGCCCTCCCGCCGCGGTGCAGACGATGGCTGCCCCGATCAGGACTCCGAGGGCGCGGTGACCCACGAGCGGCGCCGCGACGAGCGAGACGACCACGAGCGCGACGCAGGCGACGAACGCCACCGCGCCAGGCAGCCACAAGCGGGTCTGCACGCGCTCGGCCGGCGCTGCACTGGCTGCCGCGCCGGCCGCGGAGTCCACCATCACCTCGGTCCCCGCATCCTCAAAGGGTCCCGATCGCCGTCACGCTCTCGGCGGTGCTGTAGGCGTCCGCCTCCTTGCCCACGATGCGCCCGTCGCGCATCTTGAGCACGGTGTCAGCCGCGGCCGCCACGTCGGAATCGTGGGTGACGAGCACGATCGTCTGGCCCCCGGCGTGAAGGCGGCTCAGCAGCTCGATCACCTCCTGGCCCCCGGCGGAGTCGAGGGCTCCGGTCGGCTCGTCGGCCAACAACAGCGTGGGCTCGTTGGCGAGCGCCCGGGCGATGGCGAGCCGCTGCCGCTGGCCACCAGAGAGCACGCCCGGCATCGCCGAGACCTTGTCACCGATCCCGAGCAGGTCCAGCAGGTCGCGCGCCCTCGTCTCGGCCGCCTTGCGCTTCCGCCCGGCGATGATGGCCGGCAGGGCGACGTTCTCCAGCACGGTCATCCCCTCGAGGAGGTTGAAGAACTGGAAGACGATGCCGATGTGCCGCCGGCGCATGCGGGCGAGCTCGTCCTCGCTGCTCCCTGTCACCTCCTCGCCGGCAACCTTGATGGTCCCCTCGTCGGCCACGTCGAGCCCCGCCACCAGGTTGAGCAGCGTCGACTTGCCGCAGCCCGACGGCCCCATCAGGGCGAGAAACGTGCCCCGCTCGACCACGAGGTCGACACCTCTCAAGGCTCGCACGGGAGCGTTCTCGGCCTCGAATGTCTTGCGCACGCCGTGCACCTCGAGAGCGGGCGTGTGCTTGTCGGCATGGTTCGTGTCGGTGACCGCTGCGGTACCGGTCATATCTGTCCCCCTTCGATGCTTCTTGCGGCCGGCGGTCGGGCGAAGGCCGTGACCACGCCGCCGCCGGACGACGACTGGCCCTGTGACAGGAGCTTGTAGGCAACGACCGGAGTATCGCGTCCCTTCACCAGCTGCTCTTCGAGCGCCACGGTGGCAACCTCGCAAGTGAGCGCACGCACCGTAGCCTCAGAAAGCACGGTTTCGCCGGCTGCGGCCAGCTGCTGCAAGCGCTGGGAGAGATTCACGGTGTCGCCTACAAGGGTGTACTCGAGGCGCTCCTCCGAGCCGAGCAAGGCAGCGGCTGCCTCACCGGTCGAGAGCCCGAGCCCGAGCCCGAACGGGGGCAGGCCTTCAGAGCTCCAGCGCTTGTTGATCTCGGCCTGGCCCGCGTGCATGGCCACAGAGGCGGCGACGGCGCGATCGGCGTGGTCGGTCTGGGAGACGGGAGCGCCGAAGACCGCCATCACCGCGTCACCCACGAACTGCATGACCGTGCCGCCCTCGCTCAGAATGGCCTTGTTCATGGCGGCACGGTGCGTGTTCAGCTGGCCGGCCAGCTGGCTCGGGTCCGCGTGCTCGGCGATGGTCGAGTACGAGCGGATGTCACTCATGACCACTGTCACCTCGACTCGCTCGGTCTCGCCGATGCGCCGTCCTTCCGAGCGCAATTTCTCGGCCAGGCCCCCGGGCAAGAGACGAGAGAGAGTCTCGCCTTGCTCCTCCCGGTCAACGATGGCCTGGTGCAAGAGCCGCAGTCGCTGCAGCGCTCCCTGGTTGCCGGTGCTCACCCCCTGAGCGAGCTTCAAGAAGACGGCCTCGACCTCGGCGTCCACAGCTTCCGGGGGGAGACGCCGGGCGGCGGCGATGGCCTTGATCGGCTTGCCCTCGGCCACGAGCGCGAGCAGGGCCTCTTCGGGTTCGGTGAGCCCGCCGCTCGCGGTGACGGGCCGGACGAGGGCCTCGACGATGGCCGGGTCGAGAGCCGTCCCCCCTGTCGCCACCGCCCGGATCGCCTCGACCAGCTGGTTGCCCTCGGCGATGTGGTCCTTCAGGAGGTAGCCGTAGCCGGCGGATCCCTCGGCCAGCAGCGACACCGCATACTCGGGGTCGTCGTACTGGGACAGGATCACGACACCGGTGCCGGGGTGGCGCTTGCGCACCTCCTTGGCGGCGTCGATGCCCTCGCGGTGGAACAAAGGCGGCATGCGGATGTCGGTGACGAGCACGTGGGGCTGGGTCTCTGCCGCCCCGGCGACAGTCCCGTCGTAGTCGCCGGCGACGCCGACGACCGAGAGGTCGTGGTGGCGCTCGATGAGGGCGCGAACGCCCTCGCGCACGATGAGGTTGTCGTCGGCGAGAAAGACCTCGATCGTCCCCGCGGGCTGGGTCGTGGCGTCCATGTCACTCTAAGTTGTCGCATTTCGGGCCTGCACGCACCAGGTAGCAGGCCCCCCGGCCCGATGGGGGTGCTAGGACCACCCCCGCTACCGGGGCACCACCCTTCACCCTGCTCGGGCGCGGGCGGAACATGTGCGCATGCGATACGAGAGCAGCGTCACCTCACTTTCCTGGATCCCTTCCGAAGCCGTGGTCGGAGGCACACGCCTGCCCTTCGACGCCGGGGTGGCCCACTACGACCAGCCGCCCCCCGACGTTCTCGGGGACCTCGACGAGCTACGGGAGGCAGACCGGTTCCGTTTCGCAAACCGCCTCGCGGGCTGGATCGAGGTCGACAGGTCGGGGTGGATCAAGAACGCCGGCTATTCGGCGGGTGGCCAGATCGGCATCACCACCGTGCGCGTCGGCGGCCTGAGCCACGTCTTCCAGGCGGTAGCCCTCCCCGACATACAGCACAAGCCCGAACGCGGCGACGGGTGGGTGCGCTTCACCCAGACTGCCGGTGGCCGCACCGGCATGCCCGCGCCCCGGCGCGTCCGCCGGGCACCGTTCATCCAGTGGCAGGCTCCGCTCGCCTGGACCACGCTCACGCTCACGATGCACGCCGACGGCCGGGCCGAGGGGGCGCTCAGCGGCGCCAGCCGGTTCCCGCGCCACTGGGTCTACGACGACGAGGGCCGTCTCGCCTCCAAATCGGGTCTCATTGACTTCAAGGACTGGTACCGAAAATCCTTCGGCAAGCACACCCCGTGGGGAGACCAGGAGTCAGAGGCGCTCGTGACAGCGGTCGAGTCCGCCCTGGAGAGGTCACTGTCGGCACAACTGATGCGGGGGACGGCCAAACCTAAGATCAAAAAGGTGAAGGCGGGCACCACCCTCGTCCGCCAAGGTGACGAGGGCTCTGAGGTGTACCTGGTGCTCGACGGTGTGCTGCGCGTCGAGGTCAACGGCGAGCGCCTGGCCGAGTACGGCCCCGGTGCGCTTCTCGGCGAGCGCGCCCACCTGGAGGGCGGGGCCCGAACCTCGTCGCTGGTGGCGGTGACCGCTTGCCGGGTGGCCTCGGTCCCTGCCAAGGCGCTCGACCGCTCAGCGCTCGTGGAGCTGTCCAGCGGGCACCGCCGCGAAGACCTGGGAGCGGGCTGACCGGGTGCGTGCCCATTTCCTCGGGGTACGGGGCTCGACGCCCGCGCCTGGCGAGAGCTTCGTCCGCTACGGCGGCTATACCTCCTGCATAGCCGTCGCCCACGACGACGATGCCGCGCCGAGCCTCATCCTCGATTCGGGCACCGGGATCCGGCGCGTGAGCGCGTTGTTGGGCGACGCGGCCTTCGCCGGCACGATCCTGCTCACCCACCTCCACTGGGACCATATCCACGGGTTGCCCTTCTTCTCGGCCGCCGATCGCGAGGACTCGCGGGTCGCGCTCTTGCTGCCCGAGCAGCCCGACGGGGCAGAAGCGGCCGAGGTGCTGGCCCGGGGGATGTCGCCGCCGCACTTCCCGATCGGGCCCGAGGGCCTTCGCGGCGAGTGGAGCTTTTCCAACCTGTCGCCCGGGACGATCGAGGCGGAGGGGTTCAAGATCGAGGCCAGGGAGGTCCCGCACAAAGGGGGGCGCACCTACGGCTACCGCGTCAGCGACGGCACATCGGTGCTCACTTACATGCCCGACCACTGCCCCAGCCTGCTCGGCCCCGGGCCCGACGGCTGGGGCGAGTACTACTCCGAAGCCCTGCAGCTAGCCAAGGAAGCCGACGCGCTTGTTCACGACGCCCAGGTGACGGCGGAGGAACTGGCGGCCGCGGTCTTCTTCGGCCACTCCGTGGCCGAGTACGCGGTCGAGCTCGGCCGCCGCGCCAAAGCGGGTCTCGTCGTCTTGTTCCACCACAAACCGGACCGCCCCGACGACGCCCTCGACGAGCTTCCCGGGCGTTTCGGCCCCGAGCCGCAGGTCATCGTTGCCGCCGAGTCGTTGGTGCTCGAGCTGTGAGGCCAGGTCGCGATGAGTACGCCTGACGCCGTCGTCATCGGATCCGGCCCGAACGGGCTGGCCGCCGCCCTCGTGCTAGCGCGTGCGGGGCTCTCGGTCGAGGTGCTCGAAGGAGCCGCCACGCCCGGCGGCGGATGTCGCACCGAAGAGCTCACCCTCCCCGGGTTGCAGCACGACGTCTGCTCGACGGTCCAGTCCATGGTCCCGCTCTCGCCGTTTTTCGCCGGCTTGGACCTCGAGCGTCTCGGCGTGCGGCTTTGCACGCCAGAGGTGGCATTCGCCCACCCTCTCGACGACGGGCGGGCGGGGGCAGTCCTCGGCTCGGTGGCTGACACAGCAGCCACGCTCGGCGCCGACGGCGCCAGGTACGCCCGTCTTTTCGGCCCGCTCGTCGACGGGGCGGCGACAATCGTCCCGACAGTCCTCGCGCCCCTGCGATCCCTGCCCCGTCACCCCGTCCCCATGGCCCGTTTCGCGGTGGCGGGGCTGCCGTCGCTTGCTCACCTCGCCCGGCGTTTCTCGACCGAGGAGGCCAAGGGACTCCTGGCCGGGGTCGGGGCCCACGCCATGCTCCCACTGGAGGCGCCCCTCACCGCGGCCTTCGGCATCTTCCTCACCATCGTCGCCCACGCAGGCGGCTGGCCGCTCGTGCAAGGGGGCAGCGCCCAACTCGTGGCGGCGCTCGTCAGCGAGCTCACCGACGCCGGAGCCACGCTGCACACCGGGCGCTTCGTGAAAGACGCCACCCAGCTCCCCGCGGCGCGGGCGGTCGTCTTCGACACTTCCCTGGAAACGCTCGTCGCCGTCGCCGGAGCCCGGCTCCCCGCTCACTACCGCCGCGCCCTCGGGCGCTTCCGCCACGGCCCCGGCATCTGCAAGGTGGACTGGGCCCTTTCGGGCCCGGTGCCGTGGTCAGCGCCGATGTGCCGGAAGGCCGGGACCGTGCACGTGGGAGGCACCTTTGCCGAGGTGGCGAGAAGCGAGTCCGAGGTCGCGTCCGACCGTCACGCCGAACGCCCTTACTGCCTGGTCGTCCAGCCCGGCGTCGTGGACCCGACGCGCGCCCCCGCCGGACAACAGACTCTCTGGGCCTACTGCCACGTACCCCGGGGCTCGACGCTCGACATGACGCTACGCATCGAGGCCCAGATCGAGCGGTTCGCACCGGGCTTCAAGGACCTCGTGCTCGCCCGCGCGACGCTGACAGCTGCGCAGGCCCAAGCCCACAACCCCAACTACGTGGGCGGCGACATCACTGGCGGGGCGGGGACGCTTCGCCAGACGATCTTCAGGCCGGCCGCGCGGTGGAACCCTTACAGGACAGGCGCCCAGGGCATCTATCTCTGCTCTGCCTCCACCCCTCCCGGTGGCGGTGTGCACGGGATGTGCGGGGTCGGAGCGGCTCGCGCCGTGCTCGCAGACCTCAAGGTTCGGGAAAGACGTTGACCTCGGCCAGGCTTGGCGCCGGAGAGGGCGGGCAGGCTCAGGAGGCTTGTGACCCCCTCCCCAATAGCGTCTCCGGGGGGAGACAAAGCGGGATCGCGGCAACTGATGTCGGGCGGCAGAGGAAGAACCCCTGCCCGTAACGAATGCCCAGCCCCCGCAACACCTCGAGCTCGGTTGCAGTCTCGATCCCTTCGGCGATGATCTCGGCTCCGAGGCCCGAGGCGAAGCTCACTAGAGCCGTGGCGAGGGCAATGCGCACGGGATCGTGGTCGATGCCAGAGGTGAGCTCCCGGTCAAGCTTGATGAGGTCTGGGGTGAGCTTCAAGATGTGAGCAAGGCTGGCGAAGCCGGCACCGGTGTCGTCGATGGCGAGACGTGCACCCATCGAGCTCAGCCGTCCGAGCGCACCCGACAGCCGCTCGTAGTCGTCGACCCTGGCCTCCTCGGTCAGCTCCACGACGACGCGGCTCGGTTTGGAGCTGGCGAGGAGCCGGCGCAATTCCTCAGAGACCATCGCCTCGGGGCCTGCGTTCACGCACAGGGCGATATCTCCCGGAAGGTGGGGCAGGTTGCCCAGGGCTCGCTTCACAGAGGTGATCTCGAGCTCGACGCCGACGCCCAGCTCGTGTGCCTCGGCGAACCAGACGTCGGGAGTCCGCTTCGGTCGTCCTGAGAACCTGGCGAGCGCCTCGACCGCGAAGCACTCCCCGTTCGTGATGTCGAACACCGGCTGGAACACGTGCGTGAGGCCGCGACCTCTAAGGAAACGGTCGACGCGGCTTCGGGTCTCGACCCTGCCCATCGCACCCGGGTTCAGAACGTTGGCCATGAACCGTTCCTCGGCCGCCCAGTCGTTCTCGCCGGTCGCGGCTATGCCGGGCGCGCCGTGGTCGGCCCGGGCAAGCAAGGCGTCGGTGACGCTCGCCAAGTCGACGGCGACTGCCAGCACCACGCTGATGAACTCGGCGAGGCTCGTGAACGTCGCCAGGTCGCGCCTGTCGAAGACGTGCGGGCGGCACGAGCTGACATAGAGCACTCCGACCGTCACGTTGTGACGCCAGAGCGGGACGCACACCAGTGACCGGGCGCGCGTGATGCGGCAGAATTCGCGCTCCACACGAGGGTCGATCTCGGTCTCGTTGCTGAACGTCTCGCCCAGATGGAACGCGAGCCCCGCGAGACTTCCGACCAGGGGTACACGCTCGCCGACGCGCGCCTCCAGATGCCCGGCCCCACATTCGTAGGTCAGCCACGACGGGTCGCGGACAAAGCCCATGAGGACACCGTCGACACCGTTGACGAGCGTCATCGCCTCGTCGGCGACCCGCTTCATCAAGACGATGGGGTCGACGGCGCGTCTGATGGCGTCCTCAAGGCCAGTCCGATCAGTCGGCCAGGACGGCCCTTGGCAGCTTCGCAAGGCTTTGGGCACGGTTCTTGTTTCCCTTGGAAGGAATGACGGTTTCTCTTGGAAGGAATGACGCGTGACTTCTCTTGTCCTCTCGTATCGGAGGAGGTGCCGGACGGCATGAGTCCTCTCACCTGGGACATCACCCGCCTCGTCACCCCGAAGATGTGCGGTAGTAAAAGGCGCGAAGCCATTCGGCTCGTTCTCGCAGCGGGCGCCACCCGGGCGCATGTAGATCCCGGGCTGAGTTTCGTGTCCAGCCCGGCTTCGTGTCCAGCCCGGGGACCCTGCCCAGCCCGGGGACCCGCCTGGCCCGGTGTCAAGTCAACTCGGCCCCGGGGCAAGCCCGGGGCCGGGGGGGAGCTTCACGGTCACGCCGGAAGGACATGCTCTCCGATTTCAGTCAACAACTCCGACGCCGCTATGTCAACAGGTCGCCTGCCGGCTGCTGGACCGCAGGGGCGCGCTGGGGGGCGCAACGACATCGCGGACGATGTTGTACGCACCGTGCCACAAACGCCAAGTAGGTTTGCGACGGTCTTACGCCGTCTCAGCGGCGGCACAAGGAGGGACGACATGACGAGCGCCGAATTGCTGAGTGATGCCTTTGGACGCATCCGCGAGGTCGTGGAGGAGGTGCTCGACGGCCTCACGCGCGACCAGCTGACCTTCCGCCTCGACGATGACGCCAACTCGATCGCCTGGCTCCTATGGCACCTGACCCGCGTCCAAGACGACCACATCGCCGAAGTCGCCGGCACCGAGCAGGTCTGGACGGCCTCTGGCTGGGCCGCGCGGTTCGCGCTGGCCCTCGACGTCTCGGACACGGGCTACGGCCACAACGCGGCCCAGGTCGCCGCCGTGACGGCCGACGCGGACAACCTGCGCGGCTACCACGAAGCGGTCTGCCAGAGCACGCTCCGCTTCGTCCGCCCCTTGTCGGACGCTGACCTGGATCGTGTCGTGGACAGGCGCTGGGACCCGCCAGTGACCCTCGGTGTGCGGTTGATCAGCGTGATCGCCGACGATCTCCAGCACGCCGGGCAGGCCGCGTTCATACGCGGGATCCTCCTGCGCAGACGCTGAGGGCGAGGACTGCCAGCAGAGGCCCCCGAAGACAGGTCTAGACAATATGGCAGCACCGGAGTAACTTCACGCGCGGATCGCTCCGGCGATCAAACGGGGGGCAAGTGATCAAGGGGTTGGCGCTCCACGCGCTCTGTCGGTTCGCGGCAACTGCCGTACGACCTTTCTCTGGACTGGTCTCCCGGACAAGTGTTCTGTGGAGAGAGCAAGGAGAGACGGGGGATGGCGCAGCTGGAGCAAAGGCTTTCCGCGGACCAGTCGGACGACACCAAGGACCTGGCGCGCTTCGGGTACAAGCAGGAGCTGCACCGCACCCTAGGTCTGTTCAGCTCTTTTGCAGCCGCCTTCAGCTACATCTCGCCCTCGACGGGCATCTTCACCCTGTTCTCCCTTGGCCTTATCACCGCCGGGGGCGTCTTCATCTGGAGCTGGCCGATCGTCGCCCTGGGGCAGTTCATCGTGGCGCTCAATTTCGCCGAGGTCTCGAGCCACTTTCCCATCGCCGGATCGGTCTTCCAGTGGACCAAGTACCTGGCCGGGAAGAAGTACGCCTGGTTCACAGGATGGATCTACGTCTTCGCCGGGATCATCACCGTGACCGCCGTCGTCGCCACCTTGCCGCTGACGCTGTTGCCGGCATTCGACAACATGGGATGGCATCTCAACGCCGCCAGCCTCCACGACCAGATCTGGATTGCGGCGATCACCCTCGTGGTCGTCACGATCCTCAACATCTACAGCGTGAAGCTGGTCTCGATCATCAACAACACAGGGGTGTTCTTCGAGATCGTGGGCATGGTGGTCTTCGCCGTCGTCATGCTCGTCGTCCACCGGCACCAACCCATCTCGGTGGTGACCAACAGCGGCGGCATCCATGTCGGATTCGGCGTGTTCTTCGCGGCGATGTTCATGAGCCTGTTCGTCATCTACGGCTTCGACACCGCCTCGACCCTCGCCGAGGAGACCAACGACCCGAGGCGCAAGGCGCCCCAAGCCGTGCTCGCCTCGGTCGGCGGCGCCTTCGTGATCGGTGGCATCTTCCTGCTGGCGACCCTCATGGCCATCCCGAACCTGGGCACGGCCATCAAGGACGGTTGGGGACCCGCGCAGATCATCGACGCCAACTTCTCCAAGTTCTGGGCAACCGTCTACCTGCTCGTCGTGTCGGCAGCCATCTTCGTGTGTTGCATGTGCATAATGGCGGCAACCGTACGTCTCTGCTTCGGCATGGCGCGGGACAACCGGCTCCCACTCTCGCGTGCCCTCAGCAAGGTCCACCCGCACCTCCACACGCCCATCTGGTCCTGCATCGCGGTGGCGATCGTCGCCGCCATCCCCCTGTTCAAGTACGCAGGCGTGGGAATCATCGCCATTGCCGCAACCGGCATGATCTACCTGTCGTACTTCCTCGGCAACCTGGCCGTCATGAAAGCAAGACTGGGTGGGTGGCCGAAGGTCAAGTCGCCCTTCAAGCTCGGAGTGTGGGGCCCGATCGTCAACGTCCTCGCCCTCGCCTACGGGGGCTCCATGCTCGTCAACTTCGCCTGGCCGCGCGCCGCCAGCAACCCCTCGCCGAACCAGACTGCCGGCCTGTTGAGCCTCGGCCTGTCGTTCCTCAACAAGATCCCAATTCTCTACACGGTGCTGGCGTTCATCGTGATCATCGGCGTCATCTACTACGCGCTGTTCGAGACGAGGAAGGTGATCGAGGTTCACGTGCCCGCCGAGTCCGGCCCAGTCGAGATCCCAAGAGAGTCATTGCCACCCGAGGAGCTCGTCTAGCCGTTGGACGAAGCCTCGGAAGACAAACCTGGCTCAGTGCTCGGGGAGGTCGAAGCTCCAGACGATCATGCGAGTGCGGTCGCCCCGGAACAAGTCCCGGGCGAACTCGACCGGCCTGCCCTCGGCATCGAACGCGACCCGCTCCACGAGCAGCAGCGGCGCCCCGCGGCTGACGCCGAGCAACGTCGCCGTGTGGTTGTCCGCCCGGACGGGCTCGAGCTTTTCGACTGCCCGGCATGGTCGGGACTCGTAGCGGACCGCCAAGAGCTCGTAAAGCGAGCCCTCGAGCGGCTCTTCCAGCATCCCGGGAAACCGTTCCGCCGGGAAGCTCGACGACTCGAGAACGACCGGCCTCGAATTCGCGAGACGCAACCGCGCCACTTCGTAGACAGCCGCCCCGTCTTCAAGATCGAGCCCACGAGCGACGGTCGTCGAAGCGGGGAGCTGCTCGACGTGCAGCACCACAGAGCTCGCTGTAAGACCAAGGCGACGTGCCTGCTCGGAAAAGCCGGCAAAGCTCGACAGGTCCCGCTCGACGGTCGGCTCGGCTACGAAGGTGCCGCCCTGGCGGCCGACCGAGCGGCGGATCAGCCTGCCCCGTTCGAGGTCGGACAAGGCCTGGCGAAGGGTGAGGCGGTTGACGCCGAACCAACCGGCAAGCTCACGCTCGGGCGGAAGGCGATCACCCGGCCGAAGATCACCGGAGCAGATCGCCTGTTCTATGACCTCGCCGATCTGAGCGTAAAGGGGACCTTCGGCGCGCGAGACGTCATCCAGCCATGGAGGGGCCTCACCGTCGTGCGAACGGCCCTCACCGTGCGTCCGTGCGCGGCCCCCCATGATCCCCCTCCTCAGTCCTCTGTCAATCCTGTGCCACGAATCGACGATGCCCAGTGGTTCCATGGTATAGATGATTCCGGCCTCGTCGCTTGCCTGCTGGTAAAGGAGCCGGGACAGTGATCGAGCGGGCACGCGCAGTCGTCGTCGGGGGAGGAGTCGGCGGCTGCTCCATCTTGTACTGGCTTGCCCGTCTCGGCTGGAATGACGTCGTGCTTGTCGAGCGGGCGCAGCTGACGAGTGGCTCGACCTTCCATTCGGCTGGTCTCGTGGGCCAATTGCGCTCTTCGCTGAGCCTCACACAGATGATGATGAACTCGGTCGAGCTCTACCGAGATCTGCGAGACGAGGTGGAGCTCGAGACCGGCTGGCGCGAGGTCGGCTCCCTTCGCCTTGCTTCCTCCTCAGAACGCATGGAAGAGCTCCAGCGTCAAGCTGCCTGGGCAGAGACATTCGGCTTGCCTTTGCACCTCGTGTCGCCCGAGGAGGCGCAGAAGCTCTTCCCCCCGATGTCGATCGAAGGGGTGCACGGAGCCGCCTTCCTCACGACCGACGGGTACCTCGACCCGAGCCAGCTCACCATGGCCCTTGCCAAAGGTGCCCGCCAGCGCGGAGCGACGATTCTCACCGAGACGCGGGTCACCGGTGTCGACGTCGTCCGCGGGGCTGTTCGTGCCATCGAGACCGACAAGGGCCGTATCGAATGCGAAGTCGTCGTCAATGCCGGGGGCATCTACACCCACGAGATAGGACGACTGGCCGGCCTCCACGTCCCGATCGTGCCGATGGCGCACCAGTACGTCATAACCAAGCCCACCGATCTTCCCCGCGACATGCCCACAATGCGCGACCCCTCGTTGCTCGTGTACTTCCGCGGCGAGAGCGGAGGCCTCGTGGCGGGCGGCTACGAGCGAGATCCCGCTCCGTGGGGCCTCGGAGGAATCCCTGCCGATTTCAACAACCGGCTCTTGTCTCCGGACTGGGACCGGTTCGCCCCGCTGTTCGAGGCGGCGACCACGCGCGTGCCTGAGCTCGCCGATGCCCAGATCGTCCAGCTTGTCAACGGTCCGGAGGCATTCACGCCCGACGGCGAGTTCATCCTCGGACCTTCCAGGGTCCACGGATTCTGGGTGGCAGCAGGCTTTTGCGCGCACGGCATAGCGGGCGCCGGCGGGATGGGTCGCCTCATGGCCGAGTGGATCATCGAGGGTCAACCGGGGCTCGACACCTGGGAGATGGACTCACGTCGTTTCGGCCCGCAGTACCACAGCCGCGAGTACGCCCTCGAGCGGACGACCGAGGTGTACGCCACCTACTACGACGTCAAGTACCCGGGACACGAACGCCGCTCCGGCCGGCCGCTGCGTGTGCCACCCGCTTACCAGCGCCTGGTTGCCCTCGATGCCGCCTTCGGCGAGAAGGGCGGGTGGGAGAGGGTCAACTGGTTCGAGTCGAATGTCGCCGCCGGCGACCCGAGGTTGCGTCCGGTGGGGTGGGCGGGACGCCTGTGGTCGCCGGCCGTCGGCGCCGAGCACCGCGCTTGTCGGGAGACGGCCGCCTTGTTCGACGAGACCTCCTTCTCCAAGCTCGAGGTGATAGGTCCGGGCGCGCCGGCCTTCCTGGAGCACATGTGCGCGAACCGGGTCGCGCGCCCGCCGGGAACAGTTACCTACACCCAGCTCTGCAATCCGGCAGGCGGCGTCGAGTGCGATCTCACGGTCACCTGCCTCGCCGAGGATCGTTTCCGCATCGTGACCGGGACGGCCTTCGGCAACCACGACCTCGCCTGGTTGCGCGCCCACCTGCCTTCGGACGGCTCGGTTCTGATCGAGGACGTGACCTCGCGCTACGCGTGCTTCGCTCTCTGGGGCCCGAGCTCGCGAACCATCCTGCAGCAGCTAACAGAGACAGACCTCACGAATCAAGAGTTTCCCTACATGACCGCCCGCGAGATCACCGTAGGGCCCGTGCCGTGCCTTGCCCTCCGGGTCACCTTCGTCGGCGAGCTCGGCTGGGAGCTGTACTGCCCGTCCGAGTTTGCCCTCCGGCTCTGGGACACCCTCGTGGCAGCGGGCAAGGGCCACCAACTGCTTCCGGGCGGGTACAAGGCGATCGAGTCGCTCCGCCTCGAGAAGGGCTATCGAGTATGGGGCAGCGACGTCACCTCCGCGGACACACCGTTCGAGGCGGGCCTCGGCTTCGCCGTGCGAATGGACAAGGAAGTGCCCTTCATCGGACGCGAGGCACTCTTGGCCGCGGGCCCACCAGCGCGGCGGCTCGCGTGCCTGGTCCTCGATGACGCACGCACGGTCGTGCTCGGGTCCGAGCCGGTGCGCATCGACGGTCGAGCGGTGGGCAGGGTCACCAGCGGCGGCTACGGGTACACCGTCGGGCGCTCGATCGCCTATGCCTACCTACCTGCCGGCGAGGTCGAGCCGGCAAGGCGCGTGGAAGTCGGCATCTTCGGCCGTTTCGTGGGTGGCGAGGTCGTCGCCGAGCCGGTGTTCGACTCGAAAAACTCGCGCGTGCGCGCCTGAGGCCTCACCCGGCTCACCGGCTCGCCCCCCTCCGGCTCGCCCCCCTCCGACTCGTCCCACTCGCCCGAACGAGCAGCCGCCCGAGCTCCATCGCCGCCAACAGGACTTCGAAGCGCTCGTACCGCTCGGTGGCGTAAGCGACGAAGTCGACCTCGAGCTCTGAGATGGCGAGCTGAACAACGGCCCACATGGCTTCGCGAACCTCAGAGACGAGCTTCATGAGCGCGAGCGTCGCGAGCTTGGACTCGTCCACGCTGCCGAAGTAATGCCGCAGTACCACCTCGTCGCGCTCGCTCCCGAGCTCGTTGTTGACCGAGAAGTTCGCCAGGTCGAAGTAGGGGTCGGCCATCCCGGCGTACTCCCAGTCGAGAATGCGGATGGAGCCGTCGTAAAGCATGTTGGCGTTCAGAAGGTCGTTGTGGCAGAGCACGCTCGGCTGGAAGGGCCTGGCGGCCTCGATGCGGGCGAGCACACTGCTGACCTGTGCGTAGTCGAACGGCTCGGGCACGCCGCGGCGTTGCGCCTCGTCGTGGTACGAGCGCACGACCTGGAAGGGGTTGAACTCGGTCTCGACCGACCCGGCAGTGTGCACTCGCAAGAGGGTGGCGATCACGGCCCCGAGTGTCGGCTCGGTCGCGAGCTCAGCCATCGGGATGGGACGGCCCTCCAAGAAACGGGTCACGATGCAGCCGGTCATCTCGTCAACCGCCACGACCTCGGGCGCGACGCCAACGGCGGCCGCGACACGGTTGCAGGCGATTTCGGTCGCCCGATCGATGCCCAGAACTTCGGTGTTGTTGCCGGGAACGCGGACGACGACCTGTTCGCTTCCCAGGTCCACCTTGAAGTTCGCGTTCGTGATGCCCCCCGGGAGCGGCTCCACCGTGGCTGTCTGACCGGGTCGCATGCGTCCGACGACATCGTTGATGAGCTCGACCATCGGGAGAAGGTACCAGGCTCAGGCCGCTCTGGCACCAAGTTTTGGCACTCCGGTGCTAAGCGGGCCGGAGCCGCCCCCACAGCTTGACAAGCCCCTCGCGGCCTTCGACGACAACGTCGGCCATCGGGCGGCGCGCTCGGATCAACTCCGCCGCCTTGCCGGGGGCCGAGAGCAGCGCCGGGTCGCAGCCATTGGGGTCGGTCAGCACGAGGTTGCCGCTCGAGGCGTTCACTGCCGCCTCGGGCCCTTTCGGGCGCGCCACGACAAGGAGCCGACCCTGGACAGCGGCAAAGCGCGCCGTGTGCATGGCGCCGGAGGATAGCTCGCACTGGCAGATCACAACGGCGAGCGAGAGCCCCGACTGAATGCGATCACGGGCCACAAGATTGCGTCGGGACACAGGCGTTCCCGGCGGAACCTCGGCTATGAGACCACCGCCGGAGGCGACGATCTGCTCGGCGAGGAGACCGTTGCAGATCGGCGTCGGGACGTCCACGCCCGATCCGATCACAGCCCACGTGCGCCCGCCGGCAGCCAGTGCGCTCTCGTGGGCGACGGTGTCGATCCCGGCCGCGAGGCCCGAGACGACTGCGAGGCCTGCATGTACGGCACTTCTCGCGGCAGCTTCAGCCACGCTTCGCCCGAAACGCGTCGGGTGGCGCGTGCCCACGATCGCGACGGCATCGGCGGGTGGCAAGCTGCCGAGTACCCACAGCGTCTTCGGCGGGGAAGGGATCGAGCGCAGGCTGGGCGGGTAGCCGGGCGAGTCGATCCCGATGTCAGCTGGGAACAACCTCTCAGCCGGGGACAATCTGGCGGCGGATGGGCGTGATGGTCGTCGGAGCGCCCTCAGGGTGCGGCTCAGTCGCGACTGTGTCCTCGTCGTCGGTGACCGCCTCGGATTCCCCGTCGGTCACTACCGCCGTGCCCGGAGCGCTCGAGGCGGGCTGAGACCGGTGGCGAGCCGCAGCTCCCGGGCGCGAGCTCGCCGCAGCACCAGCCGGGAGCTTCGCGAGAGCCGGGCGGGCACGGCCGGCCACACCGATCCGGTGGGCCTTGGCGATCGCAGCCGCAGGTGGACTTGCCAGGGACGCAGCCTCCTTCTGGAGCATCTCCATCGCCGAGCGCGTTCGCCTCCATTCCTTCCCCTTCAGCAGCTTCACCAGCCCGGGAAGCTGGGCGAGGAGGTGCTCGGCCTCGCTGTGGTACCGCCCGGCGACACCGCCCATGGCGAAGATCGTGGCGCGCGGGAGCGAGGCACCTTCTTCGGTGAGGGCGATCGTCTGCAAGCGCAAGGAGGCGACCTCGGCGTCCTGCAGAGCGCCGAGGGCGTCTTGGAGGCGGGTCATCTGACGCACGAAGTCCCTCACCTCGCCGTCGTACAGGCCGGAGGCGAATTCGAGCGAGTAGCGCAGACGCTTGCAGCGAATGCGCAGGCGGTGGTAGTCGCTTGCCGCGCTCGTGCGCGTGGCCCGGCGCGCCGCTTTTCGCGCTGCACGGTGTCGCTCGCCGATCAGCGCCGGCATGGCGGTCACCGCCGCCATGTGGCCGGCACTGGAGCGGCTGGACGGGCCCCGCACGAGCATGGCGGTGAGTCCCGACACGAGCCGCTCGTAGCGCTTGGAGTCCAAGGCTTCGAGCAGCGCGGCCCTCGCCTTGGCACGCTGAGCGACGAGAAGATCGGCCAGCTCGTCCAGCGCCTCGCGAAGGTCGCCCGACAGCTCCTCGGTCCAATCGTCGAAACGGCCGATCTGGATGTCGAGGTCGCGCACGTCGCCGAGGAGGGCGGCCAGCCAACCGAGCTCATCATGCAACTGCCGCGCCCGGACGGGTAGCACCTCGGCGAACATGTCGAGGGCAGCCCGCATCCTCCTCGTCGCCACCCGCATCTGATGCAGGGCCTCGATGTCCTCACCGAGCCGCGTACCCGACACCTGGGCGAGCATCGCCGATGCATCCTTGCGAAGCACCCGGTAGGCGAGCTCGCCGAGCGTCGAGGCCGGGGAGACCTCTGTGGGCCCGAGGTCAGGGGGACCCGGGATGCTGAGCCCGGCCGCCATGAGCCCCGCTTCGAACTTGGACAGTGTTGCGGGCTGGAGGCCGCATTCGCGACGCAGCCGCTCGACGAAGGGCTGCATGGCGTCGACCCAGGCAGGCAAGACCTCAACCTCGACCCGGGTCAGCCGCAGCCTTCGCCGGTCGTGGCCGATGGCGATGACGGTGTCGTCGAGCGCGAGCTCTCCGACCCGCTCAGAGTGGATCTCGAGGTTGAACGGGCGCCGCCGTGTGCGGACCTCCAGCACCTGGTTGAGCGGGCGCGCTCCCACGATCGCTTCCACGCGCCATCCGACCTCACCGGTGCGATCCAGCCCCTCCAGGCCGGACGGCGGGAGAGGCTGAGTGACCTCGAGCCGTCGGCGCAAGCCCTTCGTGGCCGCAGACAGATCCTTGAGCGTCGCCTCGACGCGCCCGGCGCGCTTTCGCACGCGCAAGACGTAGCCCGCGCGACCCATCCTCCAGTCCTCGGTGTCGACATAGACGTCAACGAGGCGCTTGGCAGCCCCCGGCACGATCCCGAGCCCAGGAGTCGACTCAACGCTGGCCGGAGCCGTCCTCGAGGCCAGCCAGCGCTCGACTGGCCTCAGGTCGAGGGCGTCCAGCTGCCACTCGACCTCGACATCGGTTCGAGACGGCCCTTGGGACATGTGACACAAGCTAATGGGTCCTGAGCCGGAGCATTTACCGCTGCCCGGCTCGGCGCGCCCGTGCTTTGCGCCTACAAGCGACGACCCGGTAGAGAGCTTTGCCGGGAGGCGAACCGGCCTCCGGTGTTCGAGCTCGTCTCGCTCTTGGCCCCGGAGCTGGCGGAATGGGCCGAGCTGACGTTCAACGGCGGCACCGATTACGGTCGGCACCATGACCGGTCCTGCGGCGTTTCCGCCCGAGGGCCGGGGCATTGTGCGTGCCGCGGGGGGAATCGTGCTTCGCGCCGGCGACTCGGGCGGGTGGGAGGTCGCCGTGGTCCACCGTCCCGAGCACCTCGACTGGACGCTGCCCAAGGGCAAGCTGGATCTCGGCGAGAGCCCGACCTCCTGCGCATTGCGCGAGGTGCTCGAGGAGACCGGCCATCACTGCCACCTGGGCCGCTTTGTCGGCGAGGTCGAGTACATCGACCGCCGTGGCCGGTTGAAGGTCGTCTCGTACTGGCTCATGCAGCCCACAGGCGGCGTCTTCGCACCGACGGCCGAGGTCGACGAGCTCCGCTGGCTCCCACTCGCCGAAGCGGGCCGGCTTCTCAGCTACTCACACGACCGTGAGCTGCTCGAATCAGTCCAGACACCCCTGATGGTAACTGTTCAGGTCTCGTAGCCCCATCCACCCGGCGCGCGACCGGTGCGCGTATCGTCGGGAATTCCGACCGACGACCCCTCCCCGTTCGATGACCGCCCCTCCTACGAGGAGTTGAGCGA
>Ga0187888_1000213_pt1 | contig 61094 bp, 54 predicted proteins | sample June2016WEW_7_40_FD_132987 | JGI IMG/M metagenome (GOLD analysis project Ga0187888, IMG submission 132987) | Peatland microbial communities from SPRUCE experiment site at the Marcell Experimental Forest, Minnesota, USA - June2016WEW_7_40 | ecosystem: Environmental > Terrestrial > Soil > Wetlands...
ATAGGGCCCGCGTCCGCCGCCGGGCGGCTTCGTTCAAACGGCTTTATCGAAGGCGCGCCAGAGTGACGCGCCGATGCACGCGTCTTCGTGAACGCGCACCTCCGATAAAGCACTAACGTTTCTGGATAGTTTCCGAGTTGCCGACCATCCGTGCGGAATGTGGCGGACCTGAACCGAGCTTCTCCGCGTGGCGCATTTTCCCCGGACTGATGTGTCGAACGAGAGAGGGGATTGAAAAGACTTCCCCTTAACTGTCCCTTGTTTGCTTCAACATTGCCATACCGCTAGCCGTAATACTTGAATTGCTTCCAGAATTCGGGCCAGGGCTCGCGGGGCCCTCCACACACGAAGATGTCTGGACGGTCCCTGCTCTCTTCATTTCGGATTCCATAGAGATTCGTATTGTGGCCGGCGAGTTCGCACGACTGGAAAATGCGATCCGCGAGGTCTCGGGATAGGCCGACTACGATCAGAGTCTGGGGAGGCGGATCACCATAGCCACGCAGCCAGTAGGAATTTACTCCACTAATCGCCGCCGGCAACCCATAAGCCGGACCGTAGAGGTTGATGGCGCCTGCTTCACCGTAGTTACCAGCCAAAATACCCACGCGGGCCCGCTCTGGGGCGGGCAACGAATCGCGGATTTTCGCAACTGTTTCGACCAGCTCCGGCCAACCGATTTCCTCTCTCAACTCACCGTTCGCTTTAATGGCGATATTTCTCGGGGAATTCACCGGGACAATGGGCAAGAGAATCGCTACGGCAATCGCACCACCGGTTGCCAGCGCGCCGAATGTGACTCCTCGCACAAGCCGCGCCCAGCCGGCGGTTAGCGATGCGAGCCACCGCTCTTCCATGACCGCTCCCGCTGCAAAAAGCGCTGGATAGGCCGCTGCCTGGTAATAGTCGCGCCCCTTGACGACGAAGAAGAGCGCGAAGGAGATCGCAAACATCCAGCCAATCAACCGGTAACGCTTCCCCTCGGGCACGACGAAGAAGTAAAAGAGGCCCGCGACCCACAGCGGGGCAGCAAAAAGATTCGTGCTCACAGTGAACTGGTTCTTCAGGAAACCACTGGTCCGCCCTATGCGGACGTCGCGCGCATGAATCTCGCGCGAAAAATCCAGCGAAATGAAATGGTGCTGGATTTGCCACACCAGGTTGGGGAGGAAAATCAGCAACGCCAGAACAATACCGCACCACAGCCATGGACTCTTGAGATGGCGGCGCGCCGGCGTAAGGAGAAGCCCTCCCACAATCCCGGCGACGAGGATGATCATCGTGTACTTCGTCATCATCCCCACACCGATCGCAGCGCCGATACCCAGCCACCAGCGCGGATTCTCGCATTTGAGCAGGTGAATCAGTAAGTAGGCTGTCGACGCCCACCACAGATAATCGAACGACGTGTATTGGAACACCGCCCCCCAAAAGAGCGATACCGGCACAATCGCCACGGCCAAGGCTGCCACGACTTGCGCCTGTCGTTTGCCTCCTAGTTCACGAGCCATCAGCCCGGTCACCACAATCGTTGCGCTCTGTGCCAGCGCGGCAAAAAAACGCAGCCCGGCCAGTGCAGGCCCGAACAGAACGAGAGCGGCACGCTCGATAAACGGTGTCACCGGCGGATACGCCACGTAACCCCAGGCCAGGTTCCTTGCGTCGTCCAGCGTCTGCAGTTCGTCGCGGTGGAATCCGTACCGGCCGCCGGTGAACACATGGAGAGCCAGGACGGACGTCCCGATCAGCGCAAGAATGGAAAAATCGCCCAACGCGGAATCTTGAGAGAAGCGGGATCGGTGCATTTGCGCCCGTACCTCCCATTTTTGCGTTACACCAGCATCGACAACCTAACATAAGAAACACTGCGACGCTCGGAATGGGTTCAGCTTTTTCACAGCGGAGATGGAAAATCCTGACAGGTCGCGGGAACTAATCGGAGATGTTCGCTTGGTCACCTTGGCGATCGTGCCCGAGTGACGGCGCATCCGGAAACTATCCGTTGCGAGCGCCTGAAAGCGCCGCAGCACGCTTAATTGTCCAGAAGTTCGGTTATGGGAAGTTGCAAATTTCAATGGAGCGTGCCGCCGATTTCAAGTGGACGACAGCATAATCGGAAACAATTCTCGCCAGCGGCTTTGTCTGACCGAACCGACCCACGAACCGGATGGAATGCCGGTTGCCGACCGGCGGAGTTCGGGCGTATCATCGGCCCGCCTCCGCGCAGGCTTTGCCGCGCATCGACCTGGAATGGCGTTTGGGTGTGTCCGGTTCCTGCGTTTACCGATAGATTGCGGCACAACTTTCGCGGGCCCAGCGGGTTCTACAATCGGGGTAAAATTCGTTGTGGAGGTCCTTGGGGGAAACTACATGCGAAAAATCCATTTCATTTCATTTGCACTACTTGCAGTCCTAATTCTGGCAATGCCGGCCGCATCGACGGCTCAGATCGGGGTTGGTCTCTCGATCCGTATCGGCCCGCCGGCGCTGCCCGTGTACGACCAACCATTGTGCCCCGGACCTGGCTACCTTTGGACGCCCGGATATTGGGCGTACGGCCCTGAGGGCTACTACTGGGTTCCCGGCACTTGGGTTGAAGCGCCCGCCGTGGGCTTGCTGTGGACGCCCGGATACTGGGGCTGGGGTAACGGCTTCTACGTCTGGCATGGCGGCTACTGGGGGCCCCACGTCGGCTTTTACGGCGGAATTAACTACGGATTCGGGTACGGCGGCGTCGGATTCTTCGGCGGCGAGTGGCGGGGCGGCGTGTTCGCCTATAACACGGCGGTGATGCACGTGGACGCGCGGTACGTGCACAACACCTACGTCGACCGGACTGTGATCCACGAGACCACGATCAACCGCGTCAGCTATAACGGCGGTCACGGCGGGATCATGGCGCAGCCGACCGCCCAAGAAAGGCTGGCGGAGCACGAAAATCACATCCAGCCAACGTCGATGCAAACCCAGCACGAGCACTATGCCAGCACGAATCACGCGTTCCTCGCGTCCGAAAACCACGGCCATCCGACGATCGCCGCCACTTCCCGGGCGGGCGACTTCAATCGGGGCGTGGTCGCGTCCAGAGGGACGAATAATTCCTTCCGTCCGCCGACGAACAACCCGTCCACAACGCACGGCGGAACGAGCACCAACACCGTTCATACGAACAACCCGAACTACAACTATTCCCACAACAATACGAACGCTACACATACGAATACGAACACCAACCAGACGCACGGCGGCAACTCCAATTTCAACCCTCCGCACAACCAGACCAACACGTCCCACGGCGGCGGCAATGCGAACACACATGTGAACCAGCCACACAACGAATCGCACGTGAGCCAACCACACAACGAATCGCACCCGTCGAATCCTCCTAAGAACGAGAAGGAAGATAAGAAGCACTAGACTGCACGGGCGGTAACGCGGGCTTTTGGCGACAAGCGGGCTTCTCGAGATAGAGAAGCCCGCTCGCGCGTCCAGCGCGTGCCGGCAATGCTCCTCCTGGCTCTGTTGACATCCCGCGAAGCGGCCGGGTTTCTTGTAGCGCCGGCATCCTGCCGGCGATTTTCTTGTCCGCCAACTCCGCTGAAAATCGCCAGCCGAATACTAGCACTGCACCTGCGCGGGGCCCTTGCCAACAGTTGCAAGCAACTTGCACTTTATCGAGAATCAGGATGTCTGCAGAGCCGCACGTCCTCCGAAGGCCGCACGTGTCTCCTCTGCTAGAATGGTTCTCGCCGCATTCATGCGCCAAAACCCATGATCACACTGTTCGGAAAACCGGAGCCGACGCTTCTAGAGCGCCTGAAGGAATCGGTCGGCAAGACGCGCACGGAACTTTCGGCGCGCGTCGAGCAACTCCTCACCGGCGACCGGCCCGTCGATCCGGAGCTGCTGAAGCAGCTTGAATCGGCGCTGCTCGGCGCGGATATCGGCGTGCGCACGACCAAGGAAGTGCTCGCGGCGCTGCGGCAGCAGGTGAACGAGCACAAAATCGACGAGCCCGCCCAACTGAAACGGGAGTTGAAGCTTCAAATTCTGAAAATCCTCGAAACGCCCGCGGCGAACTCGGACGGCAAAGTGGTCGCACCGCCGCGCGTGTTGTTCGTCGTGGGGGTGAATGGCACGGGAAAAACCACGACGATCGGCAAGCTCGCGAACCGCCTGAAAAAAGAGGGCGCGAGCGTGGTGCTGTGCGCCGCGGATACGTTTCGCGCCGCCGCGATCGAGCAACTCGAAGTCTGGGGACGCCGCGCGGGAGTGGACGTCGTGAAGCAAAAATCGGGCGCCGATCCAGCCGCGGTGGTTTTCGACGGCCTCGCGGCCGCGAAGGCGCGCGCAGCCGATGTCGTGATCGTCGATACAGCCGGCCGCCTGCACACGAAATCGAATCTGATGGCCGAGCTTGAAAAGATGAAGCGCACCGCCGCAAAAGTGGTGCCCGGAGCGCCGCACGACGTGCTGCTCGTCCTCGATGCGACCACCGGGCAAAATGGCCTGAACCAGGCGCGCGAGTTTTGGAGCCACGCGGGCGTCACCGGAATCGTGCTGACGAAGCTCGACGGCACGGCCAAGGGCGGCATCGTGGTGGCGATCGCGCGCGAGCTGAATCTGCCGATCCGATTCGTCGGCACCGGCGAGCAGATCGACGATCTCGTGCCCTTCGACGCGCAAACCTATGTCAACTCCCTCTTTGATTAGCCCGATTCCGGATGACGCTTACTGGATGAGCGAGGCCATCGAGCTGGCTCGCAAGGGCATGGCGCTGGCGCATCCGAATCCGCGCGTCGGAGCGGTCGTGGTTCGCGACGGCCTCAAAGTGGGCGAGGGATTTCACTCGTACGACCAGCGCGATCATGCGGAAATTGCCGCGCTCGCGCAGGCCGGTGAAAACGCGCGCGGTGCAACCCTCTACGTGACCCTCGAGCCGTGCTGCACCACGGGCCGCACCGGTCCGTGCACGAAAGCGATCATCTCGGCCGGAGTGAAACGCGTCTACGCCGCGATGGAGGATCCGAATCCCGCAGTGGCCGGACGAGGCCTCGACGAACTCAAGCGCGCGGGGATCGAGATTCACACGGGCATCCATACAGAACATGCGCACGAGCTGAACGAAGACTTCGCGAAATGGATTCGCACAGGTTTGCCCTTCGTCACGATGAAGACGGCGCTGACTCTCGACGGTCAAATCTCCTCGCGCGCAGGCACCGCGACGTCGATTACGAGCAAAGCCTCGCGCGAAGCCGTGCAGCGCTTGCGCCACGAGGCGGACGCGCTGCTCACCGGAATTGGCACTGTCCTCGCTGATAATCCTCTTCTCACCGATCGTACGGGCGAGCCGCGCAGGCGAAGGATGTTGCGCGCGGTGCTCGATTCGCGGCTACGCCTGCCGCTCAAATCGAAGCTTGTGAAATCGGCGAAGGGCGACGTCGTCGTGTTCACCACGCAGCGAGCGGAATCGCCCAAGGCGCGGGCGCTGCGCCGGGCTGGCGTCGAAATCGTGCGTGTGCCGGCGCGGCGCGGGCGCGTGGATTTGAAAGCGGTCATCCACGAGCTTGGGAAGCGCGAGATGCTGAACTTGCTGATCGAAGCCGGCGCGGATCTGAATGGCGCCGCGCTCGAGGCTGGGATTGTTGACAAGGTCATTCTCTTTTATGCTCCCAAGATCATGGGAACGGGCGGAGTCCCGCTTGCGAAGATTCCGGCTGCCCGATGGTTTTCGAAGGCGCCCGCGCTGAAAAACCTGCGCGTGCTTCCCTGCGGTTCGGATTTCGTTGTCGAGGGATATTTCCACGATGTTTACGGGAATCACCGAACACGCCGGACAAATTGACGCGCTCGATCGCCGTGAAGACGGCGGCCGGCTGCGCGTGAGCCTCGCGGGTGCACACGAAATCGCCGCGCAGATGAAGCTCGGCGACAGCATCGCCGTCAACGGCTGCTGCCTCACCGTTGCCGAATTCGGCGCCGGCTATTTTTCCGCCGACCTTTCAGGCGAGACGTTGCGACGGACGTCATTCGGCGAAATGAAGCCGGGCACGGTGGTAAATCTCGAGCGACCCCTCGCGGCGGGCGCCCGGCTGGGCGGACATTTCGTGCAGGGGCACGTGGACGGCGTCGGGCGCGTAATCAAGCTGGTGCCCGAGGGAGACAACTGGTGGCTATCGGTGCGCGTGCCGGAGGATTTGCGGCGCTACGTCGCCGAAAAGGGCTCGATCGCGATCGATGGAATCAGCCTCACGGTGGCGCGCTGGCAGGAAGGAATCGCCGACATCGCGATCATTCCGTTCACCTACACGCACACAAATGTGCGCGCGATGGTTCCCAACGACACGGTGAATCTCGAAGTCGACATTCTCGCGAAATACGTCGAAAGCCTGCTCAATGCGCGCAAGGGACCAGCGGCATCGCACCTCACGGTGAGCAAGCTGATCGAGGAAGGCTTCTAGAAAAGGCATCCGCGCTCTCGATGTGCATCCGAGCGCCGATTCGGCCGATCACGATTTGTTCCGCGCCTCACGCGCCGCTTTCTCCACGCGGTACTCCGCCCAGGTCAGCCAAACAATTGCCACATCGAAGACCGTCAGTAGTAGGAGCAGGATCGAGTGCGTGTGAGTGTATCTGTAAATCTGATACACGCTGAACGCGCTGAAGACGCCAATCGCCAACGGATACGCCCACAGGTCATTGAGCCACAGAGCGACGGCTATCGCCACCTTCACCGTGCCGTGCAAGACAAGATACATCGACGCGAAGAGCGGATCGCTATGCGCGAGCCTTTCTGAGACATGGAGAAAATGGGCCGCGATGAAGTCGTGCGGATCGCGCGAAAGTTCGTGCTGGCACAGCGCCTGAAGCGTGGCGCTCATCTCCGACGGCTTGAGGAACCACAGCAGCACGCCGCCGACGGCTTCGAGCAGGCCATCGACGCCCTTCATCGTGATGCCTGCGCGAAACGTGGCGCGCAAAAGAGATTTGGAGTTCATTGGCGTTCAATTCGACGGCGTCGATTCAGGATTGCTGCAATTCAATTCAAAGGCGTGCGAGCGGCTTCGCGCGCCTTGGCGCGTGCGCCGCGGATGTACAAAAACAGGCCGAGCAGAAACGCGCCAAGCGTCCCGGCCGTCAGCTTCGTTTCGAACAGCCAGGGATTCGCAGCTTCGGCCGGCGGAATCAGCGACAGCACGATTCCGCCAACCACCACAGCGAACCCCAGCGTGGCTGCGACCCACACGCCGGCTTTTCCGCCGGGGATCAACGCGGCGTTGGGATTCGCGGCGCGGTCGGGACGATACGCGAGCTTGATTGCCGCCATGTACATATAGAGGAACGGAATGAAATAGAGAATTGTTCCGGCGTCCACAAGAATCTGGTACGCCGTGTTGGCCGACTCGTTGATCTGAATCAGTAACAGGACGACGCACGAAATCCCGGCCTGCACGAGAATCGAGACCCACGGCGTCTTCCACTTGGAATGGATTTTGCCGAAAGCCGCCGGCATGTAGCGATCGATCCCCACCACGAAAGGAATGCGCGCCACGCCCGCCACGGTCGTTCCCACTCCGCCGGCGTTCCCGAACAGCACAAGAAACGCCGCAAGAATTCCGAAAAACGCGATTCCAAGTCTCGTTGACCCAATCGTGAGAGCCTGAAACACTCCGCTCTTCGGGTCCGCGTCGCCCGCGGGCACGATTGCGAGCAGCGCGAACGTGCCCAGAATATATGCGGCCGCAATCAAGACGCCAGAACCGAGGATGGCGCGCGGAAATGTTTTGTGCGGCTCGTGAACTTCCTCGCTCATCGTCGAGCAAAGTTCGAGCGCGGTGAACGCGAATGCGATCTGCGGCCAGAAATTCACGGTGCCCCAGTTCCACGTCGGAAGCATGTTGGCCCACGTGAAATGCGTCACGGAGCCGTGCGTGCGCCAAAGATACGCACCGAGGCCGATGAGCATCAGCAGCGGTATGTACGTGCCCACGCCACCTGCGTTCTGCAGCCACTTCCCAATGTTCAGGCCGACGATGTTGAGAAGCATCGCGGCGAAAAGCATCACCATCGCGACGATCAGTAGAAATGGACGGCTTTGCGCGAGGTGCGCCGTGCCGGCGCCTCCGACGTAGGCAGCCATCGCAGCGCTGGCGATCAGTAAGCCCGGAAAGTAAAAGAACGTGTAGACCCAATACGTCCAGCCGGTGACGAAACCGTGGAACTCGCCGAAGGCCTCTTTGGACCAAATGTAGAGGCCTCCTTCGTGGGGAAAGCGCGTCGAGAGTTCCACGACGATCAACGCCGTCGGCAGGAAAAACAGGACGGCGGCGAGAAACCAGAGGCTGATCGACGACGTGCCGTTGTGTGCGGCGGCGGCGATCCAGCGTGGTCCTAGGACCGCCGCGATGTTGAAAAGCAGCACGTCCCAAAAGCCCATCGCGCGGCGAAGCTGTTTTTTCGGATCGGATGCGGTGGCGTCGCTCACACGGTCGCGTCCAGCGCGGGAATCAGCTCGTCCTGAAGCAGGAAGTTGCGGAGATAGGGATCGCCGGAGGCTTCGAACTCAGCCCACGCACCGAAAAATCGGACGCGCCCCTCATGCAGAAATATCAGGCGGTCGGCGAGTTTTTTTGCGAGATGCGTGTCGTGCGTCACGACGATCGAGGTCTTGTGCAGCGTCTTTTTCAGCTTCACGATCAGGTCGCTGATGTGCGCCGCCATCAGCGGATCGACCATGGTGGTCGGTTCATCGTAGAGGATCGCGTCGGGATCCTCGGCGAGAGCGCGCGCGATGGCCACGGCGCGCTTCGTTCCGGTACTCAAATCGGCGGGCAAGCGGTCCGCAAGATCGGAGACTTCCAGCATGGCGAGCAGTTCCTGGACGTGGCGGTCGATTTTGTCCGGATCTTGCCCGGCGCGGCCGACGAGCGGAAACGCCACGTTTTCCGCCACGGTGAGCGAATCGAAGAGCGCGCCGGATTGGAAGACCATCGTCACGCGGCGGCGAATCTCGGCGAACTGCTTTTCGGTCCAGCCGGTGACGTCCTGCCCGGCGACGATGATGCGGCCCTCGTCCGGCTCCAGAAAGCCGAGCAGCAGCTTCAGCGCGACGGATTTCCCCACGCCGCTGCGGCCCATGATGACGGCCGTCTCACCCTGATCGACGAAAAAGCTGACGCTTTTCAGCACGCTGTTTTCGTCGAAAGATTTCGAGACGTTTTGGAATTCGAGGTAGTGGCCGCTCATTTTCGGATGCCGCTCGATTCGTCGCGGAGTCTCAGCTTGGCTTCCTCGTAATCCTCAGGCGAGTTCATATTCTTGAACAGGAGACCCTCGGAATCAAAGGCTTTCCATTCGGCGGGCTCGATTGTTTCGACGCGCAGGCTCGCCAGGCCGTCGGTGACCTTGCGCGTGCCGCGCTCGAGCGCGCCACGAACGCCAGGTTCCGCGCGCTTGTTGTAGATCGCGCAAAGCGGTTCGGCGCCGCGCGTGTTCATCGGCAGCACCGCGTCCGCCGACGATGCCAGCGCCCTCGCGACGAGAAAATCGAGCCACTCCTTCGTCAGGTACGGCAGATCGCACGCCACCACAAGATTCCACGCGGCGTTCGACGCGCGCAGCGCCGTGGCAATTCCGCCGAGCGGCCCCGCACCCGGAAAGTCGTCCGCGATCGAGCGCAGACCGACCGAGCGGCACGCATCCGCGCCGCCGATCACCACCGGCGGGCCGGCGATAGCCTCAACGAGCCTGGCCGTGCGAACGAGCAGCGCGATGCCGCCGATTTCAAGCAGCGCCTTATCGCGGCCCATGCGCGAGCTTTCGCCGCCCGCCAGTATGAATCCCGCGACTTGTCGAATCGAACTCATCGCCACTTACCAGCTCTTTCGCCACCGCGCCACCAGCCTTCGTAGGGGCACAGCACTTGTGGCGAGCGCAGCCGAACCATGCTGTGCCCGGCGCGTGGCTGGCGTCCGTGCCCACCTTCTCGCACGTTCGTCAAGAAGTGCGCCCCATTCTCACCGCCGGTGTATTTCTCTCCGTAGGGGCACAGCATGCTGTGCCCGGCGCGCGGCTGGCGTCCGTGCCCACCTTCTCGCACGTTCGTCCTTAAGAAGTGCGCCCCATTCTCACCGCCGGTGTATTTCTCTCCGTAGGGGCACAGCATGCTGTGCCCGGCGCGCGGTTTGCAATTTTCCAACCATGAGCTCCGATTCAACCACGAGCGGGTTTTGTAGAGCCCGCCTTTAGGCGCGCATCCTCGATCTTCTTTCACTTCCCTGGCCTCTGAATTCCCAGCTCGCGCAGCTTTTCCTGCAAACTTTGTCGCTGAAGCCCGATTTCTGCCGCCGTCTTCGACACATTCCACCGATGCTCTTCGAGCTTGCGCTTCAAATATGTAATCTCGAATTTGCGTTTCGCCTCGCGAAAATCGGTCTCGCTCAGGAACGAGTTCCCTGCCCCGTCGCGCGCGGCCCCAACCGCTCCCGCATTCGTGCGCACCTCTTCCGGCAAATCGGCGGTGTTGATTTCATCGCCCTTGCACATCACCAGCGCGCGCTCGAGCGCGTTACGCAGTTCGCGGACGTTGCCCGGCCAGTCGTAGCGCCGCGCAAGTTCCGCGGCCTCGCGACTCAGAAGAGCGCGGTGGCCGTGACGCGCGCCGAGCTGCGCGAGAAACGCATCGGCAAGCAGCGGAAGATCTTCTTTGTGCGCGCGCAGAGCGGGAACTTCGAGTGTGACGACCCGAAGCCGATAGTACAAATCCTCGCGAAAGCGGCCAGCGGCGATTTCGGCGGCGAGATCGCGGTGCGTCGCGCTGATCACGCGGACGTCCACGTCAATCGATTGCGATCCGCCGAGCCGCTCGATTTTGCGATTTTCGAGCGCGCGCAGCACCTTCGCTTGCGTCACCGGATTCATATCGCCGATTTCATCGAGAAAAAGTGTGCCGCTGGACGCGAGTTCGAATTTCCCCTTTCGCTGCTGCGCCGCGCCCGTGAATGCGCCGCGCTCGTAGCCGAATAATTCTGACTCGATCAAAGTTTCCGGTAGCGCCGCGCAGTTCACGGCAATGAACGGTTTTTCGCCTCGTGGAGACCGCGCGTGAATTTCCTGCGCGAGCAAATCCTTGCCTGTCCCGCTTTCGCCAAGGATCAGCACGGTAGCATCCGTCGGCGCGACGCGCTCCGCCATTTCAAACACGCGCCGCATCAAAGCCGAACTTCCCAGCATCCGGCCGAATTGCCCTTCGGCAACCAGCTCGCGGCGGAGGCGCTCGTTTTCCACGCCCAGCTCGGAGAGGCGCAGCAGATTCGCGACGCGGGCGCGCAGCTCCTCGATGTCAAAACCCTTCACGATGTAATCCGCCGCGCCGCCGTGCAGCGCTTCGACGGCCGTGCGCGCCGTATCGAGCGCGGAAACGATCAGCACAGGCGTTTCGTCGCCGCCCGCGCGCAGCGAGCGCAGGAATGCGAGGCCGTCTTCATCCGGCATGATGAGGTCAAGCAGGATCAGGTCGAAGTGCTGGCTCGCGACGGCCGCCCGCGCCGCTGTGGCCGACGCGGCTTCCGAGATTTTGTAGCTGCCCTCAAGCGCGCGGCGCATTCCGTAGCGCGCCGGAGGTTCGTCGTCCACAATCAGAATCGTTCGCATGGTCCTCTCAAGCGTCACTAGCGAATGCTCTCCGCTAACGGCAACGTCACACGAAAGCGCGTTCCCTTTCCGTCATGCAGGGGGCTTTCGCATGCGAGCGTCCCGCCCATCTCATCCACCCGGCGCGCCACGATCGCAAGGCCGAGGCCGGTTCCCGTGGCCTTGGTCGTAAAGAAAGGCTGAAAAATCTTCGCGCGCAATTCCTGAGAAATTCCGGGGCCGCGGTCTTCGACGCAAATCTCGAGACGGTCGTCCGTGCGCGCGAGGCCGACGTGGACGCGCCCGCCATTCGGCTGCGCCTCGATGGCGTTGAGCACAAGGTTCGAGAGCACCTCGCTGAGCGCCTCCTCGGAAGCGGTGACCGAAACATCCTCCGCAGGAGCGTCGAATTCGAGGATCACATTGCGGCGCTCGGCGTCGTGGCGAAACAGCGCGGCCGTTTGGCGCGCTAGGGCAACCGCTCCGACGCGCCGCCCGTTCGCGGACGGCTTCGCGAAATTCAGGAGCTGCCGCAATTTCGCGCTCATGCGGTCGATTTCGTCGAGCACGAGCGCGCAATCGTGCCGCACGTCGGCCGGCAGGTCCGGCTTTTCGAGCTGCACTTGCAGCACGGTTTTCATCGAGCTGAGCGGATTGCGGAGATTGTGCGATACGCTCGCCGCCATCTGTCCGAGCATTGCAAGCCGTTCGCGTTCGGCCAGCTCACGCTCGAGTCGCAGCTTCTCTTCAATCAGCAGGCAGAGATCGGCCATCGCCGGTAACTGCTCGGCGAGAAATTCGAGCGCAGCGGTCGTCTCACCGGTCAGGTACGAGCCGGTCGAGGCAGCTTCGAGCAAGCCAAAATCCCGGCCGTCTTTCGTTAAGCGTATGCGTGCCACGTGGCCGAGTCCGCCCGGCGCTTCGAGCGGCTTCTGCTTCGGATCGCGCGGAATCGAGAGCCGCACGGCGGCCAGTCCGAACTCTTCGCGGATCACGCGCTCGGCGTGCGCGATCAAGAGCGTGAGATCGCCGTGCCGCGCCTCCTCCTGTAGTTCGAGCGCCAGACTCTGCCATCGGCCCATGCGTTCGCGCAGGGTGCGATGGAGCGCCGGCCCGATCGCGCGCTCGAGCGGCTCGAAAAGAAAAATCAGAATGAACAGCAGGACGCTCGCCGTCGCTTCCGGAGGAAACACCGGCGCCAGCCAGCCGCTAATACGGTGCACGAAACCGAGGTAGAGCAGCGCAAGAACGGTGGCCGAGAGCGCGTAGACAAGGTTTCGCTGCGCTCCGTAGTCGAGGAAATTGTGCCGCAGCGCATAGTAGACGAGCATCGCGCCCGGAAGTATGCCACCCACAATTGTGGCCGTGGCGAACAGGTCCGCCATCAAAGGCGAGGCGCCCACATGCGCAATGCGGGCGAGTAGAATGGCGAACAGGAAGAACGAAACCGTGAAAAGCCATTTCCCCAGAACTCTCGCACGCGGGCTCGTCTCGCGAACCACCAAGGACAGTTGCAGGATTCCAGCCAAGGCCGCGCAGATCGCATAGTCAACGAGCAGGCTCTGGCCCTCAAAACCGAACAGCGCACCCCCTAGGCCAGTGCCCGTCCTGCGGGAAATGACGACTAGGCCAACCGCCTGCGCGATCGCCGTCAGGTACGCGAGCCAAACGCACGCCCGTAGCCCCGGCCCGGCCCGTACTCCCTGGAACGTGAGCGCATATTGAACGTGGGTGTGGACGAGCAGCGGTAGCAACAAGATCGTCCCCAGCTCCGTGAGTAACATGTACAGGAGCCGGGTGGCGGCGGGCGGCGATCCGTATTGAATCTGCGCGTTGATTTCGAGCAGGCCGCCGGCATAGATCGCGAAAAGCGAGAGGATGAGGAAGAACAGCAGCCGTTCAAAGAGGCGCGGGCGGCGATGCCCCAGAATAAGGGCGATCAGGAACAGGTAGACGAGCGTTCCCGCCGTGAGCCCGATCAGTCGAATATAGAAGAGCCAGGCCACGAATCGCCTCTTGGGTGAGGATTCTAGACCTGCGGCAGAAGCAACTCAATGCCCAAGTGTCGGAAAAACCGGACATTCTCTACTTATCTGATGCAGCGAGACTTACATAATCTACGGGAGCCCGAAATTCAGCCCTTGACCGATAGGTTTTTCCTTGACTGTCCATCCAAGTTTGCTATATTAGCACTCGCCTGCGAGGAGTGCTAATCACTGCCCTCTTCCTGGCTCACTCAGCAAATCACCGGAGGGATCGCACAAATGGCTGTCAACATCACCCCGCTCCACGACCGTGTGCTGGTGCGGCGGCTCGAAGAAAAAGAAAGCGTAAAGGGCGGAATCATCATCCCCGATACGGCTAAGGAAAAGCCGCAAGAAGGGGAAGTGATCGCCGTAGGCGCCGGCAAACTTAACGAGAAGGGCGAACGCATCCCGCTGGACGTGAAGGCGGGCGATCGCATCTTGTTCGGCAAATATTCTGGGAACGACATCAAGATCGACGACGAGGAATACATGATCCTGAAGGAAGATGAAATCCTCGCGAAGATCGGCGGCGCGGCCAAAGCGGCCGGCGGCAAAAAGTAAATTCCGGACGCCTAATTAGCGCCACGGACAACCATCCTGAGAATCCGAAAGAGGAGACAGAAACATGGCAAAGCAAATCGTAACTGGTGAGAATTCGCGCCAAGCGATTCTGCGCGGCGTCAATGCACTTGCGGACGCCGTGAAGATTACGCTCGGCCCGAAGGGGCGCAATGCAGTCATCGAAAAGAAGTTCGGCGCGCCGATCATCACCAAGGACGGCGTCACGGTAGCGAAGGAAATCGAGCTGCAGGATCCGCTCGAAAATATGGGCGCGCAGATGGTGCGTGAAGTCGCCTCCAAGACGTCGGACGTCGCGGGCGACGGCACGACCACGGCGACCGTGCTGGCTCAGGCCATCTTCCGCGAAGGCGTGAAGACGGTGGCGGCCGGCGCAAGCCCCACGTCCCTGAAGCGCGGCATCGAGAAGGCCGTCGAAGTGGCCGTCGCGGAAATCGCGAAGTTCCACAAGGACGTGAAGGGCGACATGATCGCGCAAGTCGGCACGATCAGCGCCAATAACGATAAGCAAATCGGCTCCATCATCGCCGAGGCCATGAAGAAGGTGGGCAAGGATGGCGTCATCACCGTCGAGGAATCGAAGACGATGGAGACGACGCTCGAAGTGGTCGAAGGAATGCAGTTCGACCGCGGGTACCTCTCGCCCTACTTCGTCACCGACCCGGAGCGGATGGAGTGCGCGCTCGAAGACGTTCGCATCCTGATCCACGAGAAGAAAATCAGCTCGATGAAGGACCTGCTTCCCCTGCTCGAGCAGATCGCCAAGACCGGCAAGCCGCTGCTGATCATCGCGGAAGATGTTGAAGGCGAGGCACTCGCAACGCTCGTCGTCAACAAGCTCCGCGGCACGCTGCAGTGCTCCGCCGTCAAGGCTCCCGGCTTCGGCGACCGCCGCAAGGCCATGCTCGAAGACATCGCTGTCCTCACGGGCGGCAAGGCCGTCACGGAAGACCTCGGGATCAAGCTCGAGAACGTAAAGCTCGAAGACCTCGGGCGAGCCAAGAAGATCACCATCGACAAGGACAACACCACGATCGTCGAGGGCGGCGGAAAAGCCACCGAGATCGAGGGCCGCGTCCGGCAGCTTCGGGCGCAAGTCGATGAGACCACGTCCGACTACGATCGCGAGAAGCTGCAAGAGCGGCTCGCGAAGCTGGTCGGCGGCGTGGCCGTTATCAAGGTGGGCGCGGCAACCGAGACCGAGCTGAAGGAAAAGAAGGCTCGCGTCGAAGACGCCATGCACGCCACACGCGCTGCGGTCGAGGAAGGCATCGTTCCCGGCGGCGGCGTGGCTCTGGTTCGCTGCATCACAGCTCTCGACAAGCTCAAGCTTCAGGGTGACGAGGCCACAGGCGTCAACATCGTGAAGCGCGCTCTCGAAGAGCCTATGCGGCAGATCGCACTCAACGCCGGTCAAGAAGGCGCTGTGATCGTCGGCCGCATCCGCGAGTCGAAGGACGATAACTTCGGCTACAACGCGGAAACCGAGGAGTTCGGCGACCTGGTCAAGGCGGGCGTAATCGACCCGGCCAAGGTCACGCGCCTCGCTCTGCAGAACGCCGCTTCGATCGCCGGCCTGATGCTCACCACCGAAGCTCTGGTGGCCGACATCAAGGAAGAGACGAAGCAGGGCGCCGCGGGCGGCGGTGGCGGAATGCCAGGTGGCGGCGGCATGGGTGGGATGTACTAAGCCTGCTCAGAATATTCGCTGTCATTCCGAGCGAAGCGAGGAATCCCTCTTCGGGTTTCTCGCCAACTGAAGTTCACAAGGGCGTCCCGATGCGATCCATCGGGGCGCCCTTTTTTCTGCTCAAGGTTTAAATGTAGCGCCGCGGTCTTTAGCGCGGCATCTTCCCGTTCGTCTCCGCAGTTTTGCGCATTGCATGCCCTGGCGGTTTCAGGTTTACATGTAACGACATCTTCTGTTCTTGAGACACAATGCCTGAATTTCACCGCAAGAACATCCGTTTACCCGCAGAAAATTATCGCGGACGCCGGCTCTACTTCGTCACACTTTGCTTCCACAATCGGCACCCGCTCGGCACGAACACTCGCATTGCGCGCTGGATCATCGCCTCGCTTCAAAAACACGCCGCCGCATGCGAATTTTTCATCCACGCCTATTGCGTGATGCCCGACCACATGCATGTGCTCGCGGCGGCGGCGGCGGACACGAGCAATCTCGTCAAATTCGTCGAATCCTTCAAACAGGAAACCGCAATTGGTTTCGGGCGCAGGATGCATCGCCCTCTCTGGCAATTCAAATATTACGATCGCATCCTTCGCGGCGCCGATTCCGCCGACCGCGTCGCCTGGTACATCTGGTTGAATCCGGTGCGAAAGGGCCTCTGCCGCAGGCCAACGGATTACCCGTTTCTGGGATCTTTCACCGAATTGGGCGCGAGGCTGTTGAAAGTCTCCACGGCAGCCGAATGGACGCCACCGTGGAAGTCTGCCGCGCTGAAGGCCGCGGCGCTACATTAGAGTCTTTGAGGAGGCGCCATCGACGCGGCGGAGAAGATGGCCGCGGCATGGGTGGGATGTACAAACCCCAGCCGACGGTTTGAATCTAGGTTTACATGTAGCGCCGCGGCCTTCAGCGCGGCACGTGAGGGCGTCCCGGTCAATTCATCCGGGGCGCCCTTTTGTTTCGTGGCGCAAAAAGGTACCTAAGGATGGGCCACAGACGAGGAATGTCTGGAACTGGCAATGAGTATCAGGGTGGTGTTGACCGAGCTTGCAGAACGAACCTCCGTGGCGCTGAAAGAAGAAGCCACGTTGAAGGATGCAGTAAGTAAGCTCCTGAATCGAAAGTCCGGCTAGTCTCATATGCGAGGGTGGGCGGGCGGCCCACCCTGAGCGGCTCTTTGTCTATTCCCGCGCTTGACCGAGAACGCAGGCGGATGACACCGCTTCTCCAGTTCCACTCGGAGCCCGTGGAATCGCGGGCGCCCGACTGGAAAGCCAAGGCGCCCGCCTAAAGACCGAGGCGGCCGCTACAAAATCAACGGCGCTGAAACGGCGCGGGAGACGCTACGCGTTCCACAGCTTGAGGAATTGCGCGATGGTGGCGGGGGCGTGGCCGGCGAAATGGTTGTTGGCGTAGGCATAGATGGTGATGCCACGCTTCTGGACGAGATAGCAATACTTCACCCACTCCTGCAGTTCGCTCGTACGATCCACGATGGCTTTGTCCCACGTTTTCGTCTTCTCCTCGATGCCCTTCCGATCGCCGAGCCAGCGGATGTAGGTGAAGTCGGCGGTGATGGGATCGAATCGCTTGAACCATTCGGCGGGGCGCGGCATCCATGACTGGTCGATCAGCGTGAGAGCGACGCCGCGCTCGCGCAGCGCGTCCACAAATTTCGGGACGAGCCAGTTCTTGTTGCGAATCTCGACCGCGAACTTGCGCCGTCCCGCGGCCCCATTCGGGACACCAAAACCGTGCGCCGGCAGCTTTTTCAGGAACGGCACGAGCCGGGCGAGAAATTCGTCGAGGCTGGGAAAAGCTTTCTGATTGAAATAGCCGAACTGGAAGAGCACCGGGCCGAGCTTTTCGCCGAGGAGGTCCGCGGCGGAGAGGAAGGCTTTGAATTCGGCGTCGCAATCGTGCAGCACCTTTTCGTGGGTGATCTCCTGCGGAACTTTCAGGGCGAAGATGAAATCTTTGGGCGTTTTGGCGTACCAGCCGCGCACGGTGGACGCGCTGGGCGTGCGGTAGAAAGTCGAGTCGACCTCGACCGTGTCGAATTTCGTGGCGTAGTAGGTGAGGTAGTCGGCGGGCTTCATCCCGGCCGGGTAGAACGAGCCTTCCCAGCCGGCGGCGGTGAAGGCGCTGGTCCCGAGGTGGATGGTCGCGGGCACGGTCCCGGATTCTATCGCAGCGAGGCCGGGCGCAGCGAGCAGCGAATCGCCAGGGGCTCAAGAGCACAGACAGGATTGTCTATGCCACAAATGCGAGCCCGGCCGGGCGTCCCGGTACACGTCACAGGGACGCACGAACCGCGAAGGGACCCGGCGGTACGTTGAAACCCTAAGTCCACAGGGATTTGGGCGCCTAAGGGCTCCGCGTGAGGGCGTACGCTGGTCGTGCAACGCACTCATTTTCGATGAGGCGCTAAGCGGCCTTAATGACCCTTAAAAACCACGAAATGGCTGCTTAGGGGAGCTTATTTGCACGATGAAGGAGAGGGCGTCACACAAAGAGAAGACGGGGCGGGCGTTTGGGGCGTATCTCGACCTCGCCGACACGGCGGACTGGATTCGGAGGGAGCTCGCCGGACCGCTTGATTATTTCGGCCTGACGATGAACGAATTTCGGCTGCTCCATATGCTGTATAACCAAGGGCCGATGAGCGTGAGCGACGCGGCCGAAAGGCGCGCGTGCAAGATTCAGAACATGCATACGCTGGTCGAGCGGATGGAGGGGGCGGGATGGGTGGGACGGCAGGTCATGTGGCGCGCGCCAGCGGAGATACGGGAGAGCCGGATGCCGAAAGTGCGGCGTGGGACGCCGAGACGTGGGCCGAAAGTCCGAGTGGTGAGTCTGACGCGCGAGGGCCGGAAGCTGATCGCAACCGTGTTGCCGAGGCAAGCGAAGCTGGTGAAGTCGATGATGCGCGCACTCGATCTGCGGGAGCAGGATACACTCGGCCGCTTGTGCCGCAAGCTGCGCGAAGGCGACATCGTGAAATTCTTCCAGGAAATTCGGATGCAGGATGCGGACGAGGATTTGCGCGTATGAGATCGCATCCCTCGCCCATTCAGGCACTTGACCGACAATGCAGCGGGATGATAACAATTCGCCAGCAGGGTAAGGGCAACACGCACGGAGAAACGGCATGAACACCTCACTTGCAAGAGAATTGCTGCGGTTTACGTGGATTGCGGTGACGGCCATTTTTGCGTTCGCGCCGATTTGCCGGGCGCAGCAGAGCGCGGGTCCTAACTTGAACGTGGCGGGAAACGAGATGGCGGAGCGAATGGAGCTTTCGAACATGGACGCTCTCGGCGATAAGGATGAGGTTGCCGCCTACAAAGCCTTCTCCAAGGAGCAAGAACCAGCGAAGAAAATCCAACTCGGAAGCAAGTTCTTGCAGAAATACCCGAAGAGCGCGTTTGCAGAGCGCATCGACGCCGGCTTGATGAACGCCTACCGCACGCAGCAGGACTGGAAGAATACGTATCTGTTCGCGGACAACGCGCTCGCGTTGAAGCCCGATGATGTGGACGTCCTCACCACGGTCGGTTGGACGATACCGCACGTTTACACTCCAAACGATCCGGATGGCGACCAGGAACTCGACAAAGCGGAGACTTACGCGAAGCATGCCATCGAGGTACTGGCCAAAATGCCCAAACCGACCGACATGAACGACGCGCAGTTCGCGGCTTCCAAAGCCAAAAGGTCTATTCAAGCGCACAGCGCCCTGGGCCTGGTCTATTTCCGTCGCGAGGACTACGACAATTCGGCGAAGGAGCTTGAACAATCCACGAAGGAAAATCCAACGCCCGATCAGACCGATCTATTCGTGCTGGGCGTCGATCTGCAAAACTTGAAACGCTATGGCGAAGCGGCGGACGCGTTTCGCGGATGCAGTCAGATCGCGGGAGTCTTGCAGGATCAATGCAAGCAGAACGCGGACTTGGCGAAAAGGCAGGCGGATGTAACGAAGACTAAGTAACGAAGGCTAAGAAATGCAAAGGCCGCCCGCCTTCCGCCAGGAATCGGCGGACGCAGAAGGCGCGAAAGGCGTGCGCTACAAAGGCAGAACACAAGGGCGTCCCGATGCGATTCGTCGGGGCGCCCTTTCTATTTTGTGACGTCGATGTCGAGGAGGCTGCGATCCGGCACGGTGAGCGCCCACCAGCAGAATGTGCCGATCACAGGCACCAGCGCGCAAAACAGAAACGCGTTCGCGTAGTGCTTCATGTCAAACATGTGGCCGAGGCTAGGCAGGACCATCGCCACCACCGCGGACCACGAGCCGGCGCCGATTCCCGCGACGAGGCCCGTCTGCTCCTTGGGATAGGCCAGCGCGCTCGTCCGCAGCGCGACGACCACGAATCCGCTGGCGACAAACATCGACCAGAACATCAGCCCGAGCACGATTGCTGGATCGCGAAATTCAGGCACAGCGATCAGCGGCAAGCCGAGCGCCGCGAACGAGAGAAACATCCACGATGGGCGCGCGTTGCCCGCGGCGAAGCGGTCCGCGAACCAGCCCCAGAAAAAATAACCGATTTCCCATCCGAGCGGCGGCAGCCAGAGCACGCGTCCGAGCTGCCCCTGCGTGAAACCGAGCACCTGCGCGAGATAAAGCGGCGCGAGATAGAGAATCAATCCGATCGGAAGCGCGCCCAGCGCGTACGACGCGACGAGGCTCCAGAATCTTCGCTCGAAAACATTCGGCGGCGTGATGCGTTGTGTTTGGCGAACGGACGCGACCGCCGCGAAATCGACAGTGCTGCGCCAGAGCAGTACCCACGCGAGACCCGCGACGCCGGTCACGATGAACGCCGCGCGCCAGCCGTACGCGAGCGCGATCGGAGTGACGATCAGCGGCGTGATGATCGCGCCGAGCGAGCCCCCGCTATACGCCACCGCGATGCCGCGCGACTGCTGTTTGGCCGGGAGCCAGTCCATCGCGGTACGCAAGCCGCCGGGAAACGTGGCGCCCTCGCCGAATCCGAGCACGGCGCGCGCGATCGCGAAGCCAAGAAATCCGGAGAGCACCGCGTGCGCGCCGCAGGCAATCGTCCAGATGGTCACCGCGAGCGTCATGCCACGGCGCAGGCCGACGCGATCGAGAATCGCGCCCCACATCGGGTTGCCGAGCATGTATGCGACGCTGAACGCGCTCACGATCTCGCCGTACTTCTCGGCATTAAGCTTCAGATTTGCGAGGATCATCGGCGAGAGCACGGCGAGGATCTGGCGGTCCATGTAACTGAGCAGAGAACATGCCAGCATCATCACTACGGGCCACCATGCGCGAATCGATGCGGCGCGCTGCGGCGAATCGCCGGGCATGGTGGTTGGCGTTTTCTCGGTGGTCTGCGTCATCGGATGCGGAACGAGGGATGATACCGCAAGGCGCAACACAAGATTTGAGTTTTACGCGCCTCGATTCCGGGTCAGGAGCGGTTCACTTCTTGAGGTGTGATGTGCTTAACGGCAAGGACGCGATGAGAAGCCGCCCTTCGGCGGGGTCAACGGGCTCGAGTTTGGCTGTGGGAGGATATTTTTCACTCTCGCCGTAGATGACGACTGTCTGGAAGTAGTACACCTTCCCGGCCTCGGCAGTGATACTAGCCGCTGCGTGCAGCTCGGAACGACTGGCTAGGCTCGATTGCCAACTGGTGCATAAGCTATGCTCGCCAGGATCCACCGAGAAGAAGAAATATGAATTGTTGTAGTTCGCTCCGACCCAGGCGCCGTCGCATTGTACCCGCGTGAGCGCGCTTGCATTTTTGGGGGCGACGCGCGAAGCTACAGGCCGCAAACTTGATGAAAGGAAACTCCGATGAGCATTGATCTAAAAGCGCACCGCAGAATCGCCACCGAAGAGGCTTTTTCAATTCCGGAGGTCGCCGCGGGATTGCGCGGCGTCGCATGGGCACCGGGCAACAGCCTCGATCTGATTCTCGTGAAGCGAATCTACGACGCGCCGCCGAACGACGCGCCGCAGATGGCGGCGCTTCTCCCGCGTTTGCTCGATCTCGAGGACGAGCGTCTGCGCGACATGGACAAGAACGGCGTCGCCGTGCATCTGCTGTCGCTCACCGCGCCCGGCGTGCAGATGTTCGACGCCGATACGGCCACCGAACTCGCCGCGCTCGCGAACGACCGGCTGGCGGCCGTGATCAGCCGGCATCCGACGCGGTTCGCCGGGCTCGCGACTTTCGCGCCGCACTCGCCCAAGCGCGCCGCCAAGGAAATGGAGCGCGCGATTAAGACGCTGAAGCTCAACGGCTTCATCGTGAACTCGCACACGAACAACGACTACTTCGACGACCCGAAATTCTTCCCGATTCTCGAAGCCGCGGAGGCGCTCGACGCCTGCATCTACATCCATCCGCGCGCACCTTCGGACGGGCTCGCCGCGCCGTTCCGCGAATATGGCCTGGACAGCGCGCAATGGGGTTACGGCATCGAGGTTTCGACGCATGCCGTGCGCATGATGGTCAGCGGTGTCTTCGACCGATTCCCGAAGCTCAAAATTTGCATCGGGCACATGGGCGAGGCCGTGCATTTCTGGCTCTGGCGGCTCGATTACATGAACAAGAACGCGCAGAACCGAGGCAGCGCGCCCAAGACCAAGCTCACACCCAGCGAGTACTTCAAGCGGAATTTCGTGATTACGACGAGCGGGCAGGAGTCGCACCTCGCGCTCGATTTTTCGATCAAGGCGCTTGGCGTGGATAACGTCCTCTGGGCGATCGACTATCCGTATCAGCCGACGACGCCTGCGGTGGAATTCATGGATTCCGCGCCAATCTCGGCGTCGGACAAGGAAAAGATCTATCACGGCAACGCCGAGCGCATATTCCACATTCGCCCAGCCTGAAGGCGGCGGGGTCGTACGGCGTCGCGGACTCTACGTGTTGCGCGTCGCTTCGAACAGGAACCAGACGCGGCGCTGCGTCTCATCGATCCAATTTTCGAGCAGGCTCGTGGTGGCCACGTCGTTCGCGTCGTCGCACAAATCGTGCGCGGCAAGCATGCTGACGACGAGAGCCTTGTTGTCCTCGCACAGCTCACTCAGCATGTCCGCGGGATCGACGAAATCGGCGTCGTTGTCGGGCAGGCGCTGAAGGCGCGCGATGTGTCCAATGGAGCGAATCGTGGTGCCGCCGATCTTGCGGGCGCGCTCGGCAATGTCATCAGTCATCGCGAAGATTTGTTCGGCCTGCTCGTCAAGCAAGAGGTGATAATCGCGAAAGTGCGGGCCGCTCATGTGCCAGTGGAAATTCTTGGTCTTTAGGTAAAGCGCGAATACGTCCGCAAGAAGTGCGTTCAGGCCGCCCTGGATGTCCTTCACCGATTCGGGCCGGATGTCTGACGGGGTCGTCATCGGGGACTTGCGCCGATCTTTCACGTCGCTCTTGTTCGCCATCGTGTGCTCCTTTTCGGGCTCGCTGCCCAAGCATGATACGCCAGAACTGGTTGGATGCGGCAGGCCAGCCCGAGGACGCATCTTGGGCCACCGGCGACATTAGCTGCTTGCCTCCGCCACTATGTCCAACGCAACCTCAATACTTGACGAAGAAATAGGCGGCCATGCCGAAGCCGACGGCGATGATGACCCATCGGACGTGCTGCGGATTCATCTTCTGCGCGAGATACGCGCCGCCGTAGCCTCCGCTGGCGGCGCCGACGAGCATCACGAGAGCCTGCGGCCACACGATCACGCGCGCCAGAATGAATGTGACGATCGCCACTCCGTTCACGACGCTGACGAGCAGCGCTTTCACTCCGTTCATCGCGTGAATGTTGTCGAGGCCGAGCAGCGCCAGCAGGGACAGAAACAGGATGCCCGCGCCCGCGCCGAAATAGCCCACGTACATGGCGATGATCAGGTTGAGGAAAAGCCCGAGGATCATCAGCAGGCGCGGAATTTTGGGGCTGCCGGACGCGCCCTCCGGAGGGTGCCCGGCGCGGCTGCGGAGCCAGGCCGTCATGCGTCCGCCGAAAAGGAACAGCAGCGTGGCGCCCAGCATCAGCCAGGGAATCAGGTGCAGAAACGTGAGCTGGGGGGTGACCAGCAGGATGCGCGCGCCGAGCACGCCTCCGACGATGCCGGCGAGGAAAAGCGGCAGGATCAGGCGGCGCGCGTCTGGAGTGAACGCGTTGCGATACGCGAGAGTGCTGGCCATGGTGCCGGGCCAGAGCGCGGCTGTGTTGGTGGCGTTCGCGGCGATCGGCGCCATTCCGGTGAAAAGCAGCGCCGGAAAAGAAATGAAGCTGCCGCCGCCTGCAACGGAGTTCACGACTCCGGCAACGAATGCGGCGAGAAAAAGGAAAACGGCGTGGCTCAGGTGCACGCGACAGAATACATGGCGCGCGAATCGAAGTCATGCCGAATGCGATCTTGATAATGGCTAAGCCCAAAGAAGCAGTCGTTTCCCAGAACGAGCCACCTTGGAGACCGACTGAGACTCCCCAACGCGCAACGACTGGCTCCTCTCCAATCTGCAAGTTCTTTGCGCGCCGCTACCAACATCCCCACCTGCTCGAAAGGCCAGCGTGACCGATTGGAGTAGTACGTCCCACTTCGGTTCTTGGCGGCAGCTGCGCTGTGGCCTACTGGGTGTGAGGCCACGTCCGGCAGCCTTCTTTGTGCCAGGTATCTTCAATGAAGGAGCACGTATGAAAAAAACGCTTTTTGTTGGGGCCGTCCTGCTTTTCGGTGTTTCGATTTCTTTGACGGTGGGTGCGGAACGGGCCGCGGCGCAAGGGCCCGCGGGCGCGGGCGCGTCCGCTGCCGCGGAGGATAGCTCGCATTCCCTTAATCCGATCAAGTGGGTCAGGAAAGATTCCAAGAATTCCGCCGATGCGCCCGGAAGCAGAAGCGACGTAGAGAAAAAGCTCACCCCCAGCCTGCAAGCTGAGGGGGTATTGGCCGCTAACGCTACCGCTACCGACGCATGTGCGCCATTCACGGCATTAGATGGATGCCTTGCTGCCCTTCACGCCAGCCACAATCTCGGAGTCGATTTCAATTGCCTCCGCGCCGACGTGACGGGTGTGCACACCAGTGCGGATATGTCCGGCTGCAAGGTCGCTGACGAAGGGACAGCTCAGGGCCTGAACAATGCAATCCATCAGCTGAAGCCGGATGCCAACGCCAAGCAAGCCACGAAGGACGCGGAGCAGCAGGCCAAAGACGATCTGAAGGGAATCGGCGGGTAGCTCCGAAGCTCGAGAAATTGCGGTTCAAATAAGTGCATGCAGTTCCTTCGTCTCTGCGCCTTCCTGACCGAGGGTTCCCGCAACGCGAGGTCGGTGGCCCGAAAGGGCCATTAACGTCCTATTTTGCCTGGAGCGACTTGATGTAGTTCGTCAGGTTTGTAATCCGCAATGTCACTTGAGTCTCATCCAATCGGTCGATCGTAAAATCGGCTCCCCAGATGGGCATCTCAGCTGGCCCATGCGCTGGCATTACGACGCCATTCCGCAGCACATTCGAAACATAGGCTTCAGGGAATCTACCGCCGTGACGCCGGGTTAGCGTAGTCAAGTCGGGCGGTGCCCTGAATGGGTAAGGCGCAGGGCCACTCCCCTTCAAATCGTTTCCGTGGCAGACGGCGCAATGTTGGCTGTACAGTTCAGCACCGGACGGGGGACTCGAAGCCGTGATCGTCTGTATCGATTCCAGGTACTTCACGAGATTCTCCAACCTCACATTTCCCCGGTCCACATCCGATTCAATCTGATGAAAGATGGGGCCCCAAATTGGCATCTCCCGGGAACCATGTGCCGCCACAACTTTGTCGCCCATAATCACTTCGCGCACGTGCGCCGCAGGAAACTGCCCTCGATTATTCCTGGTCAGGAGAGTTAGATCGGGCACCTTGGCCTTCAACGCGGGCGCTGCTGGGCCCGCTCCATTGGCGGCCACGCCATGGCAGGGGGCACAATAGGCCCGGAACAGGTCTGGCCCCTCGACAGAGCGCATCAACGGCGTAAACTGCTCTTCTGCAATCGGCGCGGTCTGAGTTTGCTTGCCGGCTCCTGAGAGGACAACGCTGGCGAGCAGAACTGTCAGTCCGAGCCGCAAAGCCCTCTTGAATCTTTTGTCCGCCGTCTTGACCGTAGTCTCTCTTATCTTCAGCGATGTTCGCCTCATTTGCCGCGCAGCAATAGAATCACGTCGAGCAGCACAAGCACAGCCACAACCACCTCCAGCGTGAACATGCGGCGCTCGTTGAATTCAGCGACCATGAATTCGTAAAGCTCCCCCGCCGTTTTCAATTTTTCGGCGACGAGAGTTTTGTAATCGTCGACTCCAATTCTTGCTGAAATGACACGGTACACCCGGGCATAGTAAGTGTCGCTGATGAATTTCACCGCATATTCCGTTCTTTCGGCCAGATCCATGATGTCCAAGCGGATTCGATTCAAACGGCTGGCGCGCCGTGGCAATCGCCAGCGGGACAAGAAACTTTCGTGCCCCTCGAGCGAGCTATAAACATTTGAAAGCAAGTTCGTGAGCAGCTCGTCGTAGTAGCGAAACTCCAGCAATTGGGTATTCGCGTACTCGAGAAGATCGATCACGGCGGGCGTAGCGTCGGGTTTGTCATATACGAGCGCCGCCGCCCAGCCCACCACAACCAGGTCGCTCGGATAGTAAGACAAGGCGGAGCGCGCGATCTCATCGCGCTCGGCAGCCGACAGAGAAATGAGCTCGCCGCGGACGAGTTGCGTGATCTGATCGGCATAAGATTGGAGCATTTCGACGGCGGTCGCGGAGCCGCCGCCCATGCGCTGCGCCGACTGAATGTCGATGACGAGATAATCTTCATCCAGCCACTTTGGCGACGGTCTGATGAGGGCGGGGCGAAAACGTTCCAAGCGGCCCCTCAGTAGTTCCTCCGCGGCTTTCTCGACCTCCGGCGCGTTCATCCAGCGATAGGATTGAGGACACAGGGAGTCAAAGTCGCATTCGAAACCCGTGGTGAGCTCAACGCCTGCAACACCAAACCAATAATATTTGATTCGAACGTCCAGTTTCTCGCCGGTCGGAAGCGTAAGCGGGTCCACCGATTCAACAATTGGGGCGTTCTGGGCCTGAGCGTATTCGGGAGTCCGGTGAGAGAAGGCCGGCGCGCGCTGAGCCGCCTCCGGACCGAGAATGGCAAGCAGACTGTCCAATTTAATCGCTTCGGCAATATCAAAGAAGCTGAAGATCCGGAAGTAGCCTCGCACAATCATCGGCGGGAAGGATGCCCTCTCAAGAATCAGATGCAAGAACAGGAGCAACCATCCTACACCAGCCCACGCTGGCACAAGTACCCCAACCGGCCGGTAAACGGACGTGTAGTCGGATTACTGGAGAACTGGTTCACTCACATCGGCGCGCAAGAACGGGCCTAAGAATCGGCGGCTCGTATGCGCGGGCGAGAATCGACCCGCTACCGCTGGATCACATCGCCGGGCAAAACAGACGGCAAGGGCGTCGAGGTTGCCAAACATACTTGCCCGCAACGAGCGTAGCTGACGACGGATACCATAGCGGAGGGCGAACGAGACGGATGGACGCATCGAGCCAAGCATCTGCGCCGGGCACGGCGTGCCGTGCCCCTACGGAGGCAGCGGCAGTTGGGCGAGGTTGCCAAACATACGTGCCCGCAACGAGCGTAGCCGACAACGGATACCGTAGCGGCGGGTGAACGAGACGGATGGACGTATCGAGCCAAGCATCTGCGCCGGGCACGGCGTGCCGTGCCCCTACGGAGGCAACGGCAGTCGGGCGAGGTTGCCAAGCGCCCGCACCCGCAATGAACGAACGCGCCGGAACGGGGTTTCTTGCCTGGGGGCGGGGCGATTGGATATAGTCCATAAAAGGGCGGGGATCCCGATATGAGCGAAAAGCAGCTTCCGTTTGCAACCATTGAAGAGGCGGTCGAGGACATCCGGCAGGGGCGGATGATCGTCCTCGTGGACGACGAGGACCGCGAGAATGAGGGCGATTTGACGATGGCGGCGGAGAAAATCACGCCGGAAGCCATCAATTTCATGACCAAGTTCGGGCGCGGGCTGATCTGCCTGTCGCTGAGCGAGCAGCGCTGCGAGCAGCTCGATTTGAAGCCGATTTCGCCGCGAAACACGTCGGCATTCGGCACGCCGTTTTGCGAACCGATCGACGCGCGGCGCGGCACCACGACGGGTACGAGCGCGTGGGACCGTGCGACGACGATCCTGGCCGCCACCGACCCGCACACCAAACCCGACGATCTGGCGCGGCCGGGGCACGTCTATACGCTGCGCGCGCGCAATGGCGGCGTGCTGGTGCGCGCGGGTCAGACCGAGGCGTCGGTGGACCTGGCGCGGATCGCGGGGCTCGAACCTTCGGGCGTGATCTGCGAAGTGATGGACGAGGACGGCACGATGGCGCGCATCCCGCAGCTCACCGAGTTCTGCCGCGTGCACGGGCTAAAGCTGGTGACGGTGGCGGACCTGATCCGCTACCGCATGCACCACGAGAGGAACGTCCGGAGAATCGCCGAATCGCTGCTGCGGACGAAGTACGGGGACTTTCGCATGATCGCGTATTCGAGCGACGTGGATCACGAGCTGCACGTCGCGCTGGTGCGCGGCGAGATCGCGCAGACGCCGGAGGACGCGGCCCAGAGCGGAACGGAGAACGCACCGCCGCTCGTGCGCGTCCATTCGCACTGCCTTACCGGCGACGTGCTCGGCTCAACCGCGTGCGACTGCCGCGAAATGCTCGAAGGCTCGCTGAAGGCGATTGCGGATGAGGACCGCGGAGTGTTTGTCTATTTGCACCACACGGGACGCGGATTCCGGATCGATTCGCGGACCGAAGAGGGCGCCGCGCTGCCGCGAATTCTTTTCCACCAGCGCGAGCACGTGGAGCGCGATCCCGGCGTGCAGCGCGTGATCCAGCACGAGAGCGGAATCGGCGCGCAGATTTTGAAGGATCTCGGGCTGCGGCGAATACGCGTGCTCACGAATCTCCCGCGCAAGGTTGTGGCGCTCAAGGGCTACGGCATCGAGATTTCGGAGCAGGTGCCGCTCGCCATCAATCGCGCGCGGAAAACACATCAGGTTCTCTAGCGCCGTGCCACTGTACAAGCAGTCCGACTTTGTTGACATCCCCGTTCTTACTGACGCCGAAGAGAGATTCTTCGACTGCGCGTCCCGACCCGGAGATCGAGAAGGCCGATCTCCGGGAAAGAATAAGGCGTCGGGACGCTTCGCTCAGAATGACGATCATTACGGTCGTGTCCTGAACAACCGCGGCGACATCCGCCAACGTGAGGATGCCAGTGGATGCAGTTGGCTCCTAGCGGCCGTAAACCAGAACAACAAACGAATCCGGCACCAACATCGGGAAAGGCCGCGGATTGGTTGGGGTCGGCGCAGGCGGCGGGCCGAATTGCGCCGTCACGAGATAGACTTCGTGAGTTTTCGGATCGAGTGCCATCGTGCGAGCGCCGCGTTGGGTGGGCACATCCTCAACGACGCTGAACTTATCCGGTGAATCCTCGTGAATCACGGTGAGCGTGCCGCTCTGTCCGTTTGAGGCGAACGCAAAGCCGGTCGCCGGATCGAACTGATCCGCGTCCACACCTTCGCCGATCGCCGGCGTGGCGATCACCTTGCCGGAATCGGCGTCGATTACGGCCATCATTTTGTTGTCGCACCCGGCAAAGAGACGGTGATGCGCTGCGTCGATCGCGAGGCCCGAGGGCTCCGTGCACGGCGCGAGCGGCCAGTGCGCGGTGACGACGAGATTTTTCGAATCGATCTGCACTTCTTCGCTCTTGTTTTCGACGTTGACGTACACATGTCCCGCGCCGTCGGACACGGCGAACTCGAGTTTGCCGCCGACGGGGATGGTGCCGGCAACGTTCCCCGTGACGGCGTCAATCGCGGTGGAATCGCCGCTGCGGCCGTTCATGGCGAAGACGCGCTTCGAAGCAGGGTCATACACAATCGCGTCCGGATTGGTCCCGGCCTGCGCATGTCCGATTACCTGAAGCGACTTGAGATCGAAGATGCTGACGGTGCCCGCGCCGCCGTTGGACGTGAAACCATTGCCTCGATCAGGCGCTAGCGCGATGCCGTGCACGCCGGTGGTGTTGGGAATCTCACCGACCACTTTTTCAGTATCCACGTCGAGAACGACGACCTTCGTGCCGCGCGAGATGAAGAGGCGGCGCGTGGGCGAATCGAACGCGAGGTAATCCCAGAAGCCTTCGCCGCCGAGCTTGATCGTCTTGAGTAGGTGGTAGCCAGAAGGGCCGGGTGTGGCCGCCGGAGCCGCTTCCACTTTGACCGACGGGAACCTGGAGCCGCCGATTCCCGCGGCAGCAAGTGCTGCGGCACCGAGCACGAGAATCGCGAACAAACCGAGACGCTTGGTTGACATGAGAAGCTCCTGGGGCGGCGCGCGCCGCCAATATCGGCGCCGCCATCGTAAGCTTGGCGAGGCGCAGCCGTCAAATGAACCGGCGATTAAGGTGTGTTCACAATTTGCGCCGCGGCCGCGCGTATCCTACTGCGGCTTTTTCGGCGCCGGGCCGATGGTGATGTAGGGGCGCATCTTCTGGAGCTTGGATTCGGAGATGCCGCGGATCACGAGCAGGTCCTCGACGCGGCGAAAGCGCCCGCTCTTGGCGCGGAACTCGACGATGGCTTTGGCGGTCGTGGGTCCGACGCCGGGAAGCTCTTCGAGTTCTTTTACGGTTGCGGCGTTGATGTCGATTGGATGCGTGGGAGGAGTCTTCTTCGCAAGCGCACAATCGGCAAACGCCAGAACTGCCAGCGAGGCTAGCGCCAGGATCGCCGCGAAGAATCTCGCCCTTCGCATGCTTTTCCTCTAAGTCAAAACGTTCCCTTGGGCGTCGTACACGATGACTGGGCCGAAGAGGGCGGCTTGTTCGCCGATTTGGGCGCGGTCGCCGACGAGAACGATTTGCGCGTTGGCGGAATCGAAATGGCGGCGAGCGGCGACGAGAACATCGTCCGCGGTGAGCGCGCGAATTTTGCCGCGATAGGACTCAAGATAATCCTCCGGCAACTGATCGAGATAAACAGTCGCGAGCTGGCCGAGGAGGCCATCTTGCGTGGCGACGCCGAGCGAGAAAACGCCGCTGAGATAGCTGCGCGCGCTGTCGAGCTCTTCGGGCGTGACCGGAAGCGAGCGCATCCGGTCCATTTCGTAGAAGATTTCGGTGAGCGTGGCGGCGGCGACATCGTTGCGCACGGCCGCGCGCACGGTGAAATATCCCTGCTGGCGGAGCGCGTTGACGCCGCTGCCCGGGCTGTAGGTATAGCCCTTCTGCTCGCGAATATTGAGAACGAGGCGCGAATGAAATGCGCCGCCGTAAATCGAATTCGCGAGGATGATGCGATACCAATCGGGATCGCGGCGCGTGATGGCGATGTTGCCGAGGAGCACCTGCGTCTGCACGTTGCCCGGCATGTGGACCAGATGAACGCGGCGTCCGGACTGGCGCGGCGGAGCGGGAGACGCGACGGATGCGGGCTGCGGCGCCTTCCAAGCGCCGAACGTTTTCTCGACCTGCTCCATCATGGCGTCCGCCGAAAAATCGCCCACAACGATGAGCAGCGCATTCGAGGGAGTGTAGTGATGACGGTAGAAATCCTCGAGCTGCTCGCGGCGGAAGCCGGCGACCTGTTCCTCGGTGGGAGCGACGACGGCGTAGGGGTGCGCGCCGAAAAGGACCTTACGAAGGCGTTCGCTGGCGAGAAAACCGGGCGTGGTGCGCTCGATTTTCAATTCCTCGAGGCGCTGACGGCGTTCGCGCTCGAATTCGTCCGCTGGAAAGGATGCATTGCGCGCGAGGTCGGCGATCAGATCGAGGATGCCGCTGGAAAATTCCGCGAGGCCCCCGGCGGAAATGGAGCTCGAATCGGCTCCGGCAGTTGTGCCAAGGCCCGCGCCCATGCGGCGCAAATCCTCTTCGATCTGGCGGCTGGGGCGCGAAGCGGTGCCGGTGCGAACCACGGTGGCCGTGATTTCAGCGAGACCGGGCGCGGTGCGTGCGACGGCCGCGTTTCCGCTGCGGAAATAGAGATGAGCGGACATTTTGGGAAACGTGTGGGACTCTGCAAGGACGACCTGCATGCCGTTCGCGAGCGTGCGGACGGTGCGCTTGGGCCATTCGACTGGCCGCTCGGCCGTGAGGGCGGGCGGCGCTGTGCGTTGCGTGAGGGCCGAAGCGCTCATTGCGCACCTCCAGGATTCACGGGGCGCCGTACGAGCACGGCGCGGTTGCGTGGGACGAGATATTTTTTTGCGGCCGCCTGTACCTGTTCAGGCGTGACGGCGAGAAATCCGTCGAGGATCGTGTTCACGCGGCCGGGATCGCCATCGAAAAGCGTGAAGCACGCGAGGTAATGCATCAGGCCGAAGCGCGGCATATAGGAGCCCATGCCGCCTTCGAGCATCGAGTAATAATCCGAGCGAAACTTCACTTTCACCGGATCGAGCTCCTCCGGCGCGACGCCCTTATTCTGCAATTCCTCGATGACCTCATCGAAAACCGCGACGGTTCCCTCCGACGTAAATTCGGGCTTGTGGAAGATGCGCGTGACCATCTGCGTGGGGCCGTTCGTGTCGAAGACATCCGCGTTGCCATCAACGTCCACGGCGATCTGATCTTCGAGGACGAGCTTGCGATAGACGCGCCCGGCGCGGCCACCGTGGAGGACGCGGTCGAGAATGGCGGCGGCGTACCAATCGGGCGTTTCGCGCGGCGGCAGAGTGTAGCCGATGGCGATGGCAGGAAGCGGGCCGAGCTTTTCCGCGACTTCGCCACGGCGCTCCTCGGTTTGCGGCGGCTCGGTCACGTCCGCACGCGGCGGGAGCGCGCCCGCCGGAATATTTTCGAAGTAGCGCTTTGCGAGCGCGAACGCTTCGGCCGGCTCGAAGTCGCCGAGCATCAGGAGCACGGCGTTGTTCGGCGCGTAATAGGTGCGGAAGAAGGTCTGGACGTCGGCGAGCGTGGCGGCGTCGAGGTCGGCGAAATCGCCGTAGAAATTGTGCGCGTTGGGCCAGTTGCGAAACGCGACGGGCGGAAGATCGAGCCACGGGAATCCGCCGTAGGGCTGGTTCATCACGTTGACGCGGACTTCTTCCTTCACCACGTCGCGCTGATTGCGGAGATTTTCGTCGTCCACCTTGAGCGCGCGCATGCGGTCGGCTTCCAGCCAGAGGACGCGCTCGAGCGCGTTCGATGGGACAGCTTCGAAATAGTTGGTGATGTCGTAGTTCGTGGTGCCGTTCAACATGCCGCCCGAGGAATTGACGAGGCGGATGTGCTCCATCTTTCCGGCATTCTCCGAGCCCTGAAACATCATGTGCTCGAAAAGATGCGCGAAGCCGCTGCGGCCGCGCGGCTCGAGGCGAAACCCGATCTGATAATACACGCCGACGGTGACCACGGGCGCGGAGCGGTCTGGCGAAGCGACTACCCGCAAGCCGTTGGCAAGAGTCGTGTGCTCGACCGGAATGTGAAGCTTTTTCGGTGCTGGATTCAACGAAAGCCTCCCTTGAGATTTTTGAGCGCGCGCTTGAGACGGCGGCCCGTCGCGGCCGGCGTTTTCGATAGGACGCGAGCGCCGAGATGCGCGAGCGCCGCGTACGCGTGCCGCATCTCGCGCGGATACCGGCGCAGCGCCTTAGCGTGCTTCGCAATGATGGCGTAATCGCCGCGCGAGAGCGGGCCGGTCCATGCGGCGCGCGGCCCGAGCCGCTCTACATTATCGAGCATTTGGCGGATCAAGGGTAGAAGCGTCTGCGTGGCGCGGCGGCGGGTGAAGCCGATGCGGACGAGAATCTGCAACGCCGATTCGATCAGCGGAAATCCGCTGCCGGCGGCGAGGACAGCAGTCGCGTGGTAGGCGGGCTTGTCGCGGCTGTCGATGACCACGGACACGCCGCCGAGCGCTTTGGCGATGCCTCGCGCCGCGCGCTGGGCTTTCACGTCGCCCTCGATGGCGAAGGTGACGCCGCTCAGCCTTGGGATACCGCGTCCGGTGAAGGTTTGCATTGGATGGAGCGAACCGGTGGCGGCGCCGAGGCGCGCGAGCGGAGCGAGGACGCGGCGGTCGAGCGTGCCGCTCGTATGCAGGACGATTTTGCCGCGCCAGTCGGCGCCCCTGATTTCAGCGAGCGCGCAGGCGGCGATTGCAAGCGCGTCATCCGGCGTGGAGAGAAGGATTACATCGGCTGAAGCGGCGTCGATCGTGATACCGGCGCGCGCCAAGCCGGCACCGATGGCGCGGACGGCGGCGCGCGAGGTGGCCGCGGAGCGCGTGACGACCGCGCCGATTCGCCAGCCGAGTTGACGGAGGCGTTTTCCGAGTGTCGTGCCGACGCGTCCTGCGCCGATGATGGAAATGGAGCGATCCATGCAGCGTGAATAGGATAGCGTGTTCGTTGATTTTATGGGGCGGGAAATTAAGGTGCGGAGCGCGCGGCGGATGCATGAGACTTCAAGCCGAAGTTAAGACACTGCCGGTTTCCGGAGCTATTTGAAAAAGGAATAGCCGACCGAGAAAATGTTGAGGTCGACGCCAGGGTTCACTACGCTGCGGCTCGCGTTCGATATGTGCTGCAACTTATAGGCAAACGTCCAAGCCCGCGTGCGCGCGGAGTTGAAACGCTCGACGCCTACCTGAAAATCGAAGGTAAAATTGAATGCGGTCGCCTTCGGGATATCCATCGGAATCGGCCTCAGCGATGCAATGAATCCGCCGCTCAACGCGCCGATGGGTTGCCACCGGCGCCGCGGGAACAAGTTGAGCTTCCACCCAACTGGGCTGACACCTCCACCGTAAACCGTTTCGTGACCATTCGGGCAGTAACTGAGGGACGCCATTCCTCCGGACTCGATTACACAACTCACGTACTTATACTGGTGCGCGATTTCGACAGGCGCCACGTCGAGGGTATATTCGATCGCAAACGAACGAGAGGAAACCAACGTCCTGCCGTAGCGAAAGGCCAAGACGCCAAATTGCTCGTGACCGCGGCTCCCGTAGACATCGGGAGAGTTAAGTGAGTAGGCGCCCCAGACGCCAAATTCGTTTTCTGCCTGCTGCTCCTGGCTGTGCGCCGAGGGCGCTCCAAAGAACGCCGCCAAGAAAATCACGAACGCGACTGGGCACAAGCTCAACGTCCGGGGCCGGCGGCTAGATTTCATGGAGACCTCGGTGATTCTAGCATCCACACAGCGCGGGCGTTAGCCGGCGGCGCGGGTTGCGGACGGCAATTCCGTGGCGGAGATGACTCCAAGGTCGCGCTGCTTGAGAGAGCGGATGCGGTCGCGGAGGGCGGCGGCGCGCTCAAACTCGAAATTCTTGGCGGCTTCGCGCATCTGAGATTCGAGCTGCGTGATGGCCTGCTGCAATTGCTCCTCGGTGGTGATTTCGCCGATGGCGGCATCGTCCGCCGGGACCGTGATGTAATCCGCTTCGACGATTCGCGCGAGCTGCATGTCGACGGACTTCACGATGGATAGCGGCGTGATGTTGTGTTCGCGGTTGTATGCCTCCTGCTTCGCGCGGCGACGGCTGGTTTCGCCGATGGCCTGGCGCATGGAGTCGGTCATGCGGTCGGCGTAAAGAATGGCGCGGCCCTCGATATGGCGCGCGCAGCGGCCCATCGACTGAATCAGGGAGGTCGTACTGCGGAGAAAGCCTTCCTTGTCGGCGTCGAGAATGGCGACGAGAGAGACCTCGGGCAAATCGAGGCCTTCGCGGAGAAGATTGATGCCGATGAGGACGTCGAATTCGCCGCGGCGGAGATCGCGCAGGATGCGCACGCGCTCGAGCGTCTCGATTTCGGAGTGGAGATAGCGGCAGCGCACGCCGACCTCGGCGAAATATTCCGCGAGATCCTCGGCCATGCGCTTGGTGAGCGTGGTGACGAGAACGCGCTCGTTGCGCGCGGCGCGGACGCGAATTTCCTCGAGGAGATCGTCCACCTGTCCCTTAACGGGACGAACTTCGACTTGGGGATCGACGAGGCCGGTCGGGCGGATGACCTGCTCGACGACGACGCCTCCGGATTTCGTCAGCTCGTAGGGGCCGGGCGTGGCGGAGACGTACACGACTTGATTGGTGCGGTGCTCGAATTCCTCGAATGTGAGCGGGCGATTGTCGAGCGCCGAGGGCATGCGGAAACCGTAATCGACGAGCGTCTGCTTGCGCGAACGGTCGCCGTGGTACATGGCGCGGAGCTGCGGGACCGTCTGGTGCGATTCGTCGACGAACAGAAGAAAATCAGAAGGGATGTAATCGAACAGCGTGGGCGGCGCTTCGCCGGGCAGGCGGCCGGACAGGTGCCGCGAATAATTCTCGATGCCGTGGCAATAGCCGATGGTGCGCATCATCTCGATGTCGAAATGAGTGCGCTGCACGATGCGCTGCGCCTCGACGATTTTCCCCTGGCGGCCGAGCTCGGCCTTCCACCAGTCGAGTTCTTCGTAGATCGTCTGGATCGCGCGTTCGCGCTGGCCGGCGGGCAGGACGTAGTGCGACTTGGGATAAATCGGCAGGCGCGCGATTTCGCCTTCGCTCGAGCGAATCGCGCCGGTGAGCGGATCGATCTTGCGGATGACCTCGACCTGACTGCCCCACAGCTCGACGCGCACGGCGAAGTCTTCATATGGCGGATAGATTTCGATCATATCGCCGCGTGCGCGGAAAGTGCCGCGGCGGAGATCCTCGGCGCGCTCGTACTGGATTTCGACAAGCTTGCGCAGGATCGACTCGCGTGCGATGGACTGGCCCTTTTCGAGCATGAGCAACATGCCGTAATACGCCTCGGGCGAGCCGATGCCGTAAATACAGGAGACGGAAGCGACGACGATCACGTCGCGGCGCTCGAAAAGGGAGCGCGTGGCGCTCATGCGGAGCTTATCGAGCTCGTCGTTGATCGTGGCTTCCTTTTCAATGAAGGTGTCGCTCGACGGGACGTAGGCCTCGGGCTGGTAATAATCGTAGTAACTGACGAAATACTCGACGGCGTTCTGTGGGAAGAACGATCTGAATTCGTGGAAGAGCTGCGCGGCAAGCGTCTTATTGTGAGCGAGGACGATGGTCGGGCGGTTGGAGTGCTCGATCACCTTCGCCATCGTGAAAGTTTTGCCAGAACCGGTGACGCCGAGAAGGACCTGATGGCGGTCGCCGTCGTTGATGCCGCGGACGAGACGCGAGATCGCCTCGGGCTGATCACCGCGGGGTTCGTAGTCGCTGGCAAGTTTGAATTTCATGGCACGGGCGCCCCAGTGCGGAAAATGGGCGCTGCTTAAAACTTTGATTATAGCGCACTGGCGCTAGGGCTTCAGCGTGACAAGGGGGATCAGGACTTGCGGATCGCTCAGGCCGTTCGTATTCGCGGGAATTTTGCCCATTACCATGGCGACCTCGTCGCAATCCGTGAGTTTCGGGCAATGGACGCAATCCTTATAGATTTTGTCGGGCAACTCGGCGCGGCGGGCGACTTCGAATCCGAGATGCCCGAAAAACTCAGGCGTCCTTGTGAACAGGCAGACGCAGGTGACCGCGTGGCGCCGAGCTTCTTCCGTGAGGGCGTCCACGAGCGCCCGGCCCACGCCGCGTCCCTTCGCCGGGGGGGAGACGGCGATGGAGCGGATTTCGGCGAGGTGCGTGCCGTACAAATGGAGGGCCCCGCAGCCGACGATCTGGCCGTCATCTTCCGCGATGACAAAGTCTCGAACGTTCTCGCACAGCTCGGAAACGCTGCGGGGCAAAAGCGTCCCTGCGCCGGCATAGGGCTGGATGATGGCGTGGATATGTTCCACGTCCGGGAGGACGGCGTTGCGCGTTCGAATCATCGATTACCGTGAAGTATAATTATGCATGCACACGTATAAGTATGCTTCGTACTTTGCGATCGTACCACGAATGAATTGCGAGCGCCATTTGTGGAGCCTAGATGGCTCTAATGACATCCCCTTTCTTGTTAGGCCGAAGAGAGATTCATCGCTCAAAAGGCGAGCGATGGAAAACAGTGCTTCGACTGCGCGTCCCGACCCGGAGATCGACAAGACCGACCTCCGGGGAAGACTAAGGCACCGGGACGCTCCGCTCAGAATGACGATTGCGTGGGGGCGTGACCTGAGCAACCACGGCGACGTCCGCCAGAGCGAGGACATCAACAGACCGAGCCTACATTTGATTCGGCAGCAGCGTGATCTCGGATTGAGTCTGCACTTGGCCCGTGCGGTGAATGCTGGAGCCGGAGCTGGCGCTGGTGATTTGGTAATCCATGTCCTGCGTACTGGTTTGCGTCGAGCTGACAAGAAGGCCGGAGGCCAGCGAGATGGTATCGAGGCTTTCGCCCGAGCCGGTCCATGTGCCGGACGTGCGCAGGCCGTTTCGGAGATAGTCTTCGGGCGTGGCATCGGAGTGGGGCGAGCCGCGGTGCGAGATTTCGAAGCGGGTGAGGATGACAGCGCAGCCGACCGGTCTCCCAACAGCATGCGCGGTGCGTGCGTTTATGCTGCTCGATGAATCGCATGGCTCGTCACGCAGATATGTGGATTCGGTGCGCCAGACAAGCCCGGTGAGCGGCATTCCGTCGAGCGGCCTCTCGTTCTTCCACTTCTGGCCGATGGTGATGCCGTCCGGCGGAAGCGCGGTTGCGGGGAAAAGCCCGTCGAGCCAGGAAACCATCGACTGCGCAGCCGCGCGATCGGGAAGGAGTTCGTCGAGACCTTTGATGTCGGCGAGTTTCCCGCCGGGCCCGAGTGTGAATTCGATGGAACGGCCTTCGACGCGTGAATACTGGTCCGCGATGGATGGCTGGGCCGGATCGAAGGCATCACTCGCGGATTCGGCGCTGGATTTTTCGTAGGTAGCGCGGAGCCGGGTCGCGGTCGATCCTGCCGCGGCGGGCGGCACATCCAGCACGTCCAGGCGAAACTCGAGATGGATTGTCTGGTTCGATTGCGAACCACCCTCGGGATTGGCAATCGGAGACGTGGTTTTACCGGTAGTCGTTGTGCGCGATTCGATGCGGTAGCGAAACGATTCGCCCGGAGAAAATTTGGGCGCGAGTCGGACGCGCTGACTGGCCGGTGTTATGAGAGCAATCAGGGCCAGGATCGGGAATAGCGCGAGGGCAGCACCGCACTTCCCTACCGTGCAACGAAGTCTCAAGCGCATCGAACGAACGCTAGCACACGGTTAGGGACTAGGCAAACACGCTGCGGGACGAAACGCGAGCAATAGTGGCGATTCAAAGAAAGAACTCAGATTTCACGCTAGCGCGTACGTGGAGATACGGAATTGGGCGCGACTTTAGGAGCGACGAGCGATCCGGTGAGGCGGAATACAGTCCCAGGCTCATTGACTGGTGCTGCCTTCGTTTGAAAACGCAAATCCAGGTTGCGGCTGAAGTCGATGCTGCCGAAGCCCTCGATGCGGCTGCCGACTCCGGAACCCAGGCTCAGTTTCTGGAACTCGATCTTCCTTCCGGCGCAGGAGAAAGTTGCCGAGCCGTCGGAAAACGGAGCAAAACGGGCGCCCCGAGACGGACTGCCGAGCGCCTTCCCAAGGTCAAGATTCACCAACTGAGGATCCACGACGCGAGCATCGCCTTGACACTTCAGGGAGGCCATGAGGTCGGCGCGAGTCGCGCCCTTCGCGTCGAATGAGATCTGCGCCGAGCCAGACACCGCGGATATCCCTGAGAGACTCGACGTCGCGGCGACGAGCGCAGGCATATCGACGCGGGCAAAATCGAGGTTTGCGTGATACGAGGGCACCGCTCTCAGGTCAGCAACGAAAGAGCCGCTGGCCTGCCCGCCGTAGAATTGGCCGGTTGCGTTGGCAAGCTCGAGGTGGCGGCCGTCGATCCTCAGGTCTCCCTCGAGGCGATGCACGACGAGCGGCGCGAGAACGAGCTGGTCCAGCGTGAGACGCCCGGTGGCGCGAAGATTTTCCGGCGTGGCCGCAACAGACGGCGAATTCAGAAATGGGAGCATGCGATCGAGGAAGGTCTCGCGCCAGGCGGGATTCATCCAGCGGTCGAGGTCCGCTGCCGCAAGGCGATCCGCAGCGAGAGAAAACTGCCAAGCGCCGGCAGGATCGCTGCGGTCGAACGTGCCACTCCAATGCGCGCCGAACGCCTGCGCCGACGAGAGAGTGACGTGGCGGATGCCGGGCTTGAGTTCCGCGCGGGCGTGGATTTGCTCGACCGGGAAATTCAGAAACGGCGCGCGAAGCGCAGCGCCATCGGTCGATTTGTCTGGCGCCTTGCCGTGCGCGTTAACTGGCGTGCCGAATTCCAGCCACCCGACGGGCTGGACTGCGGGCGCAGCCGACGAGCGACTGAGCGCGGCCTGCCATCGCAGATCGCACGCGAACGGTCCGCTCAAGTCCCAGCCGCGCGAAATGTTCCATCCTAGAGCGCCGGCCGCCTCAATCGGGCTTCGCATTTGGCCCGTGCTTCCCGCCAGGTGCCAGATGGGAATTGCACTGGCGGCGGGCTTGGTGGAAGCATCGAGGCGGAACGAGCCGTCCTCCGCGCGGCCCGGAGCGTTCCAGGAAAACGCAACCGGAAGGAGTGAAACGACGCCGCGGTCGTAGCGAAACTGAATTTGTCCCAGGTGCGCGGGAGTCCGAAGCGCGGTACCGAAGAGATCCACTCCTTCGCTGAGCACCGCGGCATTCACCACGCGTGGCGGCCACGAGGGAAGAAAATGCGCGCGAACGCTGGCGAGTCCGCGAAGGGAGATGTTGTCGGCCACGCCGGGGCGAAACGCGCGAATCCACTCAAGCAGGTCGGCGAAGTCGATTGTGGAAGACGTCACTAAGAGCAACGGCGGACCGGATAGCTCCTTGGGAGGCGTTTGGGAACGATCCCAGAAGATCACGCCGGTGGCGTGCACGTTCGAGTGCGGCGCTTCGAGAGTCGCTTCGGTCAGCTCCATTTCAGGGGAACCGGGATACCAAGCCGCGCGCGCGGTGAGATTGACTCCCGGATTGTCGGGGCGAAGCGCGAGGTCCCACCGATGGAGCTGGCGCAACTCCGCGCGCCCCTGGATGGCCCACGCATCGCTCTGATCCTGCGTGCGAGCGCTGACGGACAAAGCCAGCGAGCCGCGGACGCCGCTATCCTCGCCGCGGGCGAGGCGCAGCACGTCCGAAACGGATGCATCGGTCCAGGAAGCGTTGAGCACTGCGGGACGAAGGCGCGATGACGTGCCTCCGACGTCGCCCGACAGATGAACCGTGCCCACCTGCTGTAGGAGCGCCGCGGCTCGCCATGGAGTCGCTTCGAGGTCCATGCGCCAGCGACCGGGGCCGTCGGTTTCGAATTTTCCGGTCACGCCGACGAATGCTAGAGGAAGTTTCACGTCGCCCTGTTTGAAGTTGATGCGCCCACCTTCGATCTCAATCTTGCGGAAGCGGAGCGGCGAAACCGGCAGCGGAGGACCGAACGGCACCTTCGCCGCCGAGGTGTCTGCTGGGCGCGGCAGCCATTCGGCGAGATTCCAGTCACCGGCAGAGTTGCGAACGAGATTCAGGCTGGGACGCATGAGAGAGAGCGTGCCGAGCTCGATATGCCCGCGGAGCAGGCTCTGCCAGCGCAGGCGAATCGTCATGGAATCGGCGCGCAGGAAATACTCCTGGCCGAAGCGAGGATCCTCGGCGACCGTGATGGAGCGCGCTTCGAGCAACGGTCCGCCCCAGATGCTGAACGCGTATCTGCCGACGTCAACCGGGCGTCCGAATGCGACTTCGAGGTGCTCCGTAAGTTTGCGATTCAGGCGGGTGTACTGGATCGCGAGCGAGACGCCTTCGGCGATGAGCCACACGAAACCCGCAAGCAGCAGAATCCGCAGCGGCCAACGGCGCCAGGAGCGAGGCTTCAACGCTTCCTGTTTGAGCGGCTTTGCACGGTAGACAACTTCGGCGTAAATGTCGGACATGGTGGATTCAAGAGCCGAGGCGATCGATTTCCAGCGGCGATCAGCGCACGACGCGGAGCATGCGGTCCCAGCGGGTGCGGCTGGAGATATGGACTAGCGTATCCTCGATACCGCGAACCGAGGCCATCAGGCTCCGGTCGTTGTAGTCATCGGCTGTGGCTGACACGGACCAGTAGATCAGAATCGGCCGACCCATGATCGCACGGCGGTCCACAAAACCCCAGTAGCGGCTGTCGGAGCTGCGGTCGCGGTTGTCTCCCATGACGAAGTAATGATCAGGCGGAACAACGAGTTCGCCATGCTGAACGTGATTCAAAATCTGATCCGCCCATTCAGGGCGCAACTCGCGTCGCAGCGCGTAACCATCGACTGGAGGAAAGTTATCGCCAAAGGGATCGTCGGCCGCGGGATCGTGAACCACGTAAGGTTCGACCAGGAGACTGCCGTTGACGTAAACGCGCTTATCGACGATGCGGATGCGATCGCCGGGCAAGCCAATCACGCGTTTGACGTAGTGCAGATGATCGTCATAGGGAAACCGGAAGACAACGATATCGCCGCGGCGGACCGGGCGGTATGGCAACAGCTTTTCGTACCAGGAGCCCGTGCCCTCGAAGACGAACTTGTTCACGAGCAGATGATCGCCGACGAGAAGCGTCGGCTCCATCGATTGGGACGGAATCTTGAAAGCCTGGAGGATGAACGTGGTGCCGAAAAGGACGAGCAACACGGTAAAGAGCAGCGACTCAATAATATCGACCAACGCGGTCTGCGGACGTGCGCGCCGGATTGGCGGTGGCTCGGGCGCCACTGCTACAGGGGATTCCGGAAGTGAGGCTATGACTTCCATTCGTTTGACTCAGCCGGCGCCGCCATCCGACGCGAGAGCTTCTAGCGCTAGTTTCGCGGCGACCTGTTCGGCGTCCTTCTTGCTGCGGCCCTCGGACTCGGAAAGCCGGCGGCCGCCGTGCCAGACCTCCACATCGAACGTTTTCTGGTGCTCGGGACCGGACTCGCTCCGCAGGCGATACTCAACTTTACCAAGCCCGCGCTGCTGAAGCCATTCCTGAAGTGCGGACTTGTGATCAGGGCGTTCCAGGCCGTCGACGCCGCCCTCAAGCGCGGGATCGAGCAAACTGCGGCGCAAGAAGGCCGCCGCGGCCGCCAGGCCGGCGTCGAGATAAATTGCGCCGACGATCGCTTCATAGGCGTCGGCGAGCAGCCGCTTCTTTTCGCGCCCGCCCGTTTTCTCCTCGCCCGCGCCCAGGCGCAAATGTTCGCCGAGTTTCAGTCCGCGCGCCGCGGAATAGATGGAGGAGGCGCTCACGAGCCGCGCGAGTCCCTTCGAAAGTTTCCCGGCATCCCAACTGGGAAACAGCTCGAAGAGGCGTTCGCTCGCGACGATGCCTAGAACGCGGTCTCCCAGAAATTCGAGCCGCTCGTTGTCGATCCCGGCGGAATTTTGACGGTGCGACCGGTGGGTGAGAGCGCGCTCGAGGCGTTCGGGATACTGGAAACGGTGGCCGAGAATCGCCTCGAGGTCTCCGCGTTCCTCTGCGGTCATTGCCGGACTGCCTTTCACCGCTACTTCACCTGTTTCTTGGCGGTATCCGCACTCTGCTTGCAGCGGTCTTGCAGGCCGCCCGGAACCTGGCCGCAGCGATTGAAGGCGTCGGCTGCGTCCGCGTAACGACTCAGGCTCTGCAGACCCAGCCCGAGAACGAATAGGTCCGTGGGATCGGGAACGGCGGCAAGCTGCGTGGCTTGCTGCAACTCCTTTACCGAGTTCTCCGAATCCTGGCGGCGGAAATAGACGAGTCCCAAGCCGCTGTGGGCTTCGGACAGGAGCGCGGTCTTCGATTTAGCAAATTCGTCGTCGGTAATGTTGCCCGGCTTGGTCAGCGCCGGGATGACGTCCATGGCGTGCTTTTCGTAGCGCTCGGCCTTATCGAGGTTCTTAGCGGCGTCCGGGCTCTCCGGATTGTAGTCGTGGGGGATCACCCAGCCGACGATTACGAGCACCGTCGCATCGTCCGGATTCAGTGCGAGCGCCTTGTCCGCCTCAGCATAGAAACTCTTCCAATCCTGTTTCGCGTAATAAGCCGAGGTAAGAGCCGAGAATACGGACTCGGCGTAGCGGCTCGTCGGATACTTCTGAACGAAAGCCTCGCCGAGGCGGATTCGTGTATCCGCATCCTGCGGATTCGAGTTGTAAAATTCCTTGTACGCGGCTTCCTCCGCCGGATCGACTTTCGGCGGGGCAGGAGTGGGGGCCTGGTTCAACTCGCGCTGCTTCAACTGCTGGTCTTGGTCCGCTTGTTGCTCTTTGTCCGGCACCTTATTGGGATTGGTGCCCTGGGCGGGCGCGATCCCCGCAAATGCGAAGTTGGCCGCCAAAGCGCCCGCAAGGATGGAAATTCGCGCGTGCATGAATGAAGGTTTCATGGTGCTTATCGTCGTCCCCCCGTGAGAGTTTGACACTGCTTATTTGATCTGGGCGAGCTTTTTCGACTGATCCGCGCCCTGGTTGCAGCGATCCTGGAGGTTCCCCCCGAGCTTGCTGCAACGCGTGAACGCATCGGCCGCTTCGGCGTAGTGTTTGAGGTTTTGCAGATCCACTCCCAAAACGAACAGATCAGTCTGATCAGGATTGGGATTGTCCTGCACGACCTGCTGAAGCTCTTTAGCGGAGTTGTTGTAATCCTCGCGGCGGAAATAGACGAGGCCCAAGCCGCTGTGTGCTTGCGAGGATTTCTGGGTTTTCAGCGCGGCGAACTGCGCGTCGGTGACACCTGATGGCTTAGGGAGCGTGGGCAGGACTTCGAGAGCGTGCTTTTCGTACTTCTCGGCCTTGTCCAATTGGCTGTCGGCATCCGGAGCGTCCGCCTGGAAGACGTGCGGGATCACCCAGCCAACATTCGTCAGGACATCAACATCATCTGGCTTGAGCGCGAGCGCGCTGTCCGCGGAAGCATAAAAATCCTTCCAATCCTGCTTGGTGTAGTAGGCGGTCACAAGGCCGGCATCCACGGCTTCGGTGAGCGAGCTCTTCGGATACTTTTGAAGGAAAGCCTGGCCGAGTTGGATTTTCTTGTTGAGGTCCTCGTTTTCCTTGTAGAAGGCCTTGTACGCGTCCACTTCCTTGTGGTCGATTCCCTGGGTCTGCACGTCCGTGAGCATATGCAATCGGGTTTGCAATGAATCCGTCCCGGATGACATCGGGGTAGCCTGCTGGCCACCGGCCACCTGCGCGTGGGAAAACGTGGCAACAAAAAGAGCCGCACCGAGTGCGATCGACAGAGTCCGAATGGCCGAGTAGATCGACGAAGTTTTCATTTTGATTGATCCTCCACTCGGAATATTGGCTGTGCGGGCCTTGGCATGAGACGGCTGGCTCATGGATGTGGTTGCTCGCTTTCCGCCGGGCGTTGCGGCGCCTTGTAGGCGGTCTCCACGCCGCTTTGCGCCGCGATGCGGGCGGCCTCGGGGGCGCCGTCGAGGGCCAGAGCCGCACGGTACTCGTTCACGGCGACGTCGCGCTCATCTTCGAGATCGTGGATGCGGCCGAGGTACACGTGCGCCCAGGCTAATATCGCCGGGTCGGACGGCGCGGCGGAATTCGGAGCGGACGTCAGCTTCTCGAAGAGTCCCTGGGCGCGTTCGGCCTTGCCTGAAATCACCGAAGCGATCGCCAAGCCGTACAGCACGCGAGGATCGTCCGGGTATTTGGCGAGCGCTGTTTCGAATGTCGCCGTCGCCGCTGAAGCATCTTTCCTCGCGATCTCGCGATTGCCTTCGGCGAGCCAACGATCCAGCTCCGAAAGCTGCGAGGCGTCGGGCTCGCCGTGCTGCTCCAGTGCAGGGCCGGAATCCGCTTCAGCAAATGTCACTTTCTGCAGGCGCTTCTGCTCGTCCGGCACGCTGATGCCCGCAATGAGATCTGGGAAGTAATACGACATGGCGGGCTCGGCCTTCTCGAATTTCTGCAATTGCGCGACCAGCGGGCGGACAAGAATGTAGCCGGATTCGTCGTCCGCTGTGAGCGCCGCTTCGAGCTGATCCGCCGGGAGATGGAGCAGGCGCAACTCGACCGCCCGAATCAGACATTCATCCATCAGTCCGACGAAATCATCGTGATATTCGAGCGGCAAGCCCGGAGCCCGGCCCGCTACTTCAAGCAAGGCGCGCTTGCTGTCCACGACCGGACGGTAGCGAATCACGAAACGGTCGAGCATGAAGTGCAAGTAAGCGTGCTGAATCGCGTTTGTATGCAGATCGGCATTCGTTCCGACCACAATCGAATAGCGGCTTCCAAAATTGCGGAAATTCGTGCGCGTGCTCACGAGCGGCTCAACGTACACGATGAAGCTGCGCCCGTTGGCCGGTTTGGCGATCTCCCGCAGATATGCGTCGGAAACCATCGCAATCCGCCGCAGCGACGCTCGATAGCGGTCCACGGACGGCTCGTACTCCGGTTCGATTTTGGCCCAGCGGACGTCGAGATGCGCTTCGCGGTAAAACTTTGCGAGCACTTCCTGAAATCCATCGATCGTGAGCACGTCCGGCGGCAGAAGATCGCGGTCCATTTCAAACTGGAAAGCGGGAGGAGGACCCGCAACAAGAGCAAACGTAATGTATCGGGAAAGCGTATCAGCGGGATTGCTCAAGGCGTGGTCGCGGTAGAACTGGCGCAGTGCGTCCGTCGCCGGCCCTTGCATCTTGAGCAAGTCGCCGCGGAGCGCGAGGCGCGCGGGCATTTCCGCCAGCGTGCTCTCGTCGGCGTCGAAACCCGCCGCGTCCAGCGCGCACATGGTCGCAAAAATCTGAGGGCTGGCTTCGACGTTGACGCCGGAAACTTCCTCGGGCGCCGCATCCTGCGCCTTCAGGCCCGGCGGAGCGACCGCGACGACAGCGGCCAGAAACGCGAGCACGCAAGATATCTGCAAAAATCTTCGGATGGGCAAGCTCCTCGATGCGATAGGTCCGATGGGATTCCGTTCGCGCAGCCGGCAAGTTCCCCCGATTTTCATCCGGCGTCCCGTGATCCCCCGATACCCTGAAACTCTAGCGAGTGGATGGAGCGGAGTCAAGAATCGTGGATAGAGGCAGCACGAAAGGGAGATTCCCGAAACCGCGTCAGCCGCGGACAAGAACCCCGCTGAAATTAAGCAGGACACGACCGCCGCCCATCGGACGCCCGAATCCGAGCTGAGGGCGGAAGCGGGAAAACAGCAGGACCTGATCGAGCTGGTGCCGCACCGCGGTATCGGTCGGCCCGGAAAGAATCTTGTAGTAGACAACCTCGCCCTGCGCGTTGACCGTCGCTTCGAGCAGCAGAGCGCCCGAATTGGGAAGGCCGTCCGTTTGCTCAATGCCCGGAACCGGGAAAGGCGCCAGACTCTCAAGCTGCGCGGGCTGGACGAGATTCAGAGGAAGATCGTCCGCCGCCACGCCGCCGATGGGCATGCCCACGAGCATGCTCTGCACGGCGATCACGAATACGGCAATCGCCGTCAGAACGCCGCCCGTGGCAGGGACCGCCAGCGGCCTCAAAATGTTCTGCGAGACCAGCGCCGCTCGGGACCACAACCGGCCCAGCGGCGCCCAACGCGAGCGTCTCTGCGAGACTTGTACGCGAATGCGCAGCGCCAGATCAGCGGGAGGTGCAACGGCCTCAACGCTTGCCAGCCGCACCGATAACTGGGCGTAGCGCTCGATTTCGCGCCGGCAGGAACCGCAAGATTCAAGATGCTCGCGCAGGCGGGCTCGGTCGCGCGGAGCGATCGCACCATCCAAATAACCCGGCAAGTGCCGCTGTGATTCGCGGCAGTTCATCTCTCGCCTCCGTGCGTCTCTGCGTTCTGAATGGCTTCCGCGCGAGGAGCATCCAACATTTCGGTGCGCGCGACATAGCGAATCTTTGCCTGGCGCCGCAAGTCGGTGCGGCCAGCCTGATCGGCTGTCTCGGACGTCTGGCGCGCCGGAACGTGCAGCAGCGGGTCGAGAATTTCTCTCAAGGTCCGCCGGCCGCGCAAAATGCGCGATTTCACGGTGCCGACCGAAACTTCGAGCACCTCCGCGATCTCTTCGTAGGACAGCCCCTCGAGATCTCTCAAAATGACGGCGCTGCGGAAGAGCGGCGGCACCTCGCCGAGCGCGCGGCGCACGGCCGTCTGCGTTTCGTGCGTGGCGCACTGCTCGAACGGAGTGGCTTCCTCGTCCTTCAGCTCGAGCATCGGGCCCTTCTCTTCGGTTTCGGCATCGATCGAAACCTGTTGCCGGTGGTGCCGCCAGCACCAGCGGCGATGGTTCAAGGCCTGGCGCACCGACACGCGATACAGCCACGTCTTCAGCGAACTGCTGCGGCGAAATCCGCGGATTCCGCGAAACACGCGCAAGAAAACTTCCTGGGTAACATCGGCTGCATCGGCTGCGTCTGAGAGGATTCCATAAACTAAGTTGTACACACTGGAGTGGTAGTAGGTGACGAGATACTCGAACGCGGAGTCAGAGCCAGCCTGGAGCTCCGCAACCAGCTCGGCTTCGTCTCGTACCCACGGCAGCGATTGTGCGATTCCAGCCATCGGTTACGCCGCGCTCCCCGGGGCCTCTTTCTACCAAAATTAGACACCGGATTGCGCCGCTATGTTGCAAGTCTAGCAGAAAAGTGCGGCGGGTGTGATGTGTCGAAGGTACTGGTCGGGCGAGTGGCAGAGATTACGGTAAGCCTTGTATTTTCAATTGATTACTGCGATTGCATGCGCGGCCACGTTTATTTCGCGGGCGAACCGACTTTAAGCGAGCTCGTTTTCGACCTCCGGCCGCGCCACGTAGATGTCGAAGAGCGGATCGATTCCTAGGCGAGGCGCGATACCGCAGCTTCACAGATGTTGCGATTCACAGTATAAAGACATCCTGGACCAAGGCCGCGCGGCGGATGCCGGAGCGGAAGGGTTCAGGCTCGGTCCAAAGGCACCTGTGGATACACCGATTCAGGATTCTAAGAAGAGCGGCGCAGGCCTGTTCCTGGTAACTCTGCTCTTCGGAGTGCCCTCGATCATCGCCTTCGGTTGTGCGTTTGCGTCATCGCATACCAGATGGTATCCATCGTCGGCCCTGTGGTTCATCTACGAGGCATCTCGTTACGTGGCGTACGTCGGCATAGCCGTCTCGGTTGGCATGATCGTCACGGTGGCTATCCAGCGCAGCATCTCCAGAAAATATATCGCGTGGATGGGATTCTCGGTGGCAGCTACAGTAGTGATCTTGTGGTGTGCCGCGCGTATTCTGATCAGACCTTAGCCGACATCTGAAAAAGCGGCGATGTTCTCCGGCGGATTGTTTGGTGGAGCCGATGGGAGACTCTGCCGCATCTGAAAGCAAAACACTTACGAGCATTGACCCCGATTTTTCCATCAAAAATGACACTATTTTTGCCCCAAAATGTAACCACAAATGTAACCAACCGGGCGAAACCATAGCACAGAACCGACGTGGATAGCACTGAGTCGGTGTGACTCAGACCCGCAAGCCCAAGCCTTTCGTTACGAAGTCAGAACCTTGACAAGCAGACCGCCGAGTTGTTTGATTTCCACGGCCGCTTCAGCGAAACGAAGTGAAAAAATAAACACTCGTTGCTCAGGCTGCGCTGACGTTGGAGCGCCCTCTTCACAGACTGATCGCCAACTAGTTTGCTCGCTCGGGGCGCTTCGCACAGGAAAGCAAAAATCTACGTCGATTCGCTGGTGTCGCGCTGTGCCAGAGCGCCCCGGACTCCGACATTCAACCTTGACAGCTAAACCAGCCCGGCGCCCCCTACTGCTTATCCCAAACGAGTACTTGTGTAATCGGCTGGCCTTTGGCATCCGTTCCTTTTCTTGTTTGGGTTGTAATCTTGCGGTCTTTTGAAACTACATATCGCGATCTCGTCACCACCTTGCCTGCCTTTGTGGCTGTGCTTGTGACCGTATAGGGGTCGATACGCTTGGGGGCGTCCGTATCCGCTCCACCAGCTACTCCCGTGCCGACAAAGGGGACGGGCTTGCCGTCTAAGTTGGTCGTGATGGTGAACGCGATGGGGCTTCCGTCTGCGGCGACTCCATTGAAGGTAATTTTCTCTCCCTTGCCTTGCGCTTCAACTGTTCGCGTCTCGCTCTGCGGTGCTGGCATGCCAGCAAAATTCGACTTTGCAAGATTCAGCTTCCACGTGCCCACTCTGGGGTCAGCAGTGTTCTGCGCCAGCGTTAGGCCCGATACAGCCAAGGACGCAACGACGACGACGACAATCGCTGAAATTCGGTTCATCTGCCTCTCCTTCTTGATTTCGCTTTCCGTTGAGCCGAAAGGGGCCGGAGGACTATTTGGAATGGTAGGAAGGTACGCTTACTTAAAGCAAAGTCAAGTGAATTCAGTGTTAAGAACGGCTCCGCAGCGGTCACCTCGTTATAGTGCATGTGCCTGAACAATCACCGGACTCTTTCGGAGAATCGCGCTGAGCGCGGCATCGGCCAAGGCAAGCAACTCTTCGTAGGAACTGATTAACACATCTGAGTTTCCCTTTGACCTGAGGCTCAGCCGCTATGTCGCGCTCTTTGATTTGCCATCCGTGTCGCCATCGCGAGCAGGAGCTTCCGCTGCTGCGCGTCCATGCGCGACAGCGCCTTCGCAAATCGGCTTAGCTCGCGCCGCTCGTTTTCATTTCCGCCCCATGTCGGCTCGGCAGACTCGGTCAGCGACACCTTCGGCTTCCTCGGCGTCTCATCGCCCTCAATGAAGAGCTTGTACATCGGGACTTCGAGCGCCCTCGCGTATTTTTCCAGAGTCTTAACGCTTGGGACCGTGTGGAGGAAGTTAGTCCGATTTTGGGAACTGAATCCAAAAAGCGGATTTCGATGTCGCAGGAACGCTCTCCCGGCGGGGAATGACCTGCGGGCGCACCGATGCACTGGCCATGGGCATTCCTAGCTTCAGGCCGCCCCAACCGTCGTCTCCGCCAGAAGATCGGCGAAAACAAATCCATCGCGGTCCACAATCTCGCCGACCGTGACCGGTACTTCCGCGCGGAACATCGGCCCCGCGCTCACGAAAGTGTGGAACTCTCCGTTTTCACCGCAGGGATCGACGTGACGAGGAAGAGCCGCGAGCAGATCTTTGTCAAAGCGGCGACCGGCAAACGTGCGATCAAGCTGACGCGGATCGACGCACGTCAAATACGCGGACAGACCGCTCGCAAGCATGTCTTCGGCGAGCTGGCGCGTGTCCTTCCCCCACAGCGGGAAAACGGGAGTCATCCCACAGCTCGCGAGCTGCTTTTCCCGGTAGGCCCGAACGTCCTCAAGGAAGAGATCGCCGAAAATGACGTGCCTGACTCCCTCGGCTCTCGCGCGTGTCATCGCGTCGCTCATCGCCTGTTCGTAGACTTCGTTCGGGCATGGCGACGGGATCGGAACCTTCACGAGTGGTAGACCGGCCGCAGCGGCCTGCATTTCAAGCAGGCTCTCCCGCACGGCGTGCATGGCGACACGGTCGTACGTCCGATTCACCGTTGTGAGCAAGGCGACGACCTCGAATTCGCGATCCCGACGCACGGTGTAGAGCGCCCAAGCACTGTCTTTTCCGCTGCTCCATGCGAGCCACGCTTTCGGCCGAGCGGCGTCCCGCGATTGTAAGTTGTTTGCCATCGAGTTCTCCGATCGAGCGCCCCCATCGCTCGCTCCACTCAAATGCTCAATGATACTGCCGAAGGCGACCCGGAACTCATCTACGAATCCGAACGCCAGGAAGAAAACGTTGAACATGGCCGGGAGTTATAGCAGATTGGGCTTCGGGCCACGGTGGCAAGTTGTTGATTCTGCGGTCGGCCAGAGTTTTGGCGGGGGACACGACGTGGTCCGTCACGGATTTTGGCCTGCGTCGCGGAATCAAGATCGACGACTGAGCCTAAGAAAGACGCGGCGAGAAAACCAGCAGCTATCACGCGATGGCTCTTTCGTCCAAGAAACGAAATGAGGGTCGTACGCACGGCGCAGTCGGAGAATTCGAATTGGAGATCGAAACCATGCAATCACAAAAGACACATCAGGCCGGAAGAAAGCCAGCGGTGCGCGGGATCGCATGCGTCGCGCTGCTGGTCGCCGGTGTTGCGTTTATCGCGCAGCGCGCCACCGCACAGTGGTCCGCTGTCGGCGGCGATTCTGGCAACATACGCTATTCCTCGCTCGCGCAAATCAACACGCAGAACGTCACCAAATTAGGCGCGGCATGGGTCTCGGACAAGATCGCTCCGCCTCCGAGGTCTCGCGCCATGCCGGTGATCGACAACGGGCTGATGATTCTCACGGCGCCGCCTTTCGTCTACGCGGTGAACATCAGCACGGGACAAATCGCTTGGAAATATCGCTGCGCGCCTGGCGAGGGCGGCCTGTTTGGTCCCCCGGGCTCGCCCGACGCAGAAGGCGTGGCAGTTGGCGAGGGCCTCGTGTTCGTCGGCCTTTCGGATTTGAATCTGATGGCGCTTCGCGAGCAGACGGGCGAGCTCGTCTGGAAAGTTAGCCTCGCGGCACCGTCAGGCGAGCCGACCGGAAGGCCCTCGGGCGCGCCGCTGTACGCCGATGGCATTGTTTCCATCGGCACGACTGCGGACTACGGATATCGAGGCCAAATCGTCGGCGTCGATGCGAAGACCGGCCACGAAGTCTGGCGCTTCTTTGTGGTACCCGCACCCGGAGAACCAGGGTCTGAAACGTGGCCGAAGAATAACAATGCCTGGAAGCACGGCGGCGGCGCCGTTTGGCTTGTCGGAGCCAAGGATCCCGAGCTGGGCTTGATCTTCTATGCGACGGGAAATGCCGTCCCGCAATACGGCGGCGAAAATCGGCCGGGCGATAACCTTTACACCGACTGTCTTGTTGCCCTTGACGCCAAGACCGGGAAGCTTCGCTGGCACTACCAAATTGTCCATCACGACATCTGGGAAGCCGATGTCGCCGAGGCGCCAGTGCTTTTCGATGCGCAAGTCAACGGACAAACTCGCAAAGCAATTGCAGCCATGCGCACCGACGGGTATCTCTTCATGGTGGATCGAGTCACCGGAAAGCCGCTCGGGCGCATTGAAGAGCGCCGCGTGCCACAGGACGCGCTCCAGAAAACTTCGCCCACGCAGCCCTATCCTGTAGGCGCCGAACCTGTCCTCCCGGATTGCGACTACTGGAAAACGCAGTCCCTGCCGAAGGGCTTCGAATTGGGCTGCTTCTTCACGCCCGCATCGTTCCAGAAGCCGAATCTCCTGGCGCCGGCCTATGGCATGCGCGCTACGCCAATGGCGTTCGATCCGCAGACGCAATTCTTTTACGCCACCGGCAGTGCGAGCCTGCAATGGTTCTGGCGTGGCGAGGATCCGGACTTCTACGTTACCAACTTCAATAGCCGCGTGCCGGGCCTGAATCAATTGAGCTACGGCGTCCTCGCCGCGATCGACAGCCGCACCGACAAAATCGCCTGGAAGAAGGAATTCCGCGGTGCCGGACGCCCGAGCGGCGCGCTCGCGACCGCCGGCGGTCTCGTCTTCCAGATGCCGGGCGACGGGAACTTGCAGGCATACGACGCCGCGACCGGATCGCTCTTGTGGCAGTTTCAAACGGGCGCGGCCGGCGGCAGCCCGCCGATCTCGTTTGAAGACGGCGGCGAGCAGTACGTCGCCACGGTTGTCGGCGGCGCGGTGTGGGCTTTCAAATTGGGCGGAACGCTCCCGGCGCGTCCAGCGCCGCCAGCTCCGCCTCAAGAGGAGTTTTCAGGCCAGATCACCGACACGGCCACGATCGAGACCACCTCACTTGTGCGAGACAGTGGCCTCTCCGGCGCGCACTACCTCTCCGACGAATACGAGTTCAACCCGTATCGCGCGCGAGTGAAAGCCGGCACGAAAGTCAGCTGGAGAAACAATGGTACGATGACCCACACGATCGTTGCCGTCGATGGCTCGTGGACGACCGGACCGCTTCAGCCTCTCGATATCGGCACGGTGACTTTCGACAAGCCCGGTACGTATACCTACATCTGCAAGGACCACCCGTGGGTCTACGGCCAAATCATCGTCGAACCAGCTCCCCAGAAAGACGGACAGAGTCAATGATTTAGCCAAAAAGAACCGGAGCCTTTTCCCGAGCTTCCGCGGATTACAACCGAGGAAGTGGAACAACTGCGGAAATCGAAAGGCAACGTGGTGTGCTACGCAAGAATTCCGTCGGGACGTGAAGTCTGACAAACGCGTGCCCATTCCTGATCAACCTTTATATATCATTGTCAGACAGAATCCGGCCGTGATCGTTGGACTCCAGCCAATGGTAGAGGTGAGTCTGGAAAAGGTACGAACCGACGAGTTCCTCTCCCAACTCGTGCGTCTCGCTGCAAATGAAGGGCACTTGCAACCCTGCGAGGACGGCTATCAGGAACTGCGTCACCCGATTTGGATCAAAGTCCGTGTGGGTGTAACGGGATTTCACTTGGCTCAAAGGGCTCGTGATGACCAACAGTCGATGCGGATAGCGAGCCATGAGCCGGAGCCGATTGACGAAGGCAGGGCGATCAACCGTGCAGGAGTGAACCAAATCCGAAAGATCCTTTCGCTCGATGACACACACCTCCTCCAAGCCCGCGATGGAGTAATCCCCCAATGGCAGGGCCCTCCTCTCGCAAGGGGTTCACCCCAGAACAGTGAGAACAAGGAGAGGGGTTCTAAAAAGCTGTCTGGGGACGAGGACTCAAACGCCGTCCTCTTCCCCAGACCCCTTCTCCTGCTAGAAGATGCGACGAAGTCTGAATGAAAAGCTGCAAGGTGTGCCCTATTTTTGTCTCACTACAGGGGTTCATCCCACGGTTTCGGTACAACTTCGGTACAACTGAGGGCGAGATTTCGGGAGAGGGAGCCTGTAAGCGACGCTAGCAAAAGCTTTGTAAGATTTGCCTTCTTTGTTCGAAGGCAGACGCTCTATCGCCGAGCTTCGCTTTGTTTTCGCGGTCCTTTCGCCGCATCCAGTGCAAAGGCGAAAGTCGCATTACGCAACGCCCGCTGGTTCTGAACCACTTAGCCCAAATAGGCCAGCAAAACACAAGACTTACCTAAGCCATGTCCGAACGAAACGTCGCTTTCTGCCCCCTATTGCGACATTTACCTGTATTCCGATGTGGTCCTTTGTCCTTGGCGAAAAATCAGCGAAAGGAATGGGACGCGCCTAACCCGTTTTGGCTGGCTGGTCACTTAGGCCAAGCCTTCTTCATCCCATCGCACACCCATCGCAGGCAGGCGTGAATCGCGCCGAACGTGAAGTCTAGACTAGCCATCGCGTCTTCCTCGGTTTTTCCCCATGCCCAGAATCGAAGCGTGACTGTGTGCCCGTCCTTGTTGATGACCGTAAAGTGATTCTTCCATTCGCCAACGGCTACCACTGCGGGAATGTTTGGTGTGCGCCTCAGCCCGTCATGGATACCCTTCGAGAGGCTGTCGATTCTGCCTCCGGTATTCCATTCGAGATCGCGAAAAAAGATCGCTAGACGGCCATGAACCACAAGCGGATCGGATTCGAAGTTATGCCTGATGATGTCTGGTGTTTCGGTGTCAGTTCGAGGCGGTCGCAGTCCGCAAGCGTCCAGTGATAGCATCTTCACGATGGGTTCGAACTGCCACGGTCATTTCGAGCTTGTGACCGGTGAGTTGACCTCGTCGGTGAAAACCTCTTCGTTGAATACCTTGCTAGCGCCGGTCCACCGAAGCTAGCAGCGTCACTTTCTCGCCGTTGTATTCTGCTGGCGCCGCTTGAAATCGGGAAACCCAGCTGCGATGAATTCCGCAACATTCTTCCCTGCGTTTTCCATGAGCGTGAGACTGGGAACACCATAGCTTTTCGTCGTGAGACGGTCGACTTCGCGCATTTCGGCAGCGGTCAGGATTTTCATGATCGGGTGCTCACGGGCACACTCGTCCACAAGACATGAAGTGAGTATAACCAAAACCGTGCGGCGGCCCCATGGGACCTGCTACGCAAGTCAGGGATTTCCACCGAAAATGCCGCTAGCGCGCTTTTCGCTGCACGGACTCGACGAGCATATCCGGCGTTATGTCCAAAGATGGCAGGCTTTTCGCGAGCTGATCCCGGACCCCTCTGACCGTTTGGACGGCGGAGGGGCCCGGAAATTTTTCCTGTGCAGTAAGCGTTAGAACAGCAGTTTCAGCGCGAACTGAATCTCCCGCTGGCTGTTTGGAACCGTTCCGCCAATGAAGCCGTACGTCGGACTGCGTACTCCCGTATCGGCCGGACCGGCGGCGGTAAACAGGCTTGCGTTCGTAAGCCCGAAATCCGTTCGGTTCGCGATGTTGAAAAACTCCGCGCGGAATTGCGCCTGGAGCCGCTCAGTGATTTTGGTGTTCTTGAGCAGGGCAAAATCCAAGTTGAGGAAACGCGGACCGATAAGCGTATTTCTGCCTGCATCGCCCAGTGTGCCGACCGGTTGAAGCGTGAAGCAGGACGAATTGATCCACTGCGGCTCGTCGATCGGAGACCCCGGAAAGGGCTCTCTCGTCCTCACATAGGGGTTGCAGCCGGGAACTACATCGGGACGGGTTGACTGCGCATTATTGGACAAGCCCGCCTGATCGAAACCGTCGCTTATGCTGAACGGGGAGCCACTCTGCGCGGTAAAGATGCCGCTGAGCTGCCAGCCTTCGACAAGCCGGTTGCCACGGAATGGCAAGATATAGATCACGTTGGCAACGAAGTTATGGCGGAGATCGAAGGTGCAGTTCCCGTAGTCGTACCGCGGATCGTACGGATCGAGCTGCCCAAGAGCGCCCAGCTCAAGGCCGTAAGAGCCCGAGCCATCGTCAAGGCAATGGGAGTAGGTGTAGGAGAGCTGCATCGTGACGCCCCGGGCCGCCTGGCGAACCAAGCTCGCCTGGAAGGAGTTGTAATTGGAATTTCCCTTCGTGACGTTTTCATTCAGAGAGGCATAGTTGTCGTTCACGCGGGGTAACACCGGTTCCACGCTGCCTAAGATCGGATCGAAAGCGCCGAAGTAACAGCTCGAAAGAGTTGCGACCGTGGGAACGCACGGCGTTCCGGTGCCGTAAGCCACGCAGCCCGGAAAGACTGTCGAAAGGCAAGGTACGCCCGTTGTGGGATTTTCGATCCTTACTGATGTATTGGGAACCGACGGGTTCAGGTTCCGCTGGCTAAATAGATGGACGCCGCGGGAGCCCACATATCCCACAGTCAAGATCGTTCCTCGTCCAAGATTTCTCTGCACGTTCAGATTCCATTGCTCCTGATACGGCGCCTCATCGGTGGGGTATGGCACACCGTCGCCGAGACCGGTGCAGAAATTGCCGTTGTTTGTAAGGTTGTTCGCTGCGCACAGCGTGGGCTCCTCTGTCGGCGGCAACGCCGGAGGGGCTCCCAGGAACGGATTTGGGAACTGCTCGGGCAGCAAGAAATGGTATACAAACGGTGGATCGAAGTAATAGGCGGATGCGTAAGTCCGAGGCGCAACGGGGTTGTGGAAGATTCCAAAGCCGGCGCGGATCGAGGTATTCTGCCCTCCGAACGGCGCCCACGCCAAACCGATTCGGGGATCGATACTCTTTCTATTCGGGCTCGACTGAAAAACATGACTAACGGCAGCAAACGCCCCGTTGCCGTACGGCGGGTTCAGCAGGGTGTAGAGGGGCCAGCCGGATGGATTGGTTCCGTAGTCGTAGCGAACACCGAGGTTCAGAGTCAGGCGCGAATTGACCTTCCAACTGTCGTTGATATACGGGTTGACGTCGATCTCGCGGAAGTACCGGTTCGGAACCGACGTGTATGGCCCATCTTGGACCGCGTACCCGAGCAGTGGGGTGCCTTCGATAAACGACTGCAAACCGGTGAATACGAAGAAACCGCCGTACATGAACGGCGCGTAGATATTCGTTTGGACCCGGAGGAGGTCCGCTCCGATGGTAATGGTGTGGGCTCCGTGATTCCACGCGATGTCGTCGCCGACTCCGTAGGTGTTTTGAGCGAGGCGATCCGAAACGAATTGGTCGCTGCCCACACCTGTGCAGACACCGCACGGAATCACGTAGGCATCTTCATTGCGGCCCGGAAAGAAATCGAGCGGATCGGGAGCGGGGAGGGCGCCCGAGAACGAAGACTCGTTCGTACGAACGAAGATGAATCGGGCCGAATTGACCACATTGGCGGAAAATATGTGCTTTTCCTCAAGGGTGAAGTACTGATTCCTCGTGTGGTCCACTTCCGGCCAATACGGCAGAAACGAGCCGAACCCGGCAAAAGGATTGAAATTGTATGCGCGGTCGGAAACATACCTTCCGAAGATATTATCGTTGGACGAAAGCGTATAGTCGACTCGCCCGAGGACGTAATTTTCGCTCGAATTCTCAGATCCATTTACAGTGGTGAAGTAATAGCCCCCTAGATCTGGAACGCCCGCGGGCGGTGTCAGCCTGTTGTATAGGCCCATAATTCCTGTTACTGCGGCCGCAGCTGCAGCCGTTTGCCCGGTTGCTCCGGAACCGATTGCCTCGGGAATTGCCAGGATTGGATTCGTAGGGCTACCCGGAGCGCCTGAAGGAGCAGCGGGACAAGACGCGTTTGCTGGAGCCTGCACGCTGCACGGCAATTTTCCCTCAGCAACATAGGGCTCTGGGATTCCGACGTTCGGGATTGATTGACCTAGTGACTGGCGCAAACCCTCATAATTCGCAAAGAAGAACAGCTTATTATTCTTTATCGGTCCGCCCAGGCTGCCGCCAAATTGATTCCGGCGGAATTCGGGCTTGTCCGGCTGACCTGCCCCGTTGAAATCAAAATAGCTGCGAGAGTCGAGCGCTGAATTCCGCAAGAATTCATACGCCGAACCGTGGAAGTCGTTCGTGCCCGTTTTCGAAACCGCGTTCATTACAGCGCCATTGCCGCCAAATTGCGCGCTGTACGTATTCGTCAGGAGCGTGAACTCCTGGATGGCTTCAATTCCGAGCGAAGTTCCCAATGCCGCCGAGCCGGCCTGGTGATTCCAAAAATCCTGCATGTTCGTATCGTCCAGCAGAAATTCCTCGCCTTCCGTTCGAGCCCCGGCGATCGAAAAGCTGGGGGCGTTTCCATACAACGCGCCGGCACCACCGGCGACCGGTGTCACGCCCGGGGCGAGATTCAACAGTTGCTCGTAATTCCGGCCGTTTAGAGGCAAATCGACCATCTGCTCCGGGCTTACCAGCGACGAGATGGCGGTGGATTGAGTTTCCACTTGCGTGACGGAGGATTCGACGGTGACGGTCTGCTGGGTCTGTCCCACGGGCAGCGTCAGATCAACGACGAGTTGGCTACCGACAGTAATAGTGATGCCTTTGTGGATTACGGTCTGAAACCCTGACTTGGTGGCCTGGACGTCATACGTGCTCACATTGAGATCGGGCACGTTAAATCGTCCTTGATCGCTCGTCACGGTGGTCTGTGTGACGCCGGTTGCAACGTTTTTTACCTCGATATTCGCGCCCGCGATCACCCCTCCGCTGGCATCCGTCACGGTGCCTGAAATACTTCCCGTCACGGCTTGCGCGTTTAGACGGCTTGCGCTCATCGCGACGAGACACACCATTCCCAACGCACACAAAAATGCGCTCCGAACCACTCTGAGCCCCTTAGACATGTTGTGGCCCCCCCATGTCAAAATTTTTCGAGCGTACCAAAGAGGAAAAGCCGCACCCAACGCCTTGATAGGCCGTTTCGTACTCCTACTCAACATACTTGTCAAGACAAAACAGAGACTTGGCAGCCCTCGGGGGAATTGGGTCGAAAATCGTGGCTACGGAAACTGGAACGCGTACAGACTAATTACGCCATATGGGCGACAACGACGGTCATATCGTCGGCTTGCTCGGGCGTTCCGGCCCACTGTTCGACAGCGGCGATGAGATTTTCGGCGAGGCGTGCGGCGGTCCAGGTGCTCTGCCAGAATCTTATGGTAGGATTTGTCCTTCATACGTCAGATCGGGAGCGGCGAACATGCTGGAAGCAACTACCGTTGTCACACCCGCCCGGTTCGACCAAGGACTTCGCTATGCGGATTTCTTGGCGCAAGCGACCGTCAATCGAGACAAATTTGAGCTGTACTACAAGGAATCCCCGCTGTCAGCCGAGGACCTCGCATTTTTCAAGCGGGCCGCCGCTTTACCGAACGGCCCGGCGAAAATACTCGCTCTGGCCGAAGCCTGGTGCGGCGATGTATACCGCGAACTCCCAACCGTGGCCCGCATCGCCGAGGCGACAGGCATGAGCCTGCGAATCTTTCTCCGCGACGAAAATCCCGATATCATGGATGAGTTTCTCAGCAATGAAGGCAAATCCCGCGCGATACCAGTGTTCGTATTTTACACGCGCGACACTCGCTATATTACGCACTTCACAGAACGATCTGCGGGCGCTCACGTGGAGCTGGCCGCGATCATGGAACAGGTCAAGTCCCAGCTGAATCTGCCCCGGGAAACTACCTTCGCGACGGTGCCGGAGCCCAACAAGCAACAATTCCTTCGAGAAGTGATCGCGCGGATTAAGCCGCGCTTCCCGGATTGGCAGAAGGAATCAATCAAGGAGATGCGTGCGCTCCTTTCGACTGCCCTGAACTTGCCGGATCGCGGATGAACCGAGGCGCGTGGAAATGCAGGTTCCCATTGTGTACACCATTCGCGGATGCGATGCGTGTGTCAAACTTCTCCGAAAATGGGAAGCCGAGGGCGTCGCATACGAAGAACGCCGGGTGGAATTGAGCCAAGAACTGCTGGACCAAGCCCGCACTTACGGCGACGTGGTTCCCATCGTGGTTTGGCCGGATGGAAGGGTGGAACAAGGATTTGAAGGTAATCTTGGCTGCTTCATTTAAGGTGTTGTTCGCCGCCTGCGCCTCTCGTTGAGCGATTCTGAACTTCCGCACTTCGTCCACGAATTTCCATTTGAACCCGGGGAAAGACGGCAAGTAGAAGTTCGGGACTGGTTACTGTTCGTCGGATTACCGGACATCTCTAACAATGTCGGCTCTGTCAAATCCTTTTTTAAACAGACTTCTCCCTCCACTTCCAGGAGTGGTCTTGTTCGTTCTGTCGTTGACTTCTCGCTCGACGACCAC
>Ga0187888_1000220_pt1 | contig 60402 bp, 48 predicted proteins | sample June2016WEW_7_40_FD_132987 | JGI IMG/M metagenome (GOLD analysis project Ga0187888, IMG submission 132987) | Peatland microbial communities from SPRUCE experiment site at the Marcell Experimental Forest, Minnesota, USA - June2016WEW_7_40 | ecosystem: Environmental > Terrestrial > Soil > Wetlands...
CACCCTCTCAGGTAATCACGAATGAAATCGTTTTGAGCTGCTTTCCTTGCAAGTATATGAAAACTAGCTGGTTCTCGAAGCTGAGAAAAATTTAACGGGACAGGTGTGGGGCAGACCATCGTTGTTTGTGGTCTGCCAGCCAGGGCCGTTCCCATCGTCTACCGGGGACGGTTGCCTCACTTGCTCTCGGATCGGTCGGGTGCTGCGTGGGTGGCAGACCACAAGAAGCGATGGTCCGCCTCACACCGTCATCAACATGACAGGCCAGGAGTCCTGTCCCACTTAGAACGTAATCCGCGCGCCGACTTGCGCGAAGCGAGGATCGTTCGCCTGCGATGGTGTGATCACGCCGAATGACGACGTAGCTACCGTAGTCCCCGGCGAGCCGAACCACACCGTGTTGGTCAGGTTGAAGGCTTCCAGCCTGAGTTGCAACGTGATGCGCTCATGCAGCGTGAAGTTCTTGAAGATGGATGCGTCCATATTGATCGGCCGCGGATAGCGAATGCCCGGAAAATACAGGCTCGAGGTGCGCAACGTGAACGACGGCCGGATGTACCATGCCACCGGCTGTGAGGCGGTAGCGCAGTTCTCTCTCACCCCTGTGGTGGAAAGCGTGCACGTATTGAACCACTGGCTCAGGCTGGCCTGGTTGCGCAGCCCAGGGTTAATGCCGCTGGGATAGGCGTCCGGCTCGGCGACCGGCCGGCCCGCCTGCCAGGTGGTCGTCATGTTGAACTGCCAACCGCCCAGAACGCCGCGCACAACCGGGTTCGCGGCTGCCAGCTTCGGCAGTTCGTATCCGCCGCTCCAGACGATGCGGTACGGCTCGTCGAACGAGCTCAGCGTGCGCGCCAGGTCGTTCACCGGGTCCTGCCCGCTGTTGAGATAGCTGTTGGCCTGCAGCGATTTCATCCAACTGTAGCTCAAGATCGAATGGAAGTGCTGCGAGAATCGTTTCTCGACCTGGACCTGCAGCGAGTCATACGAAGCATAGCCGATCGAAATGTCGTTTTCCGTGATTGTCTGGAACTGCGGGAACGGCAGCAAAAGCTGTTGCTGCGTGACCGTCGCGCCGTTCAGGGCAGTCGCCTGCGGCAGCAGGCCCGCGAACGGATTTGGCACCTGGGTGTTCAGCGCGTTGCCCAGACCCAGATAACTCGGGTTGAGCGCGTTGATATTGCGCGGCGCTTGCATATCGTGGGTGCGGCTGCCGACGTAGGAAACGTCCAGCACCGCGTTCCACGGCAGCAACTGCTGCACGCCGAAAGAAAATTGGTGCACGTAGGGAATATTACGGCCAGGGTTGCCAAAGGCGATGCTTTGTCCCACCAGCGTCTGGAGGCCGAGCTTGCTTCCCGTCGGTTGCAGAACCCCGCCGGGATAGGGATTGGTCAGGGTGATCGCCGGCGTCAAGTTTCCATCGTTGGATGCGGCGAGCGCCGTGGTGGTGTTGAACGAGCTGAAGCCCGGCAGGTCGAATGTAGGCAGGTACGAAATGCCGTAGCCGGCGCGAGTCACCGTATTGCGCAATGCGTTGTATGCCAAGCCTAACCGCGGTTGCCAGTTGTTCAGGTCGCGGTGGAAAGGCAGCCGGTCGCCGGGAGTAACGAATAGCAGGCCACCTTTCAGGGTCATACCGGGAACCGGGAACGGGTTAGTCGCGTTGGGGTCGAAGCCCGCTTCGAGCCGGTTGTAGCGGTCCGTGATCGGCGATTCGTAATCCCAGCGCAGCCCGATATTGAGCGTGAGTTTGTGCGTAATGCGGTAATCGTCCTCCACGAAACCCGCCCAATAGCGGCTCGAATATGCCATTGCCTGATTGTTCAGCACGCTTCCGGTCTGCGGATAGCCCAGCAGCATGCTCGCCACGGCGTTGCCGGAACTGGCGGCGGCGGTAAGCGCGTTCTGCTGCGTCCATGCATTGGTGAAGGCCAGCGTGCCGAACGACGAGGTTGGCTCGCGTTGGTTGTTCAGCATCACCCACAAATTAAATCCGGCTTTGATCGAATGCTTGTTGAATACTTTCGTCACCATCTCTTCCCATGACCAAGTGCCGCTCACGTTGAACTCATCGCCGATATTGCGTCCCGGCCCGAAGCTGGTGTAGTTGGTCGCGCTGACGGACGGGAACGACTGGATGGGCAACTGTGAAATCAAGCTCTGCGAGATTCCGAGCGAAGACAGTGGAAAGGGATAGCCCGGGTTGTTGTACTCCCACTTATGTTGTTCGTAGCCCCCGCGCGATACCAGCACCAGCGTGGGCGACAAGGTTGTAGTCAGGTCCACTCCCCCGCCGCGGTTCTTGCGGGAGTAACCGGCGCCATAAGCCAGCGTGCCGAGGTAACCGGTCGGACCGCCTGGAGCTTCATCGCCGTTGCGCTCACCGCGCAGCGAAAGCCGCTCGTTCTGGCTGAAGTATTGATCGATGCGGCCCACCTGCTGCGAGTACTGCACCTTGCTGTAGGTCGGCACGACAAAGTTGTTCAGCCCGGTGGATGTGCCGGGGGCGTTGGGCAGCGGAATAAAGTTCATGATCGCCTGGCCGGTCGGGTTCAGCCGGTTGGCTGGAATGATGTTCCCGGCGAATGGCGTCCGCAAATTCTGCCCGCCTTGAAGCGTGGTGGTGAGCGGGTCGTAAATTGTAATCGGCTGCCCGTTCGACTGCACTAGCCCGGTGAAGTTGCCGGTACGTTCCGGTATGGTGGGCACCGTGTCGATGTTGGTGGACGGCTGGTTTTCGCGGATCCACTCCAGGTTGACCATAAAGAAAGTCTTGTCGCGGCCGTTATACAGGTGCGGCAGCACCACCGGTCCGTCGAATTCCACGCCCGGTTGATGCCAGGAAAGAGGCGCGCGCGCAATTCCCGCGGCATTGCTTTGGAAAAGATTGGCATCTAAGATCGTGTTGCGCTCGTAGTCATAGAGAGCCCCATGCCGGTGTTGGCGCCGCTCTTGAGGGTGATATTGACCGTGCCGCCGCCCGTGCGCCCGTATTCGGCGTCGTAAGAATTGGTCTGGACCTTGAATTCGGCGGTGGCATCCTGGCTGACGGCAAGCGTTAGGTTCGCCGGCCCTGGATTTTCCACGCTGACGTTGGGAATGCCGTCGAGTAGGAAGTTATTGGTAAGCGCCTGGCTCCCATTCATGTTGTAATCTTCCATGCCGCCGTTGTCCCAGGGGCGCTCCGCAACCCGGCTCCATCCGCCGCCTATCCGCATCCGGTACCCGTCGCCCGCCTGGACGGAAAGGAGTTTCAGGCGTCCATCTCTCCGGACGGGAAAGACGTCGCCTTTATCCTCGATCGCGGCGACGGCCACGCTTGCCACCTCTGGATCAAGTTCTCAAACCGTGTCCAGCTGGTATCGCTTTCCAGCGGCGATTGGGACTATGCCAGCCCGGCCTGGTCTCCGGACGGACGTCTGCTGGCGTATCTGCGCTTCAGCGCGCGCACCGGTGAACTGGTAATCGTCAATCGCGACGGCGCCGGCGAGCGCGTGGCCACCCAGGTCTTCAAGACCCGCCATGGCCTTTATTACCGTCACCTGGCGTGGTCTCCGGACGGCAAATGGCTGGCCGTGGACGATGCAGCGTCGCCGGGCGAGCCCTTTTCTTTGTTTCTGGTCTCGACCCGCACCGCGGAGCGCCGCCGCCTCACCACCCCGCCCAATCATTGGATCGGCGACGTAGAGCCGCGTTTCTCTCCCGATGGCAGCCGCCTCACCTTCATTCGCGTGATCCACCGTTCCACCCAGGCGCTCATGCTGGCGCGGCCCGACGGCGCCATCCTGCGCCAGCTTTCCAAAGACGGAACCCAAGTCTCCGGGCAGGATTGGAGCGCCGACGGCAAGTCCGTGGTCTTCGCCTCTAATTCGGGCGGCGAATTCCGCTTATGGAAGATCGCGGCCTTCGATCCTCGCAGCGTGCCCGCGCCCGACGCTCCCTCCATCTTCGCCGACGCGCCCATTCAACCGGCCCTGGCGCGCAACGCCCCGGCTTTGGTCTACTCCGTGCTCCGCCAGGATTTCAACATCTGGCGGCTCAACCTGGGCGCGCACGACCTGGCCGTCGGCCGCTGGACGCCCGTGGTCAATTCCTCCGCGCAGGACGCTTCGCCCCAGTATTCGCCCGATGGAAAAGAAATCTGCTTCCGCAGCGATCGCAGCGGCGACGAACAGATCTGGGTTGCCGCCGCCGATGGCAGCCGCCCGCAGCAGGTCACCGACGGCCATTTGAATCCTTCGGTAGGCCGCTGGTCGCCGGACGGCCGGTCCATCGTATTCAACGACTCGCGCCGAATGGACCAATACGTGACCAGCCGCGACGCCAACGGAAAATGGACCGTGCGTCCACTGGGCGTCAAAGGCACTCACCCGGTCTACTCCAAAAGCGGCGATTCCATCTACTTCGGCAGAAACGACAGCGCCGTCGAGGCTATTCTCCGTGTTTCCGCCGCCGGCGGCGCGCCCGTCGAAATCGCCAAGACTCATGGCTTGTCGTTCGGCCTTTCCGCCGATGGCCGCGACCTGTACTTTGTCCACGATTTGGCCGATACCCGCCTCTGGAAGATGTCGCTTGCGACCGGCAGCCTCACCCCTCTGCTGGACGGCCTGGTGCCCTACTGCACCAGTTGCTGGGCGGCATCCGATACCGGCGTGTACTACCTCGGCACCGACCGCTCCTCGGTGGTCGGCCAGGCCATCTTCTTCCACAGCTTTCAGAGAGGTCCGGACCGCATCGTGGCCCAATATCCCGAGGTGCTCCCTCCGCTCGGCAGCGGTCCTTTCTCGCTTTCGCCCGACGGCCGCTACCTGCTCTGCGTCCGCGTCGATTCTCCCCGCGCCGAGTGCGCGTCGAACCGTACCGGTAAAATCCGTAGCGCCCCGTGGCGCGAGCCTCCAGGCTTGCAGAGTCGGCTTTCGAGCCGACTTTTTGAAGGCCGGGAGGAATCTAACTAATCTCGGCTCTGCAGGGTGCCGGTCAAAAAATGTGAACCTGTTCTTGCGCCGACCTAAGCGGGCCGCTAAAGATTCCACCAGACCCGTTCGATAAGTCTCAAGAAGCTGATGCCTGCAGCAGGTGTCGTCTATCAAGAAAAACAGGAGTTAAGGACACGTTTATGCTACCGAACAGTAAGATACCTCAGGCAAAACGACGGGTGGCGCTTGGGTGCGCAGCGGGCTTTCTCGCTCTGGCGCTGGCGGTCACGGGTCCCGCTTGCGCGAGCGACGGAAACGGCAGTGTCTATCCGTTGAGCGCGGAAACCATCATGCCAGGCATGATGCCCGGCGCCGGTGGAACCATGTTGGTGGAATTCACCGATTCTTACACGGCGAACGAACTGGTCGGGTCCAACGGCAAAGCGTTGATGCCCGGCTTTCATCTCAGGGTCGGCGCGGCCGCAGTCAAAGTAATGCATCACTGGGGCTTTCATGTATTCGGCGGGTCGTTTGTCACCAGCGCCGCTTTACCCATGTTGGACGTTCACCTCAGCGCCCCGATTGGATCGCAGAACAAGGTCGGGATCGGGAATGGGGATGTCGAAGCCGCGGTTGCTTACCATAAGGGTGCGCTGAACTGGTGGTACGGGGCCGAATACTATCCGCCGGGTTTTTCGTACACCAAAGGCGCTTTGGTCAATATCGGGCAACACAACAACGCCGTAGCTCCCTCGGGCGCCTTCACCTGCATGCCGGACCACGGCCGTACGGAGGTCAGCTCCAAGTTTCAGTACATCGTAAATTACACCAACGACGCGACTAATTATCGTTCCGGCAACGAATTCGTATGGGAATATGCCGGAATGCGGAATCTAGCTAAGTCGCTGGCAATTGGCGGCAACGGCTACTATTACCAACAAACCACCGGCGACACCCAGAACGGCCTTACCTATCTGGATGGAAATCGCGGCCGCAACGTGACCTTCGGGCCAGAGATCCGTTATCATTTCAAGCACTTCCTGGCGATTCTGAAGTGGCAAAAAGATTTTCTCGTCCAGAACCGGGCGGTCGGGAACTCGATTTGGCTGCAATTCGGCGTTCCTCTGGAGGGCCATCGCGATTAGTTCGCTGGCGGGCCTCAGCCTTCGGACCCTGCCTGTCCTGCGGGACTAACCCCGCCTCAGCGCCACGGCAGGGTCCACACGCAGGGCTTGACGCGCCGGAAGGTAAGTGGCAATCAGCGCCACTAAGCCAATCATCGCGCCGGCCGCAACAGCGGTAAGTGGATCCCGCGCGGTTATCCCGTATAGCAGACTCGAAATCCACCGCATGGAGACAAAGGCGCCGGCCGCTCCGATGCCGAGACCCGCGGCCGTCAGGCTCATGCTTTCTCGTAGAACAAGCCGCAATATGGCAATCGGCGTCGCCCCCAGCGCCACGCGCACGCCGATTTCCTGAGCCCTCCGCGCGACCGAATACGACACCACGCCGTACAATCCAATCCCGGCGAGAACCAGCGAAAGCAGGCCGAAAACCGTCAACACGCGCATGGCGAACTGTCGCGCACCGATCGAGCTCTCCACCAACTGGCGCATCGGCGTGACTACCAGGATCGGCTGCTCCCGATCCACGGAAGCAACCGCCTTCCGCAACTCCGCCCGAAATCCAGCCGAAGTGTCCGCGCTCCGCACCGCCAGAAACTGAGGCGGCTCGACGCCTTGTTCCATGGGAATGTAGATGGCCGGCTTGGCGCGCTGGTCGAGCGCCTGGTCGTTGGTGTCTTTTGCAATGCCCACGACCTCCCGCCAGTTGCCGGCGCCATCGACCCCCTCGACGATGACGTGCCCGCCCATGGCCTCGCGGCCCGGCCAGAACTGCCGCTCCGCCGCCTGGTTGATCAGCACGGCACGGAATCCCGCGGCGGCGTCATGACGAGAGAGCTCACGTCCGCGAACCAGCCCAATCCCCATGGCCCGCAAGTAATCCTCACTCACGGAAAACACCTCCACGTACGGACGGTCCTCGCCGCGGCGGGTCGCCGGACGGCCCTCGATCTGATCTGAATGGGCCAGCCGCTAATATTGCCGGATAAGGGCACGCCGTTCACGGCGCCGGCTGCTTCCACGCCGGCCAATGCCTGCAACCGGTCCAGCACTTTCCGGTAAAAAACAACTTTCGATTGCAAATCCGGATAGCGTGACTGGGGCAGCACGACGATGGCCGTCAACACGCGACCGGCGCGAAAGCCGCTGTCCTGGGTCAGCAGCCGGGCAACACTTCGTACCATGAGGCCCGCGCCGGTAACGAGAATCAGCGAGAGCGCCACCTCCGCTACGATCAGCAGCCTTCTGGGCCGGCTCTGCCCGGGTCCTTCGGTCGATCGCATGCCGCCCTCTTTGACAACCTCGGCAAGCTCCAGGTCCGCGGCTTTCCACGCGGGTAGGAGTCCGAAGAGCAGTCCCACCAGGACGGAAATGCCGGCATTGAACAAGAATGCCGCCGTGTCCAAATGCGTGTGAGCGAGACGAGGGGTGTCGTCCGGCGCCAGTTTCAGCAGCAGCGCCGTCCCATAAAACGCCACGGCGTAACCGAGAGCGCCTCCCACCAGTCCCAGCAAAACACTTTCGGTCAACCACTGCCGCACAATTCGAAACCGGCTAGCGCCGAGCGCGACCCTCACCGCCATTTCCCGGCTGCGATTCATGGCGCGCGAAAGGAGAAGATTGGCCACGTTCGCGCAGGCAATCAACAACACCAGCCCGGTAGCGCCTAGCAGAAGCAGCAAGGCCATTCGCGTGCGGCCGAGGACATAATCCTCGAGCGGCATCATGCGCACCCCGCGATCGGCATTCGTGTCGGGATATTGCCGTGCCAGTTGCGCGGCGATGGCTTCCATTTCCCTCCGGGCTTCGGGAAGACTGCGCCGCGGCCCCAGGCGCGCCACCACCATCGAAACCCTGCCGTCACGCTTCACTCCTGCGGGATCGAGACCGAACGGAACCCAGAACGCCATTTGGCGCGTCGGCAGGCTCACGGCACTCGGAATGTTCAGCGGAAAGTTGAATCGCGCCGGCATGACGCCCACCACCAGGTAATCTTCGCCCGCCTGAGCCACGTTGACCAGGCGGATGCGCCTGCCGATGATCTGGCGGTCTCCGCCGAAGCGATTCATCCACAGTTCGTGACTGAGAATGACGACGCGATTCCTGCCGGGAGTGTCTTCTTCGGCAAGGAAAGCGCGGCCGAGCTCGGGTTCCACGCCCAGAGTTCGAAACAGATCGGCGGAAACCGTGGCGCCGTAGAGAGCTTCCGGCCCGTCCGGCGTCATCAAATTGAGAATCGCGAATGCGTAGCTTCCCAAATGGGTGAAGCTGCGGTTTCTTTCGCGCCAGTCAGCGGCGTCCCGGAAAGATACCCAGGGGCTCTCTTCGCCGCTCTTGAGCCGGCGCGAGCAGATCTCCACCAGGCGGCCAGGCTCGGCAAAGGGAAGCGGCGAGAGCAGAACCGTCCGGACCACGGTAATAATTGAAGTGTTGGCGCCAATCCCGAGCGCCAGAGTAAGAGCCGCGGCGAGCGTGAACGCCTTGTTCTTCTTCAGTTGCCGCGAGGCGAAGCGAAGATCCTGCCAGAGGGAATCGAGCCACGCCCAGATGCTTCCCTCGTAGAATCGCTCCTCAATGCGCGTGGTGTTGCCGACGTTCTTGCGCGCCTGCGTCAGGGCGCTCTCGGCGCTCAGACCTTCCCCTCGCAGCCTGTCCGCTTCGAGCGCAATGTGGGCCTCGAGCTCTTCCGAAAAATCCCGTTGGCTCCGGCGCCGCCACATGCGATCATTCCTCCGCGGGTTCCGGGCCCAGAATCCGGCCGATTGCGGACGCCAGCTTACGCCACTGCGAAATTTCTCGCGAAAGCTGCGCCCGGCCGGCCTTGGTCAACGAATAGAACCGAGCCTTCCGGTTGTTTGCGGACGTTCCCCATTTCGCCGCGATCCACCGGCGCGATTCCAATCGCTGCAGGGCCGGGTACAGCGCTCCGTGATCGACCAGTAGAACGTCCTCGGATTGTTCTTGGATGCCGCGCGCAATCGCCTGACCGTGCCGCGGGCCGAACAGAAGCATGCGCAAAATCAGCAGATCGAGCGTGCCCTGCAGCAAAGTGACGCGGTCCCGCTCTTCTCGGGTAAGCATTCAACCTGAGAGTAACCAGGAGCGGCGTGGCCTGTCAAGCCTGCTGAGCCGAGGCTCCGAACTCCTGATCTCGCTGGCCATCTTCCAGGCAGTGAGGAAAACAAGCTGACCCGGAAAACCAGGTGGGACAGACGATCGTTTTTTGTCGTCTGTCGAGCGTTGCGGCCCGGCGAAGGACTGACAGACCACGAAGAACGATGGTCTGTCCCGGTCTGTCCCACTGGCGATTACTTCCATGCGAATATCCGCCGGTACCAAGGCGCGGGGACCTGAAGCCCATCCAGAATCCAGATCTCGGTGCGCGGCCGATTCACGCTGTAGACGATGTTTTTCTGATCGGAAGTGAGGGCGGCGCTCAGGCCGGGATTGCCAATGCTGAACGGCTCAAGGCCCGGAAGATCGCGCAGCTTCCGGTCCTTCCCGCTGGAAATGTCGATGGCGGCCAGAGCCGGCGTCTCGCCGCGGACTTGGTAGAGCGTTTTTCCATCGTGGGACCACGCGACCGGTCCCCAATCGCCGGGCAGATGCCGGACTGTCTTGCCGTCGGGCGAGACTAGCGCAAGGTGGTCGTTGTAGTCGTGAACGGCGATCCATTCTGCCGTCGGCGACCATACGGGTACGGCGCTGCCGTAGAACGCGCCCACCGCCACCGGCGGCTCTCCGGCGCCCGGCCGAACCTTCAGCAGTTTGCCGTCGGTCTTATCGAGCCCGTAATATGCCAGCCAGTTGCCGTCGGGCGACCATGTCGCGCATAACTCCAGCACAGCGGGCGCCGAGGTAGCGCGCACCGGCGTTCCGCCGGAAGTGAACATCGTGTAGAGATAGATTCCGTTGCGCCCTTTCACGGCAACCGCCACGCGCCGTCCGTCGGGCGAGAACACCGGGTTCAAAAAGTCTTGCGCGGGTCCGCCGTCCGGTTGCACATCGGTCGGCGTCAGCAGCGGGCGCTCCCATCCTTCGGCCAGGCTCTTGATCCACACTTCGTTCACGCCGCGCCGGTCCGTCACGTACACTAGCTGCTGGGAAACCGGCGATGCATCCACTCGCTGCTCGTTGCGCGAGCTGCCGAGCAGCGTCTGTACGGGTCCCTCCCCAAGGGGAACCGCGATCACGTCGGCTTGAGAAAGATCGGACGCGTATGCCGCGCGCGTGCCATCCGGCGACACCGAGGGGGCGCCGGCATGCCGCTCCGTTGGCAGCACCAGCCAGAAGCGGTCGCTGCGCGTGTCTTCCATGTACAACTGGCGCGTTCCGGCCGGCATGGTCTCGGCGAAAAGCAGGTGCCTCGAATCGGGCATCCAGCTACTTTGCGGTGTAAAGCTGAAGTCGCTGCTGCCATTTTCGAATATCGGGCGGCCCGTGCCCGGCGGCCACGGGAGGATCCAGGAGGTTTCCCCTTTGCCTGCCTGCGCCACCGAGAGCAGGATTTGCTTGCCGTCCGGCGCGAACGCAATGGTCGGATTGTTGTAGGTTTGGATTGGGTGAATCGGCATGGGCTCGTACTTCTTGCGCGGCGCTTCGGGGGGAGTGGCGAGCCAGACGGACATGTCCCCCGGGTGCTCGCTAGTGGGCCACATGGCCAGGGTTTTGCCGTCGGGCGAGATAGTGGCCGCTTGCACGTCGGGTTGCAGGGTGACGCTTGCGCCCCCAACCGCCGGAACACGGCAGAGGCTCCACGGATCAGACGGCGCCGAACAGCGAAAATAGATGGACCGCGAGTCGGGGCTCCAGAACGGCCGGTTCCCAGTCTTGAGATGCACATCGGCGCCGGTGAGTGGCACGGCGGTGGCTGCGTCGACGCCCTGCACCAAAAGTTGGGTCGGGCCGGACTCGCCCGCGCCGAAGAAGGCGATGCTTTTCCCATCGGGCGACCAGGCTGGATAGAACTGGGTAGTAAGGGCCGTAGCGAAGGGCGTCAGACGGTAGCGGGACATGTCGACGGCCGCCGGATCGCGTACGAGCGCGGCGGCGCACCAGCCGAGAACCGCGGCAAGGACGACTGCAGCGGCAACGGACACAGCCGGGAATTTGCGTATCGGCGCCGGCGCTGCCGCGCGTTCTCCGCTGCCCGAGCTGGTCAGATCTCCGAAACGGTCGCGCAGTTGCACCAGATCGCGGGCCAAGTCGCGGGTGGATTCGTAGCGGCCTTGCGGCTCCTTGGCGAGACAGCGCTCGAGAATCCAGCGGAGCTGGGCGGGAATCGGGCGGTCGATGGGCGGCGCGTCGTCCTCCACGATGGCCGACATGGTCTGCACCGCGCTGGGGCGCTCGAATGTCTGCTTGCCCGAAAGCATCTCGTGCAGCACCAACCCGAGGCTGAACTGATCGGAGCGGTAATCCACCTCTTGCGCGCGCGCCTGTTCGGGGCTCATGTACGCCGCGGTGCCCACCACCGACCCCGCGGCGGTCTGCGCCATGGTCATGGTGGCGCCGGCGGCGGCAGCCTTGCTCCCGACCCGCGCCACGCCGAAATCCAGAATCTTGACGACGCCCTCCGGCGTGAGCATGACGTTCTCCGGTTTTAAGTCCCGATGAACGATACCGGCGGCGTGCGCGGCGGCGACGCCGTCGGCCATCTGCGCGGCGATTCCGGCCGCTCTTCGCGCCGGTATGGGGCCCCTGGAGATGAGGGCGCGGAGCGACTCGCCGGGAATCAGTTCCGAGACGATATAAGGAGGGTGCTGGTCCAGGCCGACATCGTAAATCGCCATGATGTTGGGATGGTTCAGGGCGGCGGCGAGGCGGGCTTCCTGCTCGAAGCGGCGGCGGCGTTCTTCGTCGCGAGCCACCGACTCCGGAAGAATCTTCAGCGCGACCTGCCGGCCGACGCGGCTGTCGACCGCCTTGTAGACTTCGCCCATCCCTCCGGCGCCAAGCGGGCCGGCGATCTGGTAAGGCCCAACCGCGGCGGGAGTTTGAGACATGGTGCGATTTTACCGTGAGACAGGAACGGAGAGGCCTATGATTCCTACCAGCCAGCGGATTACGCTTTGATCCTTCTCCTATCTATCGGTTTAGAATCAATAGGTTGCGAGAGCGCCGAACTTCCGTCCAAGCGATGGCGGTCACCGCTCGGCAGAAACATGGGATGATTGGGAGGTATGGCGACTGGAAACAGCGTTTCGCTTCCGGAAGAGCTTCTGGCTGGGATAAGGACCGCAGCCGAAGCCGAACAGCGCAGTGTCAATGAGGTACTCGCTGACGCCGTGCAGCGGTACCTCGAAGACCGCTCTTGGACGAGACTGCTCGACTACGGAGCGGAGAGGGCAAAAGCTCTAGGCGTTGAGGAATCCGACATCGATCGACTCATTGGCGAGTCGCGATCTCAAAACCGCAACCAGTGATAAGCGCTACCCTGGACAGCAGCGTCTTTGTGCGGGCGCTGCATTTTGGCGGGCCCGCCGCACTCCTTATCGGTCACTTCCCACCTCTTGGGGACAGTTCAGAGGATCCGCCCGCTGATACAATCTCTATCCATGCACACACGCGCCCTCATTCTCGCGATTGCCTCCGCCGCACTGTTGTCCGGCGCCGCCATCGATCGGAAAGCCGTCGAATTCGGCAGCCCCGGCGGGACCTCTCTGCTGCTCGATCTCCACGTGCCGGATGGCGCCGGGCCGTTCCCGGCGGCCATTCTGGTTCACGGCGGGGGGTTCGACGAGGGCAGCCGCAGCACCAACGTGCGCCCGCTGTTCGAACCGCTGGCCGAGGCCGGTTTCGCCTGGTTCAGCATCGATTACCGGATGGCGCCGCAGTTTCACTTTGCCGATGCCAGCGCCGATTTGGCCAGCGCCATCCGCTGGGTCAAAGCGAATGCCGCCATCTACCGGGTCGACGTTTCGAAGATCGCCATCATCGGAGAATCGGCCGGCGGCTTCCTGGTGAATTACGCCGGAACGCACGAGACCCCCGATACGCTTATCGCCGCGGTGGTGGATTTTTACGGGCCGGTGGATTACGGCAAGCTGGCCGAGGCGCGGCGCGATCGTCCCGAGCTGTTCAATATGGCCACCATCAACCGCCATGCGGCCAACGGCGGCGGGATTCACTTTTTTGGAGCGGAGCAGCTCGACGCCGCCGGGTTGGCCAAGCTGCACGCCATCTCGCCCATCTTCGCCGTTCATCGGGGGATGCCGCCGTTCCTGGCCATTCACGGCACCAAGGACGACCAGGTTCTCTACCGGCAATCGCAGGAGATGTGCGAGGCGATGCACAAAGTGGGGGCAGGCTGCCAGTTGATTACCATCGAAGGCGGCGGCCACGGCATGTCCGGCTGGCGCGACCCGGGCATGCAGCACTGGAAGTCCGAAATGATCGCCTGGCTCAAGCAGACACTGAAGGTGCGGTAAGCTGGCGGCTCGCCGCGGGCACGCGGCCGAGCGCGGCAATCAGCTCTTCCATGTTCATGGGCTTCGAAACGTAATCGTCCATCCCGGCATCGAGGCAGAGCTTGCGGTCTTCGGGAAATGCGGCCGCGGTCATGGCAACGATCCTGGGCTGGCGCTCGGCCGGGTGCTCGCGGCGGATACGCCGGGTGGCTTCCAACCCGTCCATTTCCGGCATCTGCACATCCATGAGGACTACGTCGTAATCGTGGACCGCGATCCGATCGAGCGCTTCGACGCCGTTGAGGGCGAAGTCCGGCTGGTAACCCAACTCGCGGAGAACGGCCTGGGCCAGCTTGCGGTTGACCGGATTGTCTTCCGCCACCAGCACGCGCAAGGGCGCAAGGCCGGAGGAACGTGCGCCCGCAATGGCGGGCTTGCGCACGGCGGCAACTTCGGAGCGGGCGACGGCCCGCGCCGGAATCCAGAACCGGAACGTGGAACCGCTACCCACCCGGCTCTCCACCTCTATGGCGCCGCCCATCTGCTGGACGATCGAACGGCAGATCGCCAGGCCCAGCCCCGTGCCGCCGAACTTGCGGCTGATGGAGGCATCCACCTGGCGGAACGATTCGAAGATACGCTCCCGGTGTTCGGCTGGAATGCCAGGGCCGGTGTCGCTGACGGCGAAATCGATCCGATGGCTTCCATCTTTTTCCATAGTTGCCGCGACCGACAGCGAGACTCCGCCCCGATCGGTAAATTTCGCCGCATTGCCAAGCAGGTTGACCAAGACCTGGCGCAGGCGGGCGGAATCGCTCAGGATCGCGGCCGGTGCGGATGGATCGATGGTGAATACCAGGCGGAGGTGTTTTTCGGCCGCGCGCACTGCCAGCAAACCCACCGCGTCCTCCACCAGGCGCTTCAAATCGACGGGCGCGGATTCGAGCTCGAGGCGGCCGGCCTCGATTTTGGATAGATCCAGGATGTCGTTGATGAGGGCGAGCAGCGCGTAGGCGCTGGAGCGGATATTTTCGACGTAGTCCTGCTGGCCGGAGGAGAGCGGCGTGGCGGCCAGCAAATCGGCGAAACCAATGATGCCGCTCATGGGCGTGCGGATCTCATGGCTCATGTTGGCCAGCATCACGGTCTTGGCGCGATCGGCGGCTTCGGCGCGCAGCCGCGCCTGTTGGACGGCTTCTTCGTTGCGGCGGCGCATGCGGCGTTGGCGCAACGTGGCGGTGGCTTCCCCCAGCAGGACGGAAACCTGTTCGGCGCGGTCCGAAGAGACTTCACTCTCGACCTCAATCACCAGCCATCCTTCGATCTCGGCTTCCACGCGCACCGGCAGGTCGAGTCCGGCCGCGGCGACGAGCGGCGAATCGAGGGATAGCTCCAGCGGCAAGTCCGCCAGGCCGGAGCCGGTAATCGGCGCGGACACGGATGGCCGGATCGTGCCGTTGATCGAACGGCCATACCAGGCGCGGCGAAAACCGTATTGATCCACGAAGGCCGCCAGCAGAGTCTGCCAAAGCATCTCGTCGGAAGCTTCTTCATCGGTCCCGCGGAGCGCCACCAGAACGCACTGGAAGGCAATCAGGTCGGAGAGTTTCTGCTCCAGGTCGAAGGCCAGCATCTCAGCGCCCCCCCGAATTCCGTCCCTCGGTCTCGCGCGGGGCTTTCGGCTGCAAACCATCCGATTCGAAACCGCCCGATGGCAAACCCTGGCGCACGCGCCGGAGCAATTCCTCCACGCTCTCTCCGCGCTTGTACGGCACGGCGCTGACCTCCACGCGGGCGCGCAGCGACATTTCCGGGCCCAATTCGGCGGTCTGATATTTGGTGGTGAAGAAGGTCCGGCAGGTGTGACGAGCCAGTTCGAGAGCGATCGGAGCCGACCCCAGCACCACGGCCAAGAACTCGTGCGCGCTCCAGCGGTAGACGCGGTCTTCTTCGCTGTAGCGTTCGTGCAGCAGCAGAGCGAAGGCGCGCAGCAGCTTATCGCCGAACAGCGGCCCGAATCTGTCGTTGATCTGCGCCAGTCCTTCCACGCTATAGAGCACAACCGAGACTGACCCAGTCTCTTCCGCAAGCCTGGCCAAATGCCGTTCCGCCTCGCGGCGGCTGGCCAGACCGGTCAGGCGGTCGATGGAGGAATCCTTGCGAGCCATCTCCAAGCGCTGCCGGAAACTGGAAATCTGGGTTTCGAAGCGGCGGGCGGTCTCGTCGCTTTCGCGCCGGATCTGTTCCGCGCACTGGTGGAGTTTGGTTACCTCTTCGCGCAGCCTGCGGCGCAGATCGTTGACATCTTCCACGTGGGAGAGCTCGCTAAAGCCGTCAGCCAGTTGGGTAAGAGCGGACTTGTGCTTTTCCCCCTGCCCTTTGAACCCGCTGACGGCATCGGCGACGGTGGCGACAACTTCTTTGAGGGCGGCGTCCCTGTCGTCGAGAGCGGCTTTGTTGGCGGAGTAAATCGCTTCCACCTGATCGATGCACGTCTTGCCGGCGGCTTCGATTGCGGCCACGCCGGGCTCCGCGGTCTCGAAGCCCGCGGTCGCGTTCTGGAGATTGTCGCGGCAAACGCCGGCAAGGTCGGGGTCGGCGGGCAGAACGGTCTTGGGCAGAGCTCCGGTCAAGCCCAGAAAGGCCTTTACCAGGGCCTTCAGACGCGTCGCGACGTAGTCGGCTGCCTCGATTTCCTTGCGCAGCGAGATCAATGAGTTATCTCTCAGCTCACCCACTAAAAGGGTAACAGGGAGGTTGCAAATCCGTACAGTTCCGAATGGTTAACCCTAGGGTGGCGCTTTAGTTGGTTAGCGGGTACCGGGATCACAGCCAGGTCGATCGGAGTGCCGACCGAGGCAATTTCCTCGTCGAGCGGACGGTCGGCGCAGCACAGGCCGCGGGATTGGTGCGCCACTTCCGGCTGGCGCAGGTTGACAACCGGCCCCACCGAAACGAACCCAAACGGGAATTACGAAACGAACCCAATGGCTGCATAACACGTTAGAAATAAGAAACTTATACTCCAGCCGCGGGAATGGCGCCCACTTCCGGCTGGCGCCGTTTGACCCCACGTGCGCATAGCGCACTCCCTCGTGGCGCGCAGCCGCCCGGCCCGCACGTGGGACAGCCCTTCTGGCCTGTCGCTGTAAGCACCAACGATCTTGGCTGCGGCTCCAGCGCCAGCTTTCCCACCAGTGATATAACTACGCTCATGGACAAATTCGTTGCCACCGTTTTGATGCTGTCTTCGGCCGGGGTGCTTGCGGGACAGCCCGCGCAGGGCGACGCGGCCCGCCAGCAGCTCGAATACACGCGGGCGCACTACACCAAGTTCGATTACCGCATCCCGATGCGCGATGGCGTGAAGCTGTTTACTTCCGTATACGTGCCCAAAGACACCAGCCATGCGTATCCTATTCTGATGCAGCGCACACCGTATTCGGTGGCGCCGTACGGCATCGACAACTACCGGCCGGTATTGGGGCCTTCGGAGTTGTTTACCGAGGAAGGTTTCATCTTTGTCTACCAGGACGTGCGCGGGCGCTATCTCTCCGAAGGCACGTTTATCGATGTGCCGGTCCACAACACGCATCTGAGCGGAAAAGAGGCCGACGAGAGCACCGATACCTACGACACCATCGACTGGCTGGTGAAGAACGTTCCCAACAATAACGGGAAGGCTGGAATCTGGGGCATCTCGTACCCTGGCTTTTATGCGGCGTTCAGCCTGATCGGGTCGCACCCGGCGCTGGCCGCGGTGTCGCCGCAGGCGCCTATGGGCGACGTAGGCAACGGGGACGATGCTTACCACAACGGCGCGTTCTATCTGGCCGCCAATTTCGGCTTCTATACCATCTTCAAGCCGCGCGGGGAACCGGAACGGCCGCGGCGTGGCGCGCCGTTCGATTTCGGCACCGAAGATCAGTATGCCTTTTATCTGGCCATGGGGCCGCTATCGAATGCCAACAAGCTGTATCTCCACAACGACAACGTTTATTGGGACGACACGCTGAAGCATCCCAACTACGACGCCTTCTGGCAAGCCCGCGCGGAAGCGCCGCACATGAAAAACGTGAAGCCGGCGGTGTTGTGGGTGGGCGGTTGGTTCGACGCCGAGGACCTCTCGGGGCCGCTCAAACTCTTTTATGCCACCGAACGAAATGGGCCGCCGCCCGCCGACACGCTCATCATGGGGCCGTGGCCGCACGGCGGCTGGTCGCGCGGCGACGGCGAAAAACTGGGCAATCTGAATTTCGCATCGACGACCGGCGAGTTTTTCCGCGAGCACATCGAGCTGCCGTTTTTCGTGAAGAACCTGAAAGGCAAGGGCGACGAGTTGCCCAAAGCTTGGGTATTTGAAACCGGACGCAATGAGTGGATTCGGAACGACGCCTGGCCGCCCGCCAATTCCAGCAGTCGGGCGCTGTATTTCGGTCCTGGCGGAAGTTTGTCGTTCACGGCGCCGGGCGGTAGTGGATTCGACGAGTACGTGAGCGACCCGGCCAAGCCGGTTCCGGTGATTGGCGAGATCGGGCAAGGGATGGCGAGCGATTACATGACGTACGACCAGCGATTCGCGTCCCGGCGTACGGACGTCCTGACCTATCGAACAGAGCCGCTTTCGCAGGATGTCATGATTGCGGGACCGATCCGGCCCTCCCTGCGCGTTTCCACCAGCGGCACGGATTCCGATTTCGACGTGAAGCTGATTGACGTATATCCCGACGATTATCCCGACCCCGAACCGAACCCCACGCACCTTCACATGGGCGGCTACCAGCAGATGGTTCGCGGCGAGCCGTTCCGCGGCAAGTTCCGCGCCAGCTTAGAGAAACCCGAGCCGTTCACGCCGGGGCAGCCCGCCAAGATCGAATTCGTGATGCCCGACGTTTGCCACGTGTTCCGCACCGGCCATCGGATCATGGTGCAGATCCAGAGCTCCTGGTTCCCCTTGACCGATCGAAACCCGCAAGTGTTTACGGATATCCCGACGGCTAGGGCCACGGATTTCCAGAAAGCCACCGAACGGGTGTATTGGGGCGGGCCGGAGGGATCGAAAGTGCAGGTCAGGGTGGTGGAGTAACTTGCGCTCAACAGTTACCATGGGAGTGGCAGACAGCCGGAAACCGTGGAGTTCCCGATCGACTCCGGCGCGGCGGTATTTATGGGCCTCACGAATGGAGGCCGCTTGTTGTCGCTGGCACGGACGGTTCGCAAGGGCAAGATCCGCGCTGTCAGCGCATTTCCGGCTGGTGTCGCGGACACGAAGGACTTTCTGGAGAGATCCCGATGAAGAACACCAAACGCATCGTACCGAGGTCCGCCACTGAGGCGGAAGAGGCGGACTGGTGGTACAAGAACCGCAAGCGGCATGACAAAGAACTTGTTGCTGCCGTAAAGAGCGGCGAAGCGCAGATTCTGACCAGGGAAAAGCTGCTGGCGCGGCTTGAGGCATCCAAGAAGAAGCCGGCGCCGGTGGTAGCTCTGCGGATTCCCGCAGCGGACCTGGCCTTGGCTCGAAAGCAGGCTGAGCAGAAGGGGCTTCCGTACCAGACCTACATCAAGTCGTTGCTGCACGAAGCGCTTGCTGGCAGGGAAAAGCGAAAGGCGGGGTAGAGGCAACTCTGCACCCGCGACGGTCACAGGAGCAGCGAACTTCTGCGGATTCGAAAAGGAATCGGAATGAAATCTCTAATAATCGGATTGATCGCCCCGCTAGCGGTTGGGCTACTGGCGGCGGATCTGGATTTGATTCAGCCCGCTGATTTGGCGGCGCGTCTAGCCGCGAAAGGCACGCCCCCGGTGATCCTTCACGTGGGCCCTAATGTGCTTTATCGCAGCAAGCATATTCCTGGGACAATTTACGCGGGCTTTGCAGCCAGGCCGGAGGGCCTCGAAGCACTCAAGACCGCTGCTCAGAACCTTCCCCGAGACCGCGAGATCGTGATCTATTGCGGCTGCTGCCCGTGGAGCCACTGCCCGAACGTGAAGCCCGCCTTCGAATTGCTAAAGCAAATGGGTTTCACGCGCGTGAAGGCCATGTTCATCGAAACCAACTTCGCGAAAGATTGGGTCGATAAGGGCTATCCGGTAGAAAGCAGCAGGGCGGGGCAGTAAAGGCTACCCCCGGCTCGCGTTTCAACGGCGCCACGTTTTGGTTTCAGGGAAGTTCGAACAAGCGGACTCCTGCTCTCAGGGCCGCTTTTTGAAGGGCGCCGTCCAGGCTTGCGAGTTGCGCTCCCTCACGGACGGCAAGGTCCAGATATGCGGCGTCGTATACAGTCAGGCGGTTGAGCTCCGCCAACCTGAAAACGGAGTCGTACGACACCGGATCGGCGAGATGAATGTTGAGGTCGGCCAGTGAATCCAGAAAATCCTCTGCGTCGGCCCTGCCGATCCGGCCGCGGCGAAGGCCCATCAAAGTGCTGTTGCGGACTTCGTAAGCCCACAATCGCGGCGCAGAGACTTCCAGCGAGTAAGATATGGCGTGAAGGACACCGTTGGTATATTCAGTTTGTTCGTCCGGGAAGCACCAGGCCGAGGCAAGAGACGCGTCAATTACGAGCTTGGCCATTTAGGGCCGGCCGTGGTCGATGTAGTTTCGGATGGTCCAGCCCTCAGGGTCCGGCTTGACCCGCTTTTGGATTTCGAGGATTCGGGCAGCCGCGGCTCGAGCCCTTAGCCGGCTGGATTGGACGTCATCCATACGAGCCTTTTCGCGCGCAAGCGCCTGTACCCACGCGTCAACAGATAAGCCATGGGCCTCCGCTTGCCGCTTGAGCAGCGCCGCGCTTTCGTCCGACAGCTCAATGGTCTGGCTCATACCCGCCGAATCCTTCCGCCTCTCCTAAGGATAAGGCATGCAGGACGGTTTGTCACGACACCTCGGCCAGTCTGCCGCGTGCTGGGGAAGGTCCGGCTCCTCATGCTCCCCAGAAGGCGTTATGATGCATCAGGCGGCGTCATACATGAAAAGCTATCTGGATCAGATCGAGATCGAGTCGAAACAATACATCGGCAGGGGCTAGCGAGCAAGAAGCTGAGAGTTCCAGCGAACCAGCGCGACTATGCATGGGAGGATAAGCACGTCAAAGACCTATATCAAGATTTTGCCGGGGTGGTCCGACAGGGCGAGTACTTCCTCGGCACGATTGTCGGCATGCCGGATGATGCCGGGAACGTTTTTGTCGTTGATGGGCAGCAGCGCCTGGCCACGACCACAATGCTGGTAGCGGCCATCAGGGATCATTTTTACATGCACGTCGACAAGGAGCAGGCCAAGATCATTCATGACACCTATATCACGCTGCCGGACCCGCGGACAAAGGAATATGTCCCGCATCTTTACCTGAACGCGAACGACCACGACTACTGGTATAAGAGGATCGTCCTTTACCCAGACGACCCGATTCGTGCCAAGCTTCCAAAGCCGACGCGGCCCTCGCACCGGAGCATTGACAAGGCCGCCTCAATTGCAGCGCGGCGCGTCAAGGAAATCATCGCTGGACACCGCGCGGAGGACCAGAAAGAACGGCTGTTTGAGTGGCTGGATTTTATTCGCGAGAAGGCCAGAATCATATGGGTCACCGTTCCAGACGAGAACGCGGCCTACGTCATATTCGAGACCATGAACGATCGCGGGCTGGCTCTCTCGGCCACGGATCTGCTAAAGAACTATCTCTTCAGCAGGGCGGATGATCAACTTGAATACGTCAAGCAGAAATGGTTCTCTATGTCCGGCACCCTGGACAGCGTCCTGGAAGGAGACATTCTCAGAAACTACGTTCGGCACTACTGGACCTCCAAATACGGAGTGATTCGGACCCAGGAACTATTTGGAGCGATCAAGAAGAACGTCCACACAAAGCAGGACATCGTCGAGTTTGTCACCGACCTAAGCGATGTGTCTGGAACCTACGCCGCTTTACTCAACCCCATGCACACGTTCTGGAATGAGCATCCGGGCGCATCGAAGTATCTGGAAACGCTGCTCAGTCTCAAGGTTGTGCAGATGCGTCCGCTCCTCTTGTCCGCCGCCCTGCGATTTTCAGCGCCGAACCTCGCTCAATTGCTGAAGGTTCTGGTGTCGTGGTCGGTAAGATTCCTAGTCGTGGGTACCTTTGGCAGCGGAGCGCTCGAGTCACACTATGGCGAGAATGCCAAAAATGTTTACGACAGGAAAATCAGGACTGCAAACGACCTGATCGGAGCGATGGCGAGGGCCGTTCCCTCAGACGAGGTATTTCAAGGAGCGTTCAAGACGGCTAGGGTGACGACCGCGTCCCTCGCTCGGTATTATTTACGCGCGCTTGAGCTGTACAACGCGGGCGACCCGGAACCCGAGCACGTGCCCAACGACGACGTGATTATCAATCTCGAACATATAATGCCGGAACATCCGGAGGACCAGTGGCCAGGTGTCCCACCAGACGAACTGGAGCTAAATTACTCGCGGCTCGGCAACCAGGTCCTCCTGAAAATGTCCGAAAACAGCGCGCTTGGGAATAAGTCCTTCGCAGTGAAGAAACCGGTCTGGGCGAAGTCCAAGTATGCACTGACATCGATGGCAAAGAGTCAAACCACGTGGCGTGAAAGGCAGGTCCTGGAAAGGCAAGCAAAACTCGCGGAACTGGCCCTAAGAACTTGGCCTTTAAAGCCGTCAAGGAAAAAAACTAAATGAAACGTCATATCCATTCCAGTCCATATGAGCCCCCCTTTTTCTTTTCCATGTGCCCTGGCTCCAGCCTGTGGCCCGTCTCGAAATAGCGTGGCCAGGCGCGGCCCAACAACACACGCGGGGCGCTAAGCCCCCCAGTCCTCTCACTCTTCCCGCAGCGCCGAATTCGGATCGAGCCCGGCTGCTCTTCGCGCGGGGATCCAGCTCGCTATCGCGCCGATCGCGAGAAACAGCGCGGCCATGGCTGCATACGTCAGCGGATCGCCGGGCCTGGTGCCCACCAACATGCTTTTGATGAAGGTCGTCAGGAATACGGCGCAAACTCCGCCGATGGCCACGCCCGCCAGGCTGAGGCGCATTCCCTGCCCTACTACCAGGCGGAAAATGGTTGCGGGCGCGGCGCCCAAGGCTACGCGCACACCGATTTCGGCCGTGCGCTGCCGCACCACCGTGGCCAGCACGCCGTAAAGCCCCACCCCAGCCAATAGCGCCGCCAGTGTCGCGAACACGCCGATCAACAGCAGCGAAAAGCGCGTCTGCGATTCGGCGCTCGCCACCAATCGATCCATCGGCTGCACTTCGCTGAGCAACAGCTTGCGATCGATGGTGGCGATGGCGGCGCGAGCCGCGCCGGCGACCGAGTTCGGATCGACGGCGGTGCGCAGCACCCAGCGGAACGCCGCACCGTAGCGCAGAAAGCCGTCGGTGAAATAGACCTGCTCGCGCCCCGGCTCGGCCAGCGAGTTGCCCCGGATATGGCGCGCCACGCCGATGATTCGCACCCATTCCGGCACCGGTGTGCGAATGCGAATCAGAATCTGCTTGCCCACCGCGCTTTCGGCGCCGAAGGCTTTGCGCGCCAGCAATTCGTCCACCACCACCACGTTTTGCTCCGGGACGTTATCGGCCTCGGTGAAATCGCGGCCTTCCAGAATGGGCGTGCGGACGGTCTGGAAATAGCCGGGCAGCACGATCAAACTATCCACCGCTTGAAACTTGCTGGGATCGGCCAGGGCCGGCTCCAGCCCCCAGCGGATGGGGTAGAAGTCGCCACCGAGAGCCAGCGGGTTGGTAGCGGCTACCGACGTGACGCCCGGCAGCGCGCGCAACCGTTCCGCGATGAGCCGCATGCGCGCCGCCCGCTGCTCCGGCTGGCGGAGGCCTTGCCCACCGCCCAAAAGGGTGAAAGTGAGCAAACGATGCGCGTCGAAACCCGGGTCGATGCGGGTCAGCGCCAGAAAACTGCGGAACATCAAACCGGAGCCTATCAGCAGCACAAAGCAGAGAGCCACTTCGGCCACTACAACCGCGCTGCGCAGCAGCCGGCCGCCACCCAGGGCTGAGGTGCGCCCGCTGGCGCGCAGCACCTGCGCGACGTCGGGGCGCGAAGCTTTCAACGCGGGCACGAGGCCGAAAAGCGCCGCGGCAGCCAGGCCTGCCAGAGCTGAAAATATAGTGACTGTGGGATCGATGCGGATGCTATCGAGGCGCGGCAAATTGGCCGGGCCGATTGCCGCCAATTCCCGAAGACCGATCGATGCCAACGCCACGCCCAACACGGTTCCCGCCGCGGCCACCAGCAGCGCTTCCGCCAGAATCTGCCGCACCAGCAGCCAACGGTTGCCGCCCAACGCGGTGCGCACGGCCAATTCGCGCTCGCGCAGCGAAGACCGCACCAGCATCAGGTTGGCTACGTTGGCGCAGGCGATCAGCAGCAGAAAGATCACCGCGCCCATCAGCGCCAGAATCGCCGGGCGGGAACGTTCCACCAGGTACCTCTGCATGGGCTCGGCGCGCAGGTAATAGCCGGAGGTTCTTTCGATGGTGTAATTGCGGCGGCCCTCTTCGGCCACGTGCGATACCTCGGCCTGCGCGCGTTCGAGGGTCACACCGTCGCGCAGCCTGCCGATGGGCTGCAACCAGAAAGAGTTGCGCTCGCTGGGGTCGTACCGCAACCGCGCCGCCAGCCAGAAATCTGGCTTGGCGATTCCGTTGAATTGCGGCGGCAGAAGGAGCTCGAAGCCGGGCTGCAACACGCCAATCACCACGCTACCCTGGAAGGGATTCTGTAAAGGATGGCCCAGAATGTCATGGCGGCCGCCGAATCGGCGCTGCCAGAATTCATAACTCAGAATCACCATTTGGGGAACCGTGGGTGCGGCCGTTGGGTCCTGGCCCGGCGGCGGAGGAGCCGCGGGCTGGCCATCGGCATCGGTAAAGTCGCGGCCCGCCACGATACGCGCCCCCAGCACATGGAAAAAGTTGGGAGGAACGGCGCCAAAGTGAATCTGCTCGCTCGATCCGTCGTCCCGCTCCAGCACGCCACGGCCCGTAAACGCCGCGGTGAAATCTTCGAACGCTCCATGTGTGCCGTTGCGCAGATCTATGAAGTTTGGCGTGGATACGGGGATATCTCGCACATTGCGCTGGCGCATGTCGGAGCACGCCAGAACCAGCCGCTCGGGATTTTTGTACGGCAGCGGCTCGAGCAACACCGCGTGGGTGACGCTGAAAATCGCGGCGGTGGCGCCGATGCCCAAGGCGATCGTCGCCACCGAGGTAATGGTGAACACCGGGCTCTTGCGCAGCGTACGCGCCGCGTAGGCCAGATCTTGAAGAGTCGACACTGAACCCCTCCCTCAAACCGGACAGGCCGGGAGGCCTGTCCCACTTGCTATTTTCGCAGCCCGACCACGGTTTCCAAATGAAACGTTTGTGGAAACAAATCTACCAAAACCATGCGGTCGATGGCATAGCCTCCCGTTGTCAGCCCGGCCAGGTCCCGAGCTAATGTAGACGGATCGCAGGAGACAATCGTTAGCCCGGGCGGCGCAAGTTCTATGAGGTGCCGAACCACGGCCTTGCCCAGGCCGGCGCGGGGAGGGTCGAGCAGCACGAAATCCGGCGCGGCTTCGAGCCCGATCAAGTAGGATTCCACGCTGGCCTGCTCGGCCGTCACATTCGAGATTCCGGCGCGTTCGGCGTTGAACTTCAAATCGCGCACCGCCGCTCCGCCGGCTTCGACGGACACCACGCGTTCAAAGCGACCAGCCAGCGGGAGCGTGAATAAGCCTACACCGGCGTACAAATCGAGCGCCCAACCCGCGTAGTTTTTCCCGGCATCCGGGAGCGCCGTTGTCACCAGCGCGTCGATTAGAAAGCGGTTGACCTGGAAGAATGAATTGCGGCTTACGCGAAAGCGGCCCTGGTAATCGAGCGCGCCGTCCGCCAGACCCGGAATGCGTTCGCCGCACCACTCGAAAAACCGGTGGGAGAGGGGCCGCGCGGTTTCGAGCACGTTCAACTGCACACGCTCCTCGTCGGTGAAGATTTCGAACGCGCGCAGGAAGTTTGGCCAGCGGCGGTCGCGGGCCATTTCGCCGAATGTGGCGACGATCTGGTTCAGCTTGGGTGACGCAACCGGGCACCGCTCGATGGCGCAGAGCCGATGCGAGCGCGCCTCGCGGTACCCCAAAGTGTTTGCGTCCACGTGCAACTGGATGCGGTTGCGGTAGCCGAACGGCTCGCCGGCCACCACCCCGATCTGCTCCGGCGGGGCCATTTTGCCCACCCGCTCGATGACTTCCGTCAGGATGGCGCGTTTGGCGGCGAGTTGTGCCGCGTAGGGCAGGTGCTGGTAATGACAGCCGCCGCAGCGCCCGAAATACGGGCATTCCGCCGCGATTCGCTCGGCCGCGGGCTCGAGGATTTCGACCGTTCGCCCCTCGATCAATCCGCGCCGCTCGCGCTCCACCTCCACGCGCACGCGCTCGCCGGCCGCTACGTAAGGCGCCAGCACCACGCGCCCATCCAGCCGCGCCAGTCCATCTCCGCCGTACACCAGTTTCTCGATCGAGACTTCGATTTGATTTTCGATTGCTCGCCGCCCTTCACCATCAAAGCACGGAAACCGTAGCTCGTGGTTGTGGGACAGCGCCCGTTGCTTCCTGGACAAACACGGCGATAAGCACGGTGCGGTTCAGGTTTCGAGTGTTTGCACTAGCTAGCGGCCCCCGGCCCACAACCACGCGTCCCACACGGCTCCAGAAATATTTCTGTTAGAAGCCCGTCCGGTAATCGACTACCTTTAATGTGAGGCAAAAGTTGGCCGACCCTGTTCGCAATGCCAACGCGGATCAGCTTTATGAGGAGGCCGCGGCCACTTACGGCGCGGCCCTGGAGCGGGTAGCTCGAGCCTATGAAGCCAACCCGGACAGGCGCCAGGACCTTCTCCAAGAGATACACATGGCCCTCTGGCGCAGCCTCGAACACTTCGCCCAACGCTGTTCGCTGCGAACATGGACATATCGGGTGGCACACAATGTTGCCGCCTCGCACGTCGTCCATCGGCAGCGGGCGTACGCCGGACTTGTCAGCCTGGAAGAAATCGAGAGTATACCCGACCGCCAGGAGGGCGAGCTTGGTGTGGACCGGAGCACGGCACTGGAACGCCTCCTCCGGCTGATCCAGCGCCTGAAGCCGGTTGACCGGCAGGTGATCCTCTCGTACCTCGAAGGCATGGATGCCGCTTCCATCGGTGGGATCACCGGGGTTTCCCCAGCGAATGTGGCAATGAAAATTCACCCTATCAAGAGTATTGTCGCCCGCCGGTTTCAGAAAGGAGGACAGCATGCCGGATGAACTTCGCCCGGACGAAATGCAAGACCTTTGGCGCAATCAGCCACGGGAACCGGCCAGGATGCCTGCCGATGACGTCCGGCGCAAGGCCCGGCAGTTTGAGACCACCACCCGGCGCGGCATTCGGATCGTTGCCGTTATGATGGCTTGCGCGGCGGCAGGGTACGCATCGTTTCTCTACTTTTTTCCCGGCATCGTCCAACGGATCGGCTCCAGCCTTACGCTAGCCGCCTATCTGTATTGCGCATATCAGTTCCGCAAGAGAGGCCCGGTGAGAAAGGTGCTGGCAGATCCGCCGGCGGCAACCTGTGCCGCGTACCAGGCGGAACTCAAGCGCCTGCGCGACTTCTCCTTGATTTCAACGCTGATGGTACCGTTCATTCCCGGACCGGCGGTGTTCATGATGGGTTTCTTAGTACCGCAACAAGGGCTGTGGAACTTGGTCTGACGACAGGCCTTATCCTTTCGCCTTTCGTGTTGGCGATACCGCAGCTTCGACGCAAACGCCAAACGTTGGATCGCGAGATCGATTCGCTGGATGCCTTGATGCGGCAGCCATAACCACAGGGCATCCGATCCCATCTTCCGTGGTAGTCCTTGCGGCCTGCCGCGCGGCTCTAGGTCTCGCGATGGCGCCGGAGGCTGATACACTGGACGACCGGAGGTTGGCCATGAAGTATCGCATCTGGTTTGCTTTTTGTGCCGCCGCGACGGCGTGGCCGCTCACCGCGGCGGGAACGGTGCACCTGCTGCAAAAGCCGGCCATGAACAAAACCGAAATCGTGTTCTCGTATGCCGGCGATTTGTGGACCGTGAGCCGGAACGGCGGTATGGCGACACGGCTCACCGCGGGCGCTGGCACGGAGAGCTCGGCGGCCTATTCGCCCGATGGCGCCACGCTGGCCTTCTCGGGCGAGTACGACGGCAACACCGACGTGTTCACCGTCCCGGCCGCGGGTGGCGTGCCGAAGCGGATTACCTTCCACCCCGATGCCGACCGGGTAGTGGGCTGGACCCCGGATGGCAAGCGGATCCTGTTCCGTTCCAACCGCGCGGCCTATTCGCGATACACGCAGCTTCTCACGGTATCGCCGGAGGGCGGACTCCCGGGAGCTTTGCCCCTGCCCATGGCTTTTGCGGGCTCGTATTCCCCGGACATGAAGCGCATGGCTTACCAACCGCTCGACGGGGGCCAATTCGCCGCCGATACCAACAACTTTGTCTCCTGGAAACGGTATCGCGGCGGCCGCGCCAGCTACATCTGGATCGTCAATTTCGCCGACCTGAAAACCGAACCGATCCCTCGCACCGGCTCCAACGACTTCGCCCCGATGTGGATCGGCGACAAGGTGTACTTTCTTTCCGACCGCAACGGTCCGGTCACGCTGTTTCGCTACGATCCATCCAGCAAGAAGGTCGATGAGCTCGTCAAGAACTCGTGGAAGGACATTGAATATGCCAGCGCCGGTCCGGGCGGGATTGTCTACGAACAGTTCGGACAGATCCACATCTATGACCTGGCGGCGCAGAAAGAGCGCCAGGTGCCGATCGAGATGGCGGCGGACCTGACGGAAGTACGGCTGCGCTTCCAGAATGTCTCGCGCGAGATCCGCAATGCCCGCATCTCGGCTACCGGCGTGCGCGCGGTGTTTGAAGCTCACGGCGAAATTCTGACCGTGCCCGCGGACAAGGGCGACGTCCGCAACCTGACCGGCACGCCCGGGGTGATGGAGCGCTCGCCGGCTTGGTCCCCGGACGGCAAGTCGATCGCCTATTTTTCCGACGAATCGGGCGAATACGCGCTGCACATCAAGCCGCAGACGGGCGAGGGCGAGACGCGCAAGATCGAGCTGGCCGGCCATTCGGCGTTCTATTCGAACCCGCAATGGTCGCCCGATAGCAAACACGTCGCCTTCGACGACAATCAACTGCACCTGTGGGACGTGGACATAGCCGCGGGGAAGCTGACCAAGATCGACACCGATTACATCAGCGAAGGCGGCATGGACTTCGCCTGGTCGGGGGATTCCAAGTGGATCGCCTACGCCAGGTCGCTGCCGAACCGGTTGCGCGCTATTTCGATCTATTCGCTCGACAGCGGCCAAAGCAAGCAGGTGACCGACGGCATGAGCGACGCGCGAGACCCGGCCTTCGATCGCGACGGGCAGTACCTGTACTTCACCGCCAGCACCAACTACGGCCCCACGCAGAGCGGGCTTGACATGACCAGCGACGAGCACGAAGTCACCCGTAACGTCTACTTGATCGTGTTGGCCAACAACGTGGCCTCTCCATTAGCCGCCGAAAGCGACGAAGAGAAAGGCAGCGACGCTCTGGCGGCGGACGAAGGCGGCAATGGCGCCAACGGCCGAGGCCGAGGTGGACGCGGCGGCGGCGCGGGCGCGGCTTCGAATACCCCGCCGCAACCGGTGCATATCGATTTTGACCGCATCGAACGCCGCATTGTCGCACTCGACCTCCCGGCGCGGGCGTACGGTTCGCTGACCGCCGGGCACGCCGGCTTCTTCTACGTGATGGAAAGCGCCGGCGGCCGAGGCGCGGGCGGCGGCGGTGGCGCGACCCTGTCGCGGTACGATCTGAAGGCCCGCAAGCTCGAGAAACTGGCCGACAACGTGGCTTCCTTCGATCTTTCGGCCAACGGAGAAAAGATGCTGCTGCGCATGGCGGGTACAGGCGGGGCCGGCGGCCGGGGCGGCGGACGCGGCGGGGAAGCCGCGGCCGTTCCGCAGTTCGTCATTGTGTCCGCGACAGCTCCGGTGAAGGCCGGCGAAGGCGCGCTGCGGCTGAACGACGTCGAGGTGCACGTGGACCCCATCGCCGAATGGAAGCAGATGTACCACGAGGTGTGGCGCATCGAGCGCAGCTACTTCTACGATCCCAACCTGCACGGCTTGAATGTGGCCGACGCCGAGAAGGAGTATGAGAAGTACCTGGATTCGCTCGGCTCGCGCACCGATCTGAACTACATCATCCACGACATGATCAGCGACATGACGGTGGGCCATCTGCGCGGCGGCGGCGGCAACATTCCGAGCGCACGGGCGGTCCCCGGCGGATTGCTGGGCGCGGACTACGAGATCGCCAACGGGCGCTACCGGTTCAAACGCATTTACGACGGCGAGAGCTGGAATCCCAGCTTGCAGGCGCCGCTCGCGGTTCCCGGGCTGAACGTCAATGTGGGCGACTACCTGCTGGCGGTGAACGGCGAGGAGCTGACCGCCAAAGACGACGTATCGCGCCTGCTGGAGAACACCGCGGGCAAGCGGGTCATTCTGAAAATTGCCTCGGATGCCTCAGGGGCCAATGCGCGCGAGATCACCGTCGTGCCTCTGGCGAGCGAGGCGCAGTTGCGCACACAGGCATGGATCGAGGGCAATCGCCGCAAGGTGGACGAGCTGAGCGGCGGCAAACTAGCTTACGTCTACATGCCGGATACGGGCCAGGGCGGATTGACCAGCTTCACGCGCTATTACTTCGCCCAGTCGGACAAGCAGGGCGTCATTCTCGACGAGCGGTTTAATAGCGGCGGGCAAGCGGCGGACTACGTGATCGACGTGTTGAGCCGGCCGCTGGAGGGCTTTTGGAGCCCGCGCTACGGCGCCATTTACCGCACGCCGGCGGCGGCCATTTTTGGGCCCAAGATCATGATCACAAACGAATTTTCCGGCTCGGGCGGCGACTTCATGCCGTGGATGTTCCACTACAACAAAGTGGGCACGTTGGTGGGCAAGCGCACTTGGGGTGGGTTGGTAGGTGTGGGCAACTATCCGCCGCTGATGGACGGCGGCAACGTGACCGCGCCCAGCTTCGGGTTTTTCAATCCCGAGGGCCAGTGGGATGTGGAGAATAAAGGCCAGGCGCCCGATGTGGTTGTGGAGCTGGATCCCCAGTCGGTGCATGAGGGCGACGATCCGCAACTGGAGCGCGCGGTGGCCCTGGCGATCGAACAGATGAAAGACCACCCGACGCCAGCGCCGAAACGCCCGGTGTTTCCCAACCACAACAGGCCGCAACCGCCAACCAAGCCAGCCACCGCGGAGGGGGGAAATCGGTGAGGCGAGCGTGGCTCCTTTCGTAAGAGTCAGCACGGCATCATTAGTAGGTGGCCCCCCGGGCGGACCCCCTGGTCCGCGCGGGACCGCCCTCGTCCCGCACTTCTCGCCGACAATCAAGTCTCCGGTCCCCTCGAAGAGCCGGCCAGGGGGCCGGCCGCGGACGAGGGCGTCCGCCCTACAACTTATTGGTTGAGTTTCAGCGTTTGCATGCCCGCGTGCAGCGGCAGTAGCTGGCCGTGCCAGGTCAGGTTACCGGAAACATTTTCGGGGAGCTTGATTTGGGCGGTCCAGCTCTGGTTCGCTTTCTCATACGACACCTCGACCGGGCCATGCGGTGTTGGCATGGATGCGGCAACGTGCTCCAGGCTTCCCAGGTGGGGGGCGATCTCCACGCTGGAAAATCCCGGAGTTCCCGGGTTGATGCCGGCGACAATCGTCATCAGATCGAAGGTGGGATGGGCACTCCATGCGTGCGAATCGGAGCGGGTAGGCTCCGGCGTCTCGGCCCAGGTGGAGAGACCGAGCTGAAGCATTTTGCGCCATGGCTCGAGCTGCGGAATGTACAAGTCGCCTAAACCGGCATGAACCATGGCGCCAGCGACATAGAAGCGGAAATAGTAGCTCGCCGGCGACATGTTACTTCGATCGTCGGAGTCCAGGACTTTCTCCATCACGGCCGGCTGCAAGGGTCTTGGGATCACGTCGAGCCATACTGCCAGGGAATTGGCCTGCTGGCTGAAATGGTTCCTGGCGGGTGTGTCGGCTAGCAGCCCTGCCTGTTCATACCAGCTCAGCCGCATCAGTGCTTCCGAGGCCCGGTGTTCCCGTTGGCGATATTGGGCGGCGCGGTCTTTCTCACCGAATTGATCTTCGAGCGCGGCGGCATACCGAAGCGCCTCGATAAACTGAAGCGTCAAAGCCGACGAGCGGCCGTCCGCGTCCTGCGGAGGCACGCCCGAGACAAAATCGGGCGGGCTCCAATCGACAAACGGCCACCACTCGATCGGGCCTAGCAGGCCGTCCGGGCGCTGGCGCGCCGCGAACCAATCCAGAACGCCGCGGGTACCGGGGACGAGCGAGGCGACGAAGGTAGGATCGTCGCGATATTGCCAGTAATCGTGCAGCATGCCAACCCAGAGCAGCGAGAAGGGAGGGATGATCTGGGTGAGCGAGGACGGATAACGGCTCTGCGTGAGTCCGTCCGGCATGAGCGAATCGTGGAAAGCTTCCAAGGCCTGGCGGGCCAGCCGGTCGTCTCCCGCGATGGCATAAGAAATGAGGGCCTGAATGCGGGTATCGCCAATGTATTGGAGCCGCTCCCAATAGGGCGTATCCATATAAGTCTCGTGGGCGCATAACTGGGCGGTAAGCCATCCGGTCTCCCAGATACGAGCGAGCTCGGGATCGTTACTCTCGAAGCGCGCGGTTCGATGGAACGGATAGGCGGTATAGAAGCCTTCGAGATTCTCAATTGTAAGTGGCGTCTCCGCGGTCTTGATTTCGGCTTGCAGATATCTCCAGGTGCGCCACCCAAGAGTTATGTAGGTCCGCTTGCCTCCGTCGCTTATGAATCGATCGCGAAGGCCCTCGATATGACGGCCGGCGGTCTCATTGCGATTGCCCTTGTGATGGTCGGCATCATAGAGAGCCTCGGCGTAAGTGAGATCGATGGTGGAGTCTCTGCCGCCGCCGATTTCAAGCGATGGATAAGCCGTGGTAAGAGCGCTGCGATCGAGCAGGATGGTGACGCTACTATGCGGCGGAACGGCCAGCGGGTGTTCGAGCGAGATAGGGGCAGCGCCCGCCAGGCCCGATACACGGACCACTCGCCCGGCTGAAACCGGCGTATAGGTCATGGGCGGCAACCGATCGGGGACGAGCATCCAGGGAGTTGGGCTGTCCTCAACACCGCGAACGGAGGCGTGCCCGAGAGGGCGGGCCGGCAGCCAGCGGGTCTGGGCGTCTTCGGGGCTATCCCAGTTCCAATCGATCTTCCTGCCGTCCATGACCTCCGCGGGTCCAGCGGCGAAATAGCCGCGAGCCTTGGTGGGCGCGGCGCTTCGGCCCATTTCGCGGCTGACCTGCCAGCTTTCACCGGTATTCACGGCGGCATTGGCCGGGTCCTGGGCGGATAGCAGAAACGCGGTCCGCGAGCTCATTTGCGAGATGGCGGCGAAGACCCCGTGGTTCCATACCATGGCGGCGACGAGGTTGGAGCCAACATGGAGATAGGGAGACAGATCGAAGGTCTCATAGCGCCAGTGATGCACATCGCCCAGAGCCGGTCCACTGCCGACCCGCTTGCCATTCACGTGGAGCTCAAAACGCGCATCCGCGCTGACATCCACCAGGAATGGCGCGGGAACTTTGTCCAGCGCGAGCGGCTTTCGAAAGTAGCGGACGTTCTCGTCGCGCGCCGGGCCATCGGCGGAATCAATCCACTGAGCGCTCCAGGCTCGCGGAAGTGTATTGGTGGCAGCGGCCGCGTGCCAGGGAAGGAGCGCGCCGAGTAACCCAGCGAGCGCGCCGGCGCGTAGGCAAGCGCCGGCCGCCATGGCGAGCCGGCTGTACCGGAATATTCTCATGGAGGAGGTTTTCCTGTTCGTGCTCAGAACCGAACGAAAACGATTCTACCAAGTGTGCTGCCTGGTGAGCGCGCGGTGTGCCAAGGGCCGCTGGTGGGAATCGCTATCGGCCGGAAAGCCCTTCGGTTCTTCCAGCAATGGGTATACGGAACAGCGGTTTTGCGCTACAAGTTCGACTACACCGTAACGTCAACATGTTCCACGTGCTGGAGCAGTGAAGCGGAAGGCTTGACTCGGTGCAATATCGATTTTGCCGCGCGATAGAATGGTTTCGTGCTTCATCGATATATTCTGCACAACGACGCAATCCGGCAGGCCACCGATCCCGTCCTGGCGGCGGGGCAGGTGGGGCTGCTTTCGGGCTGGGGCGTTTTCAGCACGCTGCGGGTTCAGGACGGCGTTTTGTTTGCCTTCGAGAGGCATTGGGCGCGGCTCACGCGCGACGCGGCGGCGTTTCACATCGCCCTGCCCAGCGATCCGGAAGCGGTCCGCCTGCGCCTGCTGGAGCTGGTGGAAGCCAACCATGCGCGGAATTCCACTCTTCGGCTGGCCATCGTCCGCAACAACGGCGGAACGTGGGCCGCCGCGAATGCGCGCGAGACCGACGTCATCGCGCTGACTGCCGACACCAAGAATTGGGGACGCGGCGTGCGCCTGGCGTACCAGCCCGAGGCGCGCCACGCGGCCTGCAATTTCGCCGGGACCAAAATTCTCTCCTGGGCCATGAACCTGACGTGGCTCGAGACTGCGCAGCGCCGCGGATTCGACGAGGTCATCCTGCTCAACGAGCGCGGCGAAGTGGCCGAATGCACCTCGGCGAACATCTTCGCGGCCGTGGGCGATACGGTTTTTACGCCGCCGCTTGCCTCCGGCTGTTTGGCGGGCATCACGCGCGAGGTGCTGCTCAATGAAGTCCACGTACCGGGCGTAGAGATCGTGGAAAAGACGTTGCTGCCGGTTGATCTGGAACTGGCTGAAGAAGTCTTCATCACCTCCACCACGCGCGACCTGCTGCCAGTGGTGGAGATCGAAGGCCGCAAGACGGGCACGGCCAGCGGCTCGGTGAAGGCTCTGTCCGCGGCTTTCGGCGCGTATCTCGACACTTACGTGGCCGAGCACAAGGCTCGGCAGAGGGCGCAACCGGTGTGATCGGGATTTCAAGAACGGTCGCGGCCGGCATCGCTGCTTGGGCGGCTTGCCGCCTGGTTGCCGCCGGGGTGGCCGACACACCGCCGATGGGTTGGAACAGTTGGGATGCCTACGGCACCACGGTGACCGAAGCCGAAGTGAAGGCCAACGCCGGCGTGATGGCGGCGAAGCTCAAGAGCCACGGCTGGCAGTACATCGTGGTCGATATTCAGTGGTCGGACCCCAACGCCCAGGCGCACGGGTACCGCTCCGATGCCGAGTTGGCTATGGATGGCTACGGGCGGCTCATTCCCGCCGAGAGCCGGTTTCCCTCCTCCGCCGGCGGCCGCGGTTTTCGTCTTTTAGCGGATTATATTCACAGCCTTGGGCTGAGGTTCGGGATTCACATCATGCGCGGGATTCCACGACGCGCGGTGGCCGGGAATCTGCCGGTTTTCGGAAGCAGCGCCCGCGCCGGCGACGTCGCCGACCGGGTATCCACCTGCAAATGGAACACGGATATGTACGGCGTGGACGTGGCGCGGCCCGGCGGGCAGGCGTACTACGATTCGTTGGTGGCGCTCTACGCCTCCTGGGGCGTGGACTACATCAAGGCCGACGACATGGCCCGGCCCTTGCATGCCGCCGAAATCGAGGCGCTGCATCGGGCGATCGTGAAATCGGGCCGGCCCATCGTGCTGAGCTTGTCGCCCGGTCCCCCCGATCTGGCGCAAGCCGATTTCTACGCCGCCAACGCCAACCTGTGGCGCGTCTCGGACGATGTCTGGGACCTCTGGAAAGATCTTCGTGCTGCGTTCGGCTACCTCGCTCAGTGGAGCGCCTACGCGCGGCCCGGCGCATGGCCCGACGGCGATATGCTGCCGCTCGGCCGCATCGGGATGCGCGCGGAGCGGGGCGACGATCGCGCCACCCGCTTCACGCGCGACGAACAGCGCACGCTCATGACGCTCTGGTCGATGGCGCGATCTCCGCTGATGTTCGGCGGCGACCTGCCCAGCCTGGATGCGTGGACACTTTCGCTCCTCACCAACGACCAGGTTTTGGCTGCGGACCAAAAGGCCGTCGGGAGCCGGCAGCTTTTCGCGCGCGGCGACGATGTTGCATGGACCAGCGAGGCGAGCGGCTCATCGGCCAAATATGTCGCCCTTTTTCACCGCGGCGACGAGGGCGTCCACGATGTGCATGTCGAGTGGAAAGATCTGGGCCTGTCCGGTACGGTCGCGGTGCGCGATGTGTGGGAGGGGAAAACCCTGGGAAGGTTCGAAGGCGGATTCAGCGTGAAACTGGCGCCGCACGCGTCGGCCATGCTGCTGGTAGAGCCTTGAGAGAGCGCCGAAAAACAGGCTTTAGCCTGTGATATTCCAAGAGGGCACAAGTGAGTTTCTTCAGCACCCTTCAAGACTCGGCTCAGTCGTTCATTCGGCGCGCAATAACCTGACTGGGTCGAAGACAGCATGAAGGAGGAACCGGCAGCGAAACGCGGTGATGACATGCGAAAGGAATATGATCTTTCGAAGTTGGCCGGCGGCGTTCGAGGCAAGTTCTATCGCCGGGCGACGGCCGGGACGAACCTGGTGCTGATTGAACCCGACCTCGCCAACATGTTTCCTGACAGCGAGGCGGTCAACCGCGCTCTCCGTGTGTTGGCCGAAGCGGCCCAAACGGTAAGCGCTCCCAGGTGCCGGCGCTCGCGTTAATCGGACGAGTTCTTCTACCCAATACATCGGACCTTCGGCACGCTGGCGGCTCTGGAGTAGTGTCGACGGTATGAATCGGCCTGCGCTTGGAGCTTCCTCGACGCCGTTTCGGGCCAGTCGGGCCCGATCAACAAATCCTCCACATCGGTAAACGCTGGGCGACTTTCGGGGAGGAACCTGCGAATCTCCGAGAGAAGATCGTCCGCTATTTCACCCGCTTCACCGCGGCTACCAGGAAAGGATATGGATCAACGGCCTTCCCCTTCCACCACAGCCTTTCCGGCCCCAAATCGGTGATCGCGAAATGCAAGTGTGGCGTGCGCGGATCCGCATTTCCCGTCGATCCTACAAAACCGATGACGTCCCCACTTTTGACCGGCATTCCCTCGTGCAACCCTTTCACGTACCCATCCAAGTGCGCGTAGTAGTAACAATACACCCCCATTTCGTCGAACTGGTATATCGTGTTGCCGCCCGGTTTGCTGAGGAATAGTTTGCGGATGGTTCCGGATACCACCGCACGCACGGGTGTCCCTTTCGGCTCCACAATGTCGATCGCCTCATGCTTATGTCCGTCGTGAACTTCTTCGAACGTATCCCGCAGATCCGCGAGGGCGAGTCCGCGGATGGGCGGAGTCATCTCGAGAATGGAAGAGGTCGCGCCAACGGCGAGCGACATTGGCAACAGCCCGGCAATGCAAACCCAGAGCCTCAACGCTACTCCTCCAGGTCGACCGTTGTGCCCCGTCGAACCATGTGCGACAGTTCATCCACATCCCAGTTCGTCAGCCGGATACACCCGTCCGACACTCCATGCCCGATATCTCAGGCTTCAGATCGCGGTGTGTGACGCCTTTCGCTTGTGCGGCGGCCAGCCCGCGCGCGATCTGGATGCAGTAATCGATGGCCTTGCGAACCGGCAACGCGGGTCCGGCAAGCCGCTCCCGCAAGGTGTCGCCTTCGAGCAGTTCGATGACAACATAGAACACGCCGTCCTGCGAGCCAACGTCGTAGATGGCCACGATGTTCGGATGATTGAGGGCGGCTGCGGCGCGCCCCTCCCGCTCGAACCGCCGGACGCGATCTGGATCGCTGGCGAACGCCGCAGGGAGTATCTTCAGCGCAACATCGCGCTGGAGCCGCATATCGTGGGCGCGATAGACTTCTCCCATGCCTCCGGCGCCGATGGGCGCGAGGATTTCGTAGGGCCCGAGTCTTGTGCCGGCACTGCACTGCTGCGGCGGGGTGCGGCAATTACTGCCCGACTTGATCGAGGCCGGGCTGGACGTGATCAACCCCGTGCAGGTCAGTTGCCGCGGCATGGAGGCGGAGGAACTGAAGCGTGAATTTGGCAAGGACCTCGCATTCTGGGGCGGAGGCTGCGACACGCAGAGCGTGCTTCCGTGCGGCACGCCCGAAGAGGTCCGGCGACATGTCAAAGAACAGGTGAAGGCCATGCAGCCGGGCGGGGGGTTCGTCTTCCAGCAGGTGCACAACATCCTGGCCAACGTGCCGCCGGAGAACATCGTCGCCATGTACGAAGCGGTGAGGAACTAGCCGGGTGTCCGCCGCGGCGTGGGGCGGCCTTGCGCTGGTGCTGGTGGCCGGCGGGCTGGCTGGCAACTGCATGTTGCCCATGAAATTCACCAGGCGCTGGCACTGGGAAAACACGTGGCTGGTGTTCAGCCTGGTCTCGCTGGTGGTGCTGCCCTGGGCGCTGGCCCTGCTGCTGGCCGGTAATGTGGCGGAAGTTTACGGTGGGCTGTCGCCGGCGCAGTGGCTCCTGCCCTTTATGCTGGGGGCGGGATGGGGAATCGCGCAGGTGCTGTTCGGCCTGTCCATAGCACGGCTGGGTCTGGCGCTGGGGTGCGCCATCATAATAGGGTTGGGCTCGCTGTTCGGCACGCTGGTCCCGCTGTTTTTCAAAAACCGCGAAGTGCTCGGCACAGGGCGCGGCGCTCTCATCCTCTGTGGGCTGGCGGTGATGGTGGCGGGCATCGTGGTATCGTCGCAGGCGGGCAGGCGCCGCGAGCAGGGACAGGGCGAATCGTCCGGGCGGAGGTATGCAATGGCGCTGGCCCTGGCGGTGCTGTGTGGTCTGATGGCGCCGATGGTCAACTACAGCTTCGCCTTCGGGCAGGACATCGCGGACCGCGCCATGCGCCTGGGGGTGCCGGCCACGCATGCCGGGTACGCGGTCTGGCCTGTAGGGCTCGCCGGTGGCCTGATTCCGAACCTGGTCTACAGCTTCTACCTCCTGTTCCGCAACCGGACGTGGGGCGCGTTCCGCGGGCCGTGGGCCGCCGACGCGGGCATGGCTGCCCTGATGGGCATTTTCTGGATGGGGGCGATGTCCATTTACGGCGTCGCCTCCGTGTACCTGGGCGCGCTGGGAACGTCCGTCGGCTGGGGCCTGTTCCAGATCTTCAACATCATGGCTGCCAACGTGTCCGGCGTGCTGACCGGCGAGTGGCGGAAAGCGCCTGCCGGGGCGCTGCGTACACTCTACGCCGGCCTGGTGCTGCTGGCGTGCGCCACCGTCATTCTGGCCGCCGGCAACCGCTGATCGCCCGTCCGCGAAAAACGCCCGCGCGCGCTTCAACCCGGCGCGCCATCGACGCCGGGGACGCGGCCAGGACCGTCGGTTTATCGCGCCCAGTTCCTTCGGGCGTTTCCGCCGCGCTCGACGGCGCGCGGTCAACTCCCGCGGCGCTCGCCCGGAACTCCGGCGCTGGCATGTCCCTCCATGCCGCGAGCTCGCGCGGCAACATGCACCGCCGCGGGACGGCCAACGCAGGCGCGCCTTGAGCTCCGGCCCCGGCGCGGCCCTCCGTGCCGCAAGCTCACGCGGCACCGGGCAGCCGCCGCCGGAAGGACAGCACGGGCGCGCGCGGGCACCACGTACGCGAAGCGCGCCGGCCATCGACGTGGTGGGCGCGGCGAAGAGTGAAAAAACGGCGCGCGCCGCAGCGTCTGTCGGCGCTCGGCGGCGAATAACGCCCAAACGCCGATGCCGTTCGACAGGTCTGGGTAAATGCCCAGCCTGAGAACCCGTCCAGCCGTGCACTTCACGCGATCCGGCATGAGGTCGCGCTCACGTGCGGCGTCGGGCTTCCGTGCATTCATGGCCTGTCGACATCGGCGATGAACTCCAAAAACGACCTGCCGCGGTCCAATGGAACGAAGCCGCCCCCCGATGGATAGCTGCCCTGCCTAAGTGCTACCGCATGTTGTTGCGCCGTCGCGATCAGGCCAAGGCTTTGGAGTTTTCCGCAAATTCCCAAGACGGACTCTGGTTGAACGCCCTGCACGTCAGGCACGATCAAGGTGTGCAGCGCGTCTGCGGGAAGGTGCAAGTATCTTTCGAAATCGTCTCTTACCTGCTTCAGCACGAGCACGTCATCGTCTGTCATTTCTATTGCGATCCGCATCATTTCTTCAGCTCGGTCGGCACCATCGTGCGGCCCACATTTTGCAGCGTGCAGCAGAATTCGGCCCAGGTGCCGAATGCGGTCCTTGGCACGTATCTGCTCAGCGCGCCGCAGCGCGTCGAGAACGAGACCGGGCATTTCTTCCGCCATGAACCGGCGATGCTCCTCGCTGGTGGCAAGCAGTCGCCGAAGCTCGTCGCCGTGACGTTTCACTTCCTCGGCTATCGCGTCTACTAACGCCCGGCGGTTTTCTTCTTCGTGCCGGCTGAGCCAATCCAGTGCCGCTTTGATCGCACCAATCGGAAACTCGGCTCCGGGCGGAGAGAATAGCTTCACAATCTCCAAGAACTGCGGTGCCATCCGCAGCATCGGCGAGTGCTGACGCTCATCACTGGCGTTCAACGACTGGATAGCGGAGATGGGATCGTCGATAGCCACAGCCTGAGTTTTACTGCAGAACCTGGCCGAACGCCGGGGTGTGTACCGCCGCAGAATAATAGCTCCCTGGCGCGGTGAGGCGCAATGGGGAATCGCCGGCCGCCTTCGAACAGCAGCAGCGTCGACGGCGCTCGCTCAACTCCTTCCGCGCTCGCCGAGAATTGCGGTGGCGGCGCGTCGGTTCCAGCCGCCGAAGCCGCAGAGGGCTCATGCGGCGCCGCGGGATTGCCGACGCGGGCGCACTCGGGCCTCCTGCGCGTGCGTTGAACACAGGGTACCGTCGACGCGGCGAACACGGCGAAGACCGTCGAGCTACATCGCGCCGGCCCGTCCATCCGCGCCGCAGACCCGCGCGGGACCGTACGGCGCCGCGGGAAGGCCGGCGCGCTCGGTCGCCTCGTACGGGTTGTAGGCGCACCTTCAGCCCGCGCCATCGATGCTGCGCAAGCGGCGAGGAACGTCCGCGCCGTAGCTTTCGCCGGGGCGCGCCGGCGAACGATCAACGCCCGCCACGCTCGCCGCGAACTCCGGCGCTGGCGTTCCATCCGTGCCGCGAGCCCGCGCGGCCTTGTGCGGCGCCGCGGAAGGGCCGACGCGGGCGCGAGACGGCTTTACGTCCGCGAAGCGCGCTTGAACGCGGCGCGCCGGCGACGCGGAGGACACGGCTAAGGTCGAGAACTCCGGCGCCGCCGCGTCCATCCGTGCCGCGAGCCCATGCGGCACCGTGCGGCGCCGCGGAAGGCAACGCCTCCGACGTTCAACTCTCCATCGCGGAAACCCTTCGTGGGCGCCAGCGCGAGCGCCTTCGAGCGGGTCGAAATAGCTAACGATATTCACTCTTAACGCTGTTCACGAACCGCGCTTGATGCGCGGGATGATCCGACCAGGCAGCCCAGAGCGCTTCCCAAGAACGCCCGCTTGGGGCCAGTGTACGAGAAGCCCACTTTCCTGGCACAACGGTTTCCAAGACAATTCGTGCGGAGTTGTCCCACATTTCGAAGGTCCAACTTCCCTGAAGTGGGCGATGCGGAGCGGCGGATCCAGTTCCAGACGCGGTGCGCGAGCTTATTTCTTCAAGCCGGCTTGCCAGTTCATCACAACCGTGTATGGCTCCGGTCCGCTCCTGGCAGCCACCCTGAGAAAATGCTTGCCGTCCGCGGTGGAATCCCAGAGGCCAAACGGAGAAGTCCCTCGCGAGTTAGCCAAGGGTCCGACGGGTTGGGGCTTCCCGGCCTGGAACACCGGATTGGTGGCAATTTCGACAGCCATGATCCTTCCACCGCCGCCGAGGTAATAAAGTTCCCGGCCATCACTGCGCCAGCGCGGTTCCTGCCCGAATCCATTGGAGATTTGCCACTTGCCACCCGCCTCCATAGCCATCCCGGCAGAGGTCATGGAAAATGACCGCACGTAGACCTCGAAATGGCCGGACTCATCCGAGGTGTAGGCCACCCAATGGCCGTCAGGAGAAAAGCGAGCCTGGCGCTCGTTGAACTCCGTGATCAGGAATGGGACCGGCTTCCTGTCACCCTCCAGCGGGAGCACCCAAATATCGCCCTTCCTTGTCGGGTGAACCACCTCATACAGCAGGAAACGTCCGTTGCGCGACCAACTCGTGGCACGTTTGTATTCGTCAGAATTGAGCAGAAGCTCCTCATCCTTCACGCCGCTCGCCGGCTTTTGATACAGGTTCATCGGGCCGTCCCGGTTGGAGCTAAAGATAACCCGGCTCCCGTCCGGCGACCAGACCGGATCTGCGCCGTCGGCCGAACCAAACGTAAACGGTGTGCTCGCGCCGCCCCGAGAGAGATCCAGCAGCCAGATGTTTGTGCTTTGCCCGCTCGACTTGCTCACGGCCAGCCGCGTCCCATCCGGCGAAAGCGCCAACCCGTGATAAACGCCCGGTTCCCCGACGGTCCCCAAGACTTTGCCCTCCCGGTCGTACCAAGCGAGCTGCGGTGCTGACTTCGCGCTTCGCTGGAACACCAGGACGTCATTGGCGGAAGCTGAAAAGTTAGCCCAACCGCCGGTGCCGCCGCCGTCATCACTGACTTGCTCGGCTACTGGCGCCGCCTGCCCTTTTAACTCCAGCCTTCGGTTATCAAAAGGCTCGGCCATCAGCGCGCCTTCGCGCATGAAAAGCAGATAGCCGATGCCCGGGTCCGCCGAGGGCGCGTACACTGCCTGCCAATTGCTCGTCACCAAGGGCTTGGAACTCTGCTGCTCGGGTTTGGCGTCCACGGAGCCGAGATAAATGGTGCTCCTCTTCCCGTCAATCGAGGCACGAGTATAGACGAAATGCCGCCCGTCCGGCAGGAAGGAGGGACCGAAATGAACGTATTCCTGGCGCGCAGGATCCAGCGCAGTGTGATTGGAATCGGAACACCGCCCGAGGCAGGCACCCGGAATAAGCCGACCTGCTGGACGCCAAAGACGATGACGTCGTCCTGGTTCCAGGCGCCCGGTCCCCAACTGCCCGCCAAGTCCGCGACCGTCTGTGGGGTACCGCCAGTCGCCTCGATCCTCTTGAGCCTTCCCCCGGATGGGTATGCGATGAAGCGGCCGTCCGGAGACCAGAAGGGTACCCCACCTATGGTGGTCAAATCACGCGATTCTCCCGACTCCAGGAAATGAACCCACAGCCGGCCTCCCGCGACGAAGGCCAGTTTGCGGCCATCGGGCGACAGGGCAGGCAACATGCCGTCTTCTGGCAACGGGATCTGAAAGTAGAAAGGCGCCGCCGGAGCGGGCGGTTTTTCGCGGAGGTGCAGAAACGCAAGCGGAGCCAGGCCCGCAGCCAGAACAATCGCCACGGCCGCTACGGTCCAGGCCAGCCACAGGCCGGGCTCCGGCGCGCCTTTGAGGAGCGGCGTCTCTCCGGCGAGTGCGGCCTCGATGGCGATCCTCGCTTCGCCGATGTCGCGCAACCGGTTCTTCGCGTTGCGATCCAGGCAACGGCGCAGGAGGACTCGGATGGCCGCCGGCGTCTCCCGCGGCAATCGGTCGAAGTCGATCGGGCCGCGCAGCACCTCGGCCAGCGTTTGCGTGACGGTCTCGCCTTCGAACAGGCGATGGCCGGTCAGCAGCCCCCACAGCACCACGCCGAACGCCCATATGTCCGCACGCTTATCCACCGGCTTGCCGCTAGCCTGCTCCGGGCTCATGTAGCCCGCCGTCCCCAGGATCATTCCCGCCTCGGTCGCGGAGTAAGTCAGCGTGGGTGAATCCCCCGCGCTGCCCGCTGCCGGTTCCAGCGCTTTGGCCAGCCCGAAATCCAGGACTTTCACCGCGCCCCCAGCCGTGAGCTTGACATTGGCCGGCTTCAGGTCGCGATGCACGATGCCCCTGTCGTGCGCCGCTTCCAACGCTTCCGCAATCTGCCGCGCAATAGCCAGCGCTTCCTTTACTGGAACCGGACCTTTCCCGATGCGCTCGGCCAGCGTCGGCCCTTCAATCAGCTCCATCACCAGGTAGTTCGGTCCAATATCGTGTAGCGTGCAGATGTTCGGATGGTTCAGCGCCGCCACCGTGCGCGCCTCACGCTCGAACCGCTCGCTGAAGCGCTCGGCGCCGATCTTGATCGCTACCGTGCGGCGCAGGCGGGAATCGTAAGCCTTGTATACCTTGCCCATGCCCCCCTCGCCCAAAAGGCCGTCGATGCGATAGGGGCCGAGTTGGGCGCCCACGGCCAAGGGGGTGGCGTCGGAATACTCCAGAACCTCGGCCGCCGCACGGTCCATCGGACCTGCTAAGCCATCCTGTTCCAGCAGCGATTGGACTTCCCGCCGCAGATCCGGATCGGCCTGTTCCAGCAGAGCCGCGCGGGCTTCCGGCGAGCTCTCGCGCGCCGCGTGATATAGTTCCTCGACTTGGCGGAGTTGATTGGGAGTCATGAATGGCGCAATGTCGCTTAAGGATATGGCCAAAATCACCGCGCCGCAACCAGCACGGGCCCTTTGCCGGCCAGCCGGGCCGCCCGCGCGTCCAGCCCCAGATGGATCAGCTCCACATCATACGCCGTGAAGGCCAGCGCTTTGCGCCGTATTTGGTCGTAATCGGCGGGATCCCAGTGCGCCTTCATGATGCCGCTTTCCGAATGCCGGCTGATTGCCTGCAGGATATGCGTGATTTCATGCACCAGCACATACGCCAGCAACTGCGGCGTGCAGCCGGATTGCATCCCCTTCACACGTTCGTAGAGCACGACGATATGGGTGCCTTCATGGGGGCGCGCGTAGGCCAGCGCGCCGGCGGACGCTGCTTTCGGCGCCCGATCGGTAAAGCTGATTTTGATTACACCCGAGAATGTCGGGCAGGAGCCGGGGGCAGGCCACTCGATTTCCACCCCGACGGTGGAGAAGATCTTCGATGCCATCTTCTGAGCCGCATAGGCGTCCGGGACTGCGGCGTAGCCGCTCGTACAAACCGTCACGCTTCGCGCCTCCGTCCTGCCGGCTTCCGCCGCCCACGCACCCGTTTCCACCGCTGCCATGATTACCAACGCCTGAAGCCTCATGTCTCCCACCTCCGCCGGTGCAGGCGGAAGCAGAAGGCAAAACCCGACAGGCCGTGATAAGTTCTTTTGAGGAGCGGCTATGGCGACCCCCGATCCGGCGGAAGTCACTGATTTGCTGAAGGCTTGGGGTAGCGGAGATAAAGGGGCGCTGGACCGGCTGGCCCCGGTGGTTTACGACGAGTTGCGCCGCATCGCTCGGCGCTACATGCGCAACGAGCGAACCGGTAATACGCTACAGGCCACCGCCCTGGTGAACGAGGTCTACCTGCGCCTGGTGGACGTGAAAAACGTGGACTGGCAGCACCGGGCGCAATTTTTCGCGATTTCCGCGCAGATGATGCGGCGCATCCTGGTGGACGCGGCTCGCGCCCGCGGCTCCCGCAAGCGCGGAGGAGGAGCCGTAAAGGTGAATGTGGATGAGGTTGCGGTGGTGTCGCCCCAGTTCGAGGATTCGATCGTCGCTTTGGATGCCGCGCTGGAGGACTTTGCGAAAGCGGCGCCGCGCCAGGCCAAGGTGGTCGAGCTACGGTTTTTCGGCGGGCTGAGCGTCGAAGAAATCGCCGAAGTTATGAAGATGTCCACGCGAAGCGCCGAACGCGATTGGCATTTCGCCCGATCCTGGCTGATGCGGGAATTGAGCCGCTGAGTGGCGTCGTGACAACTGGGGCACTGGGCAGATAAACCTTCTTCTCGGAAAGTGGCCCGACACTGGCCCGCAGTCCGCTTCTCGGAGATGGCCGCACCGGGGCTGCCGCGGTCCGACGTGGCGAAGCTCGACGAGTTACGGCGCGCCGAGCCACGGCAGCGGCTTGCGCCGCGATTCGACGGCGAACGACCCACTCCCGCCACGCTCGCCGAGAGCGCCAGCCCGGGTGCGCCCATCCGTGCCGCGAACCGACGCGGCATCGTGCAGCTTCGAGCCGGTGAAGCGACTCTAGAAACGCGGCCCAGCGCGGCCCTAATGCGAGCGCGCGCGACGGGACGGTCACGGCTTCGCGGCGAGTTCGATGCGCAGCCATTCCCCGCTATCTTGCTTCGAGTTCTCCAGGCGTAGCGAGCAGACCGTGAGTTCCCGCGAATAGCTCTGGCGTTTGCCCAAATAGGTCAGGTACCCGTCCGACTCCATCGCCGGGGGAGGCGGCGGCTTTTGCGCGCTCAGCACGATGCCGTTGGCGTTGCGGTTCGACTGGATCTCATCCACCAGCGGGCCGAGCGCGGCGCGGTCCGCGGCGGGCGGGCCATCGGCGAGCAGGCTCTTGGCGATGTCGTTGGCGAAGACGGCCTGGCTCCCGGCGATGAACTGGCGGGCGAGGTCGAGGCGGATGCTCGCGATCTTACCCCCGTCCGCGACGGTCGCTTCGAGGGTCACGCGTTCGCGAAAGCCGGCGCCGCTCGGCTTGAAGTGGACGACGGTGGTCCCGCCGGAGGTCTGGCGGCCGGTTTCCTCGAGATGGAAGAATGTGAAGAAATCGGTGCGGAGCGCCTTCGGCAAGGGCATTCCCAGCAGGCCCGGGAACGGCCGGGCCGGTTGAGCGAAAGCGGACATGGCGGCTTGGAGCCAGGCCATCATGGCGATCGAAATTCCGCGCAGGTCCATGGCGACCTCCCTTCGGAAGACGGGCTCTTCGAAGATACTCGGATAGCCCGCGTGCTTCGCTCCATCGTATCTCTACCGCGAGACGATCGGGCGCGGGCGCGGGGCCAGATCGTGGGGGGCGTGCGCTCTCGCCGCGCCCGAGGGAACGCCGCCCTTGTCAGCGCTCCGCGCTCTGCCCGCGTGCCCACCCGTCGGCGTCAGGCGCCGCGGGCGCCACGGCGCTGGCCCGTTTCCGCGCGTTTGTCGGGGGCCGGCCGGTACAGAAAATGCGGCGGCGATTCGCACGTGTACTCCGCACTCGCCGTCGCAACGCCCCCGCCGCCCTTCCCGTGTTCCGCGCGCGGCCCTCGTGTGCCCGCGCGGCGGCGGTCAGCGTCAACGGCGCCGCAGGCGCGACGTCGCGGGCCTGGTGCCGCGTTGGCGAGTGCCGGCGGAGGTAATTTTCGCCTCCGAGCCAGGCCGCGAAAGGGCCAGTACCGTGAGGTGTGTTTCCGTGCTGCTTCGAACCTCATGCCCTTGCCCGCTGTGATATTATCGCCCCCACTGCCGGAGGGAAGACGATGAAAGCCGTCGTGGTGCACAACGATGCCAAACCAGTAGAGAAAGATTGGGCGAAGCAATATGCGGGATTGGATGCAGCGGTGAAGACCCAGTTTCCCCCTGGGCAGGCCGACTGGGGTGTCCGCGTTTCGCAAGTCTTCACGATTGCGGCGTTGAGCTGGACTCACATCGTGAAGGCGGTGAGCGACGCCGCGCAGGCGGCTGGCCAGGATGGCATCGTGATTATCGCCAGCGGGCACGGCGGAAGCGTCGACGCCGACGCCGGAATTCTCAATTGGGACGCGACCGAGGTGCCGGGCGGGACCCACGTTCGCGACTGGAAGCCTGGAAAAGTGGGCAAGGGTCTGTTTTGGGACGAACCGATCTCGAAATACACCGATCCGATTCCATTTGGGATGCCTCCCACACTGAAAGAGGAAGATGAAGAAAGGATCCGGCGCCAGGTGGCGGGCTGGCAGATTCTGAAACAGCGCCACGATGCGTTCGATGCGCTGGACAAGATCGCGCAAGCACTGCAGCAAAACAAGGTGCGCCGGTTGACCTTTACAGTGTGCAATGCCGGTCGATCGACGAATTTTCTCACTCGCCTGGCAAAGCACTGCCGCACCGAGGTGGCCTGTTTCAGCCTGCTGACGAGAGTTCTCGACGATGGTACATTCGGCTATACCCCCGGTAAGGCGAGACTGGTTTTGGACCGTGACTCCACGCGCGACGGCCAGGGAACGAATACGGCGCGAGCGCGCGTGTTCTCACCCGATCTGGACGATCCGACGATGGCATTCGTGGCGAAGCCGAAGTGATCCGCATGGACGCGAGCCGGCTATGTGGCGGCGGGCTTAGTCGTGGTTGATGCACGATTTGCCACGACACTTTAAGGGCACTCTCGGCGCAGGCGAACTGACTGGTTCCAAGTGCCCGCGCGTCGCACGTCGGCGTCACAGCTTCGCGGGCGCCCCGTCGCGGGCCCGGTCCCACGCGTTCGACGGGCACCAGCGGGCGTAGAAACGCCACGGCGACTCGCACGCGTGCCCTCGCTTTCAACGCTCGCGTCGCGCTCTCGCATTCCCGCCCGCGTGCGGTGTACCTCGGCGTCAGAACGCCCCGTCGCGGGCCCGGTGCCACGCGCGTTCGCCCGGGCGCCGCCTGACTTAGGAAGCCTGGCGTTTGGAGTCGGGCCGCGACCATCTCACTTTGTGATAGACTCGGCCTCGTTCAGGAGTTGCCCATGAAACGTTCCGCGTTTGTTCTCTCCGCAATTCTTGCCGCCGCCCTGCCTGCGTTGGCGGCGTCTGTCCAGACCGCAAAACCGGAACAGACCGGCTTCTCGTCGGAACGCCTTGCGCGCATCCACGAGATGGTTCAGCGCCACATCGACGCGTATGATATCTCGGGCGCGGTGACGTTCGTGGCCCGCAACGGCAAGGTGGCGCACTTCGAAGCCCACGGGCTGGCGGACATTGAAGCAAAGAAGCCGATGTCCAAAGACTCGCTCTTCTGGATCATGTCGATGACCAAGCCGGTAGTGGGCACGGCAGTTCTGATGCTGATGGAAGAAGGCAAGCTCCGCCTGACGGATCCGGTTTCGAGGTTCATTCCGGAATTCAAAGGCATGAAAGTTGCGGTGATCGAGGACCGGCCAGCGGGAGCGCCCGAACCCGCACCCGGCACGCCGCCCCTCTTCTACACCGTGCCCGCGACACGCGAGATTACAATTCAGGATCTTTTGACGCACGTCTCGGGTCTCGCTAGCGGCGGACCGGCAAGCAGCGCGGAGGTGGAGAAGGTTGCGCTCAAAGCTGGTGAGAGTCTGGCCGACTACATTCCGCGCCTCGCCACGACCCCGCTCGATTTTCAGCCGGGCACGCGTTGGCAGTATAGTGCGACGGCGGCATGGGACACGCTCGAGCGAGTGGCCGAAATTGCCTCCGGCCAGCCATTCGACCGCTTTGTCCGGCAGCGCATCTTTGATCCGCTCGGCATGAAGAACACGGCCTTCCGTCCGTCGCCTGAACAGCTCTCGCGAATCGCCACGCAGTACCGCGGGGCCGGTGGCGCACGGACCAGGGTTGATAGCAAGCCGATTTGGATGAACAACGCAACCTATTTGTCAGGCGGGGGCGGCCTGATGAGCAGCGCTGAAGATTACCTTCAGTTCGGCCAGATGCTTGCCAACCGCGGCGAACTGGACGGCAAACGTTTGCTCGGGCCAAAAACCGTCGAGCTGATGGCATCGGTGTTCGTGCCCGACACGCTGCCGGGCCGCGCGAAAGGCCGCGGATTCGGATTAAGCGTGCAGGTCATCATCAACCATATCGCGGCCGACACGCCGATCTCCAACGGGAGCTTCGGCTGGGACGGCGCATTCGGGACTCATTTCTGGGTTGACCCCAAAGAGAAGATCGTGGGGATATTCATGGTTCAGGCCAGTCGCCCGAACCGCTCCATGAACCCGGATTTCGAGAATGCGGTCATGCAGGCTCTCATCGAGCCAGTCGACGAGCACAACTGACCGCATCCGGGAGGTCCCGCAACGAAGCGGCGCTCAGTATGGCATCACCGTCTACGCCGTGGCCCCGGGTTTCGTCCAGACCGAAATCGTTAAGGAAGGCCGGATGCCAGAGGAACATGCCGGTCTTATCCAAACTATCGAGGAGCACTCCAGCACCTGTCCAGCCACGGAGGTGTGCGACGTAAGAAAGGGAAGCGCCCGCTTGATGGTAGCGGACACTTCCCCTGGACAGTTTAAGTTGAAGTAATGCGAACAGCTCACCCTGTCCCTAGCAATATTAGAACCAAAAGGCCTGGTTCTCTCTAAATTGAGTAATTTCGGCCGCCTGGCGCTGTTTTTCACGACATCCAGCAATAAAAATATTGCGCACCGCTGGGGGTATTCCTTGCAGCTACTGAGCAAAAAATTCGCCCCGGATGCAGGCGCGGTCCAGGTAGTGAATAGTCGCCAAATGGGAATTCGCCGGACTGCGAGAAACTGCCTGCACGCGCTGTGCATGTTTCCCATCCTCCCCGTCGCGGGCCGTTGTTGCGCACAGCGGGTGCCGGCGGGAGTGACGGGGCCTTTCCTCGTTTCCTGGATGCCAACCGGAGACTCAACATGAAAACCGCCACCGCCAGCGCGGTCTCATGAGGCATGCCACCATTCCCGTCCCCCGCCCCGCACCACCCGCATCGCCCTCGTCGTGTTCCCGCACTCCGCGCTCTGCCCCCGAGCGCTCGCACGGCGGCGCCCGTCGGGGACAGGGCGCCGCGGCCGCCCCGTCGCAGGTGGGCTCCGCGCGAGATCGCCGAGCGCCGGTGAGCGCAGGAAACACCGGCGATTAGCACGTGTTCCCGGCGTCGCGCCCGCCGCCGCATCGCCCTCGTCGCGCTCCCGCCTTCCGCACTCTGCCCTCGTGGGCCCGCGCGGCGGTGCCAGGCCATCGCGGGCGCCGCGTCGCGGGTCTGGTTCACGTTCGCCGGACGCCGGCGGGTGGGGAAAACCCCGGGGCGATTCGTACGTGTTCCTTCACGCCCGCCGCAAGGCCCTCGTCGTCCTCCCGCATTGCGCGCTCCGCCGTCCTGGCCGAGTGCGACGCGCGGCGTAACGTCAATTGCCAAACGGGGAGCAATCCGGAAACCCAAAGAAAAGAGCACTCCCGAAGTGGGGGAGTGGCGTGTTTTAGCCTTCCTCTGGTAAGAGGGATGTTGCTGCTGGCGGCTTTAATTCTTTTCTGAGACGCCCCCACAGTAGGCGGACTGCCGCGGCCCATTTGGCGATGGCGTTTGGCACCGGACGCTCTCCGGCTTCTTGCTGAGCGGTAGAATTAGCGTTCGAATCAGCCTGCAGCCCGACGACGGGCCCTGGCTGGTAATAAGTGGTTAGGTGAGGCGATGGAGAAACTTTTTGAACAGCAGGCGACACTCGCACTTTTCCTGCTCTTCTTCGTGCCCGGATTTCTGATGATCCAGGTTTACGACCTGCTGGTTCCTTCTCTGCGCAGGGATTTTTCCAAGAGTCTTTTCGAGGCCATTGCATACAGCGCTGTCAACTTGGGCGCCTTTTCTCCCCTCATTTATATGATGCGGTCGGGTTTTTTTGCGCCCTTCTGGTATTGGGTCTGCGTCACGGTGATCTTTGGTTGTGGCGCCGGTCGCTTGGTCGGTGCTTTTCCTGTGTGCCCGGAAATCGCGGTGGTTCAGCAAGTATTTCCCTCACCCTATCCTCTGCCCTTGGGATTACGTCTTCGGCAAAAAGCAATGGTACTGGATAATTGTCCATTTGAACGGGCGCAAAGTAGGCGGGGTGTTCGGGTCGAATTCGTTTGCGTCCTCTGACCCAGCCGAGCCGCAAATTTATCTCGAAGAGGTCTGGCAACTAGATGAACAAGAGCGCTTCATAAAGAAGGTCGACCAATCGGAGGGCATACTTTTCTTTGCGAAAGACATAGTTGCCGTCGAGTTGTTCCGCTATCATAAGGAGGAAGAGGCCACATGCCAGACAAAGACAGCGGAGAACTCCCTCAGCCCCGCCCCGCAAGAACAAATGACGGCTGGCAACCACAGAACCTGATTGAGGGTTGGCAGCCGTTGCAAAAGGGTTACCAGCCGGGCGAAATCCACGGGCATCAGCCCGGCGCTGCGAGCGGCCCCCCATCGCCGCCGCAAGGCGGCTCAGGGTTCCCCTCAATTCCGCCGGGCACGTCACCGCCGCCCCCAACCGACAAGAAGAGCTGAGTCTAGTCCTCGCCCGGCGTTTTGCTCGGACGGTCCCCTTAGCCCCGCGCGGTCTTCTTCGGGAGATGTGGGGGCTTTCATTCTTTCCGGCGGGGGAGTGGCAATCGCGGCGGATAAAAACACAAAAAAGAGTCGCCCTCGAAAGGGCGACGTGAAACTGGCAGGGGATTGCCTGTAAAAAAGATTAGTACTCTTCAGGCAGGAGAATGCATGTGGATGATCGGTCCGCTTCGGTGATGACCCAGATCGCATCATTTTCAAACCCGTGCATCCGACGAACGTGGTGGAGGTGCTTGCCGTCCTTCTCCGCAACGAAAAAACCTACCGATGACCACCATGGATCATAACGCCGCAAACGCCGGCCGGCGGAACGCGAAACACGTGGTGGTTTGCCATTAGACGAGGAACGTTTTCTCTGTCTACGAAGGGAGGGCAATTCTAATGTCGCGGTCGGCGGAGGTGGTCAACTGCATCATCGCTATTGCCCCTTCCTTAAAGGGAACATTGGTGACCTCAAATCGGAAAACGCAATTTATGAATTCCATCCGCTTTATCGGGATCGGGCCTCCCCTGTACTGAATAATGCAGTTCACAAAGGTCACATTGTCCCCAGCAACTCCTCGCTCAAGGTCTAAAGTGCATTTTTCTACGAAAGCCCTCCCTTGGTATAACCGGATGCTCCCGCCGCGGCAATCAAACAGGCGCGCAGAAGCCAAAGCCTGTTCAGCGGGTTCTGGGAGTAGCGCGTCGGACCTGTAATTGATAAAAGCGCTCGTCGCTCGCCATACAGCGGGAAGATCGGGATATTTTTGCTGATCCCGCGAGATTTCGGAGGACACTTCCTTTAGAATCGCGGGATCTGGCCGCACGGCCTTGATTTTCGTCTCCCGCAATAATGTTGATGCTGCATTAAGCTTCTCGGCTGCCTCAGATTCTAAAAGGGGTGGCTGTTTAAGTAGACCCGCAACAATCTGTGCCGGTGCATTCGCTTGGGCTATTTCGACGCGATTCATCGTTCCGTTTATGCGATAAAGTGCGCTGGAGATTGCAGCAAGCCACAGACCGCCGCCGACTACCACCCTCCAGAAGAGCTTGATGTGGTTATTGATACGCTCTTCTAATACGGCGGCGCTCACTGCCATTTGGGTGGCCTGCTCGCTTTCCATGAAACAGTCTTCTAGTTCGGCAGCGCTCATGCTACACTCCTTCTAGACGACTGTTTTCTTTTGAGGCAACACGTTTAACGGACGCGTCGCCCCTCTGGTGGAAACTGTATCACCGTACGACAATAAGCGCAAACCATCTCATGCCAGCAGTTCCGCCAGTTCCCAAACTCGATTCGTGATCCCAGCTTCCATCGCAGGCGTGACGCGCAACTTCATGTGAACGCGGCAGAAGTTGTACCACGTGAAGTGTAGGCAGTACGCGGCCCACAAGTTCTCCCACTTTTTACTGAAGGCGTTCGTCAGCCGCGTCAAGCGGCGCATGTGCATACGGATAGTCAAGTTTTGCCGCTCTACATGGGACGTGCAGATTTTCTTCGGGTCCGGTTCACCCATGACTGGGACCCGCTCCACATTCGTTACGTCGGGCGGACTGTATCGGCGTTGGCCTTCGGGATCGTTCACATAAACCTTGATAAGTTGCGCGAAGTCGCAGCGGTCGCTCAGGGTGGTCGTAATCGCGCTCAGATAGGGCTGGAATCCATCGGTGCTGATCTGGAATCGTTGCGGCGCGGTCGCGGCCCGCAAGCCTTCGATAAAGGCGTCCGTGGTGGCTTGACTGCGTCGGCCAAGGGCGAAGTTGAGGACGAGCTTGGTATTGCGTTCGATTGCGATGAAGCAGTAAGCGTCGCCGATTCCATCGTTGTGCGCTTCCATCGGCAGCTTGTGACCCTCCTTTTTCCCGACGTATCCCCAGATCTCGTCGCACTCAACGTCCGTCACCGGAACGTTGACGATCAAACGGCCCATAAGCTTCTCGCACTTCTCGCCGGCAAGAACCAGCAGCCGGAGAATCGTATCCCGATGCAATTCAGTGGTCCGTTCAATAGAACGAATCGAATTGCCTTCCACCAGTAGCCGGAGGCCAAGGAGCGCCTTTTCCATCGGCGTGGTCATGGACTCCAGGGGCCTTTCGTGGGGTTCGGTATACGTCTTACCGCATTGGGCGCAGCGGAAGCGCTGTAGGCCGTTGCGGTGCTTTCCGAACCGCTGAGCTTCGATCCGGCAATTGTGGCACGTCATGGCTGAAATCTCCTTGTGGAGCGCAGCCAAAAGCCGGATAATCGAATTGGAAGGTTCGTACGGCTTTGGCTGTGCGGATTTTGGCCCCGGTGGAGGTTCCAGCCTCTGCCGGGGCGTATTTGCTGTTCTGGCGGCGGGTAAGGGATTCGAACCCCTGGACGATGGGATAAGCATCGTCTGCCGGGCGTAAGCCGGTCGCGTTCGACCACTCTGCCAACCCGCCGCAAAAGGCCACCATTTCCAGGTTTCCAGCCTCGGGAATGGTGGCCGTCTTCATTTACATCCTAATTATACCACGTTAAGAGCCGTTAGCGACCCAAATTTACCCGATTTTTTATCATGATAAAATTCTTCCCTTATCTCCCATAGTCTGATATAGTGTTTATCAGGACGCCTCAATGACACCTGAAAATGCGAAACAACCCGATCCACAACCTCTGGACAAAAAACCACGACATCGCAGCCCGAACTACCCGGCGCTTGGCCTACGTGCCGCAGTGGACAAAATAAACGCCGTGTACGCACAAGACGGACTTGCCACGTCGCTGAAGATCGCAGCCTTGAAACACATGGGTTATGAAAAAGCTCACGGAGAAGCAGCGCGAACCCTGTCAGCACTAAAGAGCTTCGGCTTGATCGAGGAGATTGGTGACCGGATAAAACTGACGCAGCGCGGGATTGATATTGTGGCGCGCGAAGAAGGCGATTCGCAAAGGTCTACGGCTCTCTGGACTGCCGCAATCAGCCCGGACATATACCAAGACCTTTTGAAGCAATATCGAGAATCCGGTTTGCCATCCGACATCGCGTTGAAGTCTGAGTTGATTGCCGTTAAGAGGTTCAACCCGAATGCGGTACAGGAGTTTATTCGGGATTTCAGAGATACTTTAGAATTTGCTGGTATATCAGATGTCCGGGTGATAGACTGGAATCTGGAGAACGAAGAAATGACGCCAGAGGCTGAAAACAAGCTACAGAAAGCCCCATCGCCAACGGCACCAGCACCTCCTCGTCAATCGACTCCTCTTCAACCAAGTGTCGCCACGCTTGCCAAGAAGGCGGCTGACCAGATTCTGCATTCCCGTTCCTACCAAGACGTGTTCTCCCTAACGGAAGGGCCAGTAACCATCCAGTGGCCTGCCACTCTCAGCGCTGAGAGCTTCGAAGATCTTCGCGATTGGCTGGATATCGTCAAACGGAAGATCGGGCGCTCTGTCACAAGCAGGCCGGTCAACTTCGGCGACATGAGCACGTACACGGATAAGGAATAACCGCTCCCCATGTCGCGCTAGAATGCCATCAGGATCAACGCAGCTTTAGGACACTACCATTTATCTGGACATGGGGCAACGTTTGGACGGCCAGCAAGCGAGTTTGCGGCGGCAACGAAGATGCCGGGAATGCTCCGCTCGGATCGCTCGGTATTCTGGCGGCTGGTTCGCAGTCGTGATCGGTTACCTGGAAGGGCGGGCAATGAGATTCCGATGTACTCCCCGGCAACTTGGATGAAAGGAGCTACCGAGCGCTCTCGTTTCCATCCAAGAACACCATAATGCGTCCGTGAATCTGATCCCGAATTCGGCGGAAAGCGGCCTTTCGAACTTCACCCGATCCTTCAACCGCTGCCGGATCTTCAAACGGCCAATGGAGTCGCTTCGTGGTGCCGGGAAAGACCGGGCACGATTCCTTGGCGTTGTCGCAGACCGTAATCACGACATCGAGCGATTGGCCGATGAACTCATCCACCGATTTGGACCGTTGGTCGGAAATGTCAATCCCGATCTCGTTCATCACGGCGATGGCTTCCGGGCGCACGCTGCTCGGTTTCGTGCCAGCGGAGAATACCTCGAAGCGATCTCCACCTTCGTGGCGAAGCAGCCCTTCGGCCATCTGGCTTCTGGCAGAGTTTCCGGTGCATACGATCAGGATTTTCTGTTTTGCCATATTTACACCGCTGTTTCGATTGAAAACCAGTGCCGGGTCCGGTTGCACGCTGCACAAACCGACAGCATAACCGGGACCTCCACAAGCACACCAACGACGGTCGCCAGCGCCGCCCCGGATTCTGGCCCGAAGAGCGCAATCGCCGTGGCGACCGCAAGCTCGAAAAAGTTGCTTGCGCCGATCAATGCACCCGGAGCCGCTACCGAGTGCTCCACCTTCAAGAGTTTCATAAGGCCATATGCCAGCGACGAATTGAAGTAGACCTGGAGCGTGATGGGAACGGCGATTAGAACAACGTGGAAAAAACGCCCGGTAATGTTGTCGGCCTGAAATGCAAAAATGCAAACCAAGGTCGCCAACAACGCCGTAATCGTGACCGGAGCGAATCGTGGCAGCAGCACTGTCTCAAACCATCGCAAAACAGAAAACCACATGCACGCGCCGCTGGGTACTCAGGTCCTCTTGCGCCCTTGCCCTGTCGGCTCTGCGCGCGCAACCGCCGACCGGCGGCATCGGCTATCGCGAGTATGCGCGCTGCCTGCCCGACTACCTTTCCGACGTCGCGGCCGACGCATACGCTCGCCGCAACGCCCGCATTGCAAGCCTCAATACGACGGCGGCGACTCGCGACTACCAGGCATGGGCACGGCGCACATTTCAACAACTCGCGGGCGTCCTGCCGGAGCGGACGCCGCTCAATCTCCGCACCACCGGCACCTTGGAGCGCAACCAGTACAGCGTTGAGAAGATCGTCTATGAGAGCCGCCCGGGCCTCTTCGTAACCGCCAATCTTTACCTGCCCAAGAGCGGAACGTCGCCTTATCCTGGCGTCCTTTTTCAGATGGGCCACAGCGTCAACGGAAAGAGCTACGATCTCTACCAACGCTGCTGCCAAGGACTCGTGCAGCTCGGTTACGTCGTACTCGCGTTCGACCCGATCGGCCAAGGTGAGCGCACCAACTACACTAGGCCCGATGGCTGGCTCACCCGACTGCGTTCCCCCACGGAAGAGCATACTGTTCCCGGAAGGCAGATGCTGCTGGTGGGCGAGACCGCCACGGGCGCGCTCCTTTGGGACGCGATGCGCAGCCTGGATGTACTGGCGTCGCACCCCAAGGTCGACCCCCGCCGCCTGGCCTCCACTGGCCAATCGGGTGGCGGCACCCTCACGATGATTCTGGCCGCCATGGATGATCGTCTCACCGCGGCCGCCGTCTGTTCGGGCAATACGGAGAACTTCGCGACCAGCCCGTTTCTGGCACCCGGCTCTTCCGACGACGCCGAGCAGGACCTGGTCGGCTCTGGCCCACTGGCATTCGACCGATGGGATCTGCTGTGGCCGATGGCGCCAAGGCCGCTGTTGGTCGCAATCAGCGCGCATGACTTCTTCGGGACCTATTCGCCGTCGTATGAGAGCAATGGGCGAGAGGAGTTCGCCAAGCTCGCACGTGGCTACTCCACGCTTGGCGCGGCCGACAATCTGGGGTACTTCGAATCACCGCTGCCGCACGCGCTCTCTTATCCGATGCGGCTCGCCGTGTACAACTGGTTCGAGCGATTCCTGAAGCAGCGAGGTGGCGCGATCCAGGAGGAGCCGCCCACCAACCCGGAAAAGGATGAAATGTTGTGGTGCGGTGCGACCGGGAACACCGTTCGCGATTTCGGCGGCAAGACGCCCTTCGCCCTTACCCGCGAACGCGCCCGAGGCATTCGGACACCAGATCGACCGGCAGACCTGCTCGCGCTGCTCGGTAGCAATTCAGCCCGGGCGCCGCCGGCTACGCCAGTTCGCATCACACGGAAGAGAACTACGCGTGGGCATCCCTGATTCTGGGGCGCAGCCTCCTGGGCCAGCGTACCACCGATATCGTGGCACTCGCACAGGCGTTGGCGCAGCGCTATCCGCAGGCTACCATTGCCCTCGTCGCTCGCGACAAAATGACGGTCCCAGCACTCTGCGCCGCCGCACTCGAACCGCGCATTGCCAAGACCTATCTCGTGCGGCATTTGGTATCGTGGCGTAGCGTCGCAGAGTTGGAGGACTATTCGTGCCCGCTCGCGAGCCTGGTGCCGAACGCGCTCCGGGCTGCCGACCTGCCGAAGATCGCACGTTCGATCGAGCCGCGTGCCGTAATTGTGGCCGGCACGATCGACGCCGCCGGACGCTTGCTGCCGCGCGGCGTCGCGCCATACACGGAGTATCGGGAGCAACCGGCATGGGACTTCGATGCTCTATCGCGGCTCTAATTCCCTGAGTGATGACCAGATTCGCTCCCGTGCATGGTATGCCGCGGCTGCTCCGCCATGCTACGGGCTTTCTGGCGCAGCAGATGGCCGGCGATAATCGCGTTTAGAGCCCGCGCGAGGCGCGTGCTCCTGTCTCAATACTGCACAAACCCGTTTGCGCAGGGGTTCGATGGCGAATGGTCAACTCCCGCCGCGCTCGCTGAGAGCTCCAGCCGTAGGCGCGCCTTCCCGCGTTTTTTGGCAGAACCCGCGCGGCTCCGAACCGCGATGGACGCACGCGTGAAAGCACTGCTCTATGGGCTGCCGGAGGTGCGCAGCTGGTGAAGTTCTCGAGGAGATCAAGTGGCTCGAGGAGATCAAGAAGAGGGTGGCGTAGGCTTACCTGGCAGGAAAACCCGCCGCGGCGCTGGCGCGCGCCGTTGAGCACTGCGCGCCATCGCTGCGGCGGGCACGGCGAAATTGAAGAGCCACAGTACGTCAGGAAAGACACCGCGATGACAGTTTAGTGAGATATTGGCTGGATGAAGTTCACGCTTCTGTTTCTCGTGCCGGTGAGCCTGCTCGCCCAGAACTACGACCTGGTCATCCGTAACGGGCAGATCATCGATGGTACTGGCTCACCGTGGTACGGAGCCGACATTGCGATCCGCGACGGCCACATTGCGGCCATTGGCCATCTCGCTTCGGTCACCGCCCGGGTAACCGTCGATGCTGCCGGCATGGTGGTCGCTCCAGGCTTTATCGACATGTTGGGGCAGTCGGAAGAATCGATCCTCGTCAATCCGCACCTCCCATCGAAAATCTATCAGGGCATCACCACGGAGATTACCGGTGAAGGCGGATCAGCCGCACCCCTCACGGACGCAATTCGCGCGGCCGACCGGGCCGGATATGAACACTATAAACTCGACCCCTCTTGGAATACCTTCCGCGAATTCTTCGACCGCCTCGAAAAGCAGGGCATGGGCATTAACCTGGCCAGTTACGTGGGCGCGACCCAGGTGCGGAGGGCAGTCATCGGCGATGGCGATCGTGCGCCCACACCCGCCGAACTCGAACGGATGAAAGCGCTCGTGCGCGAGGCTATGCGTGACGGCGCAGTTGGTGTATCCACTTCCCTGCAATACGCGCCCGCGCCATACGCCACCACGGAAGAACTGGTCGCTCTAGCCTCAGAGGGAGCAAAGCTGGGTGGCATCTACGCGACGCATATGCGCAGCGAGGGTGACGCGATCATCCCCGCTATCGACGAAGCCATTCGGATTGGCCGCGAAGCTCATGTGCCCGTCGAAATCTGGCATCTCAAAGCGGCGGGCCGTCGAAACTGGGGGCGCATGGAGGAGATCGTCGCGCATATCGATCAGGCCCGCCGCTCCGGCATCGAAGTCGGTGCCGACACCTACGCGTATCCCGCCTGGTTCAATAGCTTCTCGGCGTTCATTCCGCCGTGGGCCCATGACGGCGGCGACGCGAAACTCATCGAACGTCTCAAAGATCCTGTCACACGCGCCCGCATCCGCAAAGACATCGAGACCCCCAGCACCACCTGGGACAACGAATGGGACGAGATCGCGGGCCCGGCGGCAATTCTGATTTGCGTCGTCCAGAATCCCAAATTACTGCCTCTACAGGGCAAAACGATCGCGGAAATTGCGACGCTCTGGAAGAAAGACCCCATCGATACCATATTCGACATCCTTATCGACGACAATGCCGCCACCGAGGTCGCCGTCTTTGGCATGTCCGAACCCGATGTTCGGCTGGCACTCCAGCAGCCTTGGGTCAGCGTGTGCAACGATTCTCAAGGCACAGCGCCAGACGGATTGCTGGGGCAGGAACATCCTCACCCGCGCGCCTATGGAACATTCCCGCGCATCCTGCGCAAGTATGTGCGCGAGGACGGCGCCCTCACGCTGCCCGACGCCATTCGCAAATTTAGCGCGCTGCCAGCCTCCCGTCTGCGGCTCGCTGACCGAGGCGTTATCAAGGCCGGTATGTGGGCCGACATCGTAGTTTTCAATCCCGACAAGATCACCGACCTCGCCACATTCGAAAAGCCTAACCAGCTAGCCGAAGGAATGCAGTTCGTGCTGGTGAACGGTGTGCCTGTCATCGAACACGGGAACATGACGAACGCATTGCCGGGCAGAGTGGTCCGCGGACCCGCATGGAAACCGTGACTAATAAGGAGGCAGCCTAAGAGGATCGACCACTCGCATGTGAACACCTTGCAGGAGCGATAGTCGGCAGAAATCTGCCCACGCACTCCTGGAAGCGCGCGGAATCGGGAGATTTAAGAGAATCAGGACGAGCAAAGACCTGGATCCGGCGCATTCCGGGCGGGGGTTTTGGTCGCAGTGCTGGGTTGACAGGGCGTTCGGCAGCTTCCTGACGTTTCGGGATAACCTAACTTTTGG
>Ga0187888_1000261_pt1 | contig 56218 bp, 41 predicted proteins | sample June2016WEW_7_40_FD_132987 | JGI IMG/M metagenome (GOLD analysis project Ga0187888, IMG submission 132987) | Peatland microbial communities from SPRUCE experiment site at the Marcell Experimental Forest, Minnesota, USA - June2016WEW_7_40 | ecosystem: Environmental > Terrestrial > Soil > Wetlands...
AACTCCTCGCCGGTTTCGCCCGGTAGTTTCATCAGCACGAAGTTCGGCTGCATCGCCTGCGTTATTTGCCCGCCTCCCTCGCTCATGCCGACTTCGGTGGCGACCGTCCACAAATCCTCACGATTGTAGAACGCTTCCGGATCCGTCATGTGATACAGGCCGTACACTTCCGCCTGCAGTTTGAGCAACAACTCGGGGTAGCGCACGTGCCTGCGCAGCCCGGACGGCATCATGGATGCATCCTTGAACAGACTCGGAAAGATGCGGCGGTAGGCTGCGATGATCGGATCCTCCGTATCAAACACGTAAAACGTGGTCGTACCGTCGTAGGCGTCGATGACCACCTTAACGCTGTTCCGCATGTAGTTGATGGGATTGTTGCCGAGACGGTAATGGGTCGAGTAAGGATAGCTGTCTGAAACTGTGAACGCATCCATGATCCACGACAGCCGGCCATCGTCGCCGAGCACGACGTAGGGATCCGGATCGTAGGTGAGGAACGGCGCTAATGCCGACACGCGATCGCGCAGGCTGCGCCGCATGAGCAGCCGGCTTTCCTGGGTCACGTCATCGCTGAACGGCAGCTTTGCGAGGTCATCGCGGTCGAGCGCGATCATGATGCGGCGCAGAAAACCGCCGAGCACGATGCCGCCGTTGCCTTCATACGACGTGAGGCTGTTGCTCGCGCCTTGCGGGTAGTTGAATTCCTTCTGCCGTGTCTTCACGTAGACGTCGGTATTAGTCATCTCGCCGAAATAAATCTCTGGGCGCGTCACGGTGAGACTGCGCACCGTGCTCTGGACCGGCATGTTGCTCAGAATCAGCGTGGGCAGCCCTTCCGGCGTGAACCCATTGACCGGGTTCATGGTGATGCCGTAGCCGTGGGTGTAGATCAGCTTGTCGTTAATCCAGTTGCGGCTGCTCTCCGGGAGCTTATCGACGTTTAGCTCGCGCGCGGCGAGCATCACCTCGCGAGTCGTGCCGTCAATGTCATAGCGATCAATATCGATGTCGGGGAAGTCATAGTAAGTGCGGATTTCCTGAATCTGACGCAGCGTGTCCTGGAGAGCGCGCCAGTCCCACAGCCGGATGTTCTGAAGCGTGGCCTGATTGTTCTCCGGGTCGGCCGCGTCGACGGTGGTCTCCGCGGGAAACTCGCGCTGCGAGACCCGGTTCAATCCGTAGGCCTGCCGCGTCAAGTCGGTGTTGTAAACAATGTAGGGCTTCTCGCGAACCAGTTCGTTCGGTTTGACGATAAAGCTGCTGACGTACCAGGCCACCCCTTGAACGGCGATATAACAGACTATGGCCGGAAGGATCGCCGCGGCCAGCCAGCGCCCGCGTGGCAATCGCACGGAGTTGACGACAGCGATCACCGCGCCGAGAACTAGCGCCGCGCAGACGATGAGCATCCCGGTGAGCGTAATGTGCGCGTCCGTGTAGGTCACACCCCCAAAGATCGTATGATCATCGAGCAATAACTCGAACCGGCCGATATACGCACGCATCGCAATGATCAGCAACAGGAACGCAAACGTGATGGAGAGCCCGCGCCAAGGCAATATGACGGAACGGCTGAGCTGCCCGGATAGCGCACGGCCTCCGCCCGTGATGAGGATGAAGAAAGCGGCGAGTATACAGGTAATCACGGCTAGCGTCAGCAGCCAGCCGGCGATGAGCTGCCACGCGGGCAGGGTGAATAGAAAAAAGTTCAGCGGCTTGCCGAAAATCGGGTCAAAGACGGCGACGCTGCCAGTGGTGTGCGGTGCATACCAAAAGAGCGCGAGCGTCGGCCACTCCACCATCATGCTCGCGCCGGTGGCAGCGGCAATGACGAGCGAAACGCCGAGCGCGGTGAGGCGCAGGACAGGCTCAACCGGCAGCTTCAGCGGCTGTCCGCCGATGAAAATCGTGTGGCCGCTCGGCAAGTCGGGGAGATGCGCTCGCTTGAGGGTGAGGAACGATCCGAAGAGAATGAGAAATGTGGCCGCTGTAAAGAACGCGAAGATTCCCCACTGCAGGCTCAGTGTCTTCCAGAACACTCCCCCGTAGCCGAGCGACCCGAACCAGAGCGCGTCCACGTAATAGGACAACGCGGTCCGGCCGCCGAAGAAGATGGCGGCAAGGACGGCGAGAATGAGAAGCAAGCGGCGGCGACGGGGAGACCGCTTCGGATGCTTCGGCGGCCAGTCAATGGACTCGGGCATTGCTCCACTCCGTTTTTATTAACTCCATTAGTTATCCGCATAATACTCCCTCCGCTTCCGCAAGCATGAATTCAGGCGACGAAGAGACACGCGCGTCGATCAAATGGCTGGTGTTCCTACACTTTAACAAAATCAATAAACCCACGCTGCACATCAGTCCGCGTAAGCTTCGCCCGAATTTTGTCGCCAATGTGCAACCCCTGCGCTCCCTGGGCTAACAATCCTTCGATGTGCGGCTGCATGACACGAACAAACGTCCCACTCGGAGTGACTCCGGTGACGATGGCGTCGAAGGTTTCACCCACTCGATGGCTCATGGCCACGGCGGCTAGCCGCTTCGACATTTCTCGCTCCACTTTGCGCGCTGCGTCGCCTTTCTCGGTGCAGTTCGCCGCGATGGCGGTCAGTTCGTCGTCAGAATAGGGCCCGGGTTTTCCGGCGAGCAAGGTCTTGATCAGCCTTTGCGTGACAATATCGGCAAAGCGCCGGTTGGGCGCAGTCGAGTGAGTGTAATCCTGCACGGCAAGCCCGAAGTGTCCCTGCTCGGGATCGCCCGGACGCTCCAGCACATATTCGCCCGGCCCAATCAGCTTGATGACGGCGAGCGAGAGGTCGGCGAAGTGATCGGGATCGGCGGCCTTGCGCTTCAGAAGAAAATCGTTGAGTGCCTTGGAATCGGCCTGTGCGGGCAGCTTTTCACCCTGCTCCGCCGCGAGCCGTACGAGGCCGTCCCAATGCTCGGGAGTTTTCACGATGCGGCGCAAAGAAGAAACTTTTTCCAGCAGCCGCGCCACCACGCCATTGGCGGCGATCATAAAGTCTTCAATCAAGTCAGTGGCCCGATTCTTCTCTTCTTTCACAACATCCACCACCTGCTGATTGAGCACCACCGGATGAACTTCGCTGGTATCAATGTTCAGCGCGCCATTTTCGTAGCGCAATTTCCTGAACGCCTGGGCAACTTCGTCCTGCAGCTTGAGCTGCGCCTGCAGTTCCGCAGACGCGGCCACTTTCGGCGGAGCCGCCGCCGTGCCTTCCAGCCATGCTCCGACCGCGCCGTAGGTGAGTTGCGCCTTGTTGCGAACGATGGCCCGATACACGTCGCTTGAATCCAGCGAGCCGTTAACAGAGATCTCGAATTCAGTCACCACCGCCGGCCTGTCCACGTTTTCGAGCAGCGACGACGCACCCGTCGAGAGCTCCTCCGGCAGCATTGGGAAATTGCAGATGCCGGTATAGACGGTGGTCGTCTCCCTGGCCGCGTGTTGATCGATGGGAGAATCCTTGGCGACAAAAGCGTCCACATCGGCGATCCCGATCATCACTTTGACGTCACCATTGGGCAGTCGCTCGGCGACCTCGATCTGGTCGAGATCCTTCGAGGTATCGTTATCAATCGAGGACCAAAGCAAGCCGCGTAAATCTCGCAGCTTGTCGGACGGCGTCAGCTGTGGCGGATGAGCCCTGATATCCGCCAGTTGTTGCTGGGTAGCCGGCGGAAAATTCGGTTCGAAACCCTGCGCCACCATGACCTGCCGCGCCATTGCCTGAAGATCGAGAGGAGAAGGCCGAGGATCGTTCATTACGCTCAAAAGGCTAACATGAATCCTTCGATGGCGGCGGCAAGTGGCTGTGCGGCATCAGAGGTCGCGGCTTCAAAGTCGACGAGCCGACCAACCATCTGGATCTTGAATCGATCAACGCCCTGGGGCGAGCAAGCTACTTACTCTTCGCGTCCTTGTGGACGATCGACAGGAGAGAGCCTTTCTTCGGCTTCTTCTTTGCGCTCGGCCGTTTGCGGGACTTAGAAGAATCACCGACGATGTCGGCTACGGTGGTGTTCTCCAGTATTTTGGCCGCGGCATCTCGCACCTCCAAAAACACGCTATAGAGCGCGCGATGGTCGGGATCGCTGACGATGAGGCTTCGAAGCTGATCCGCATCCCCAAAGGGTGCGAGCGGGCCGTCCACCTGACGAATGATCTCGCTGAGTTTGATCTCCGCTGGTGCGCGCCGCAGCCGGTAGCCGCCCTTCGCGCCCCGAACGCTTTCCACGATGCGCGCGTTCTTGAGTTCCAGCAGAATCAACTCAAGAAATTTTTCCGGCAGGTCGCTATCGGTGGCGATGTCCCGGATCTTGACGGTTTCGGTTCCGTATCGGCGGCCAAGGGTCATTATCGCTTGCAACGCGTAAAGCCCTTTTTGCGAGATCTTCAATCTCGTATCCTTTCCAACTGCTTTCTGTGATTCCCGGCTGCTGCGCCACGCCAGTCATCCCAGCAGCGAACCTTCCGTATTGGACGTACTCTAGTGCCCCCGCGCCCGCTTTGCAACTGATCTTGTTGCCCAGTGCAGCACAGTTATGCGCCAGTGCAAAATGTTTCACGTGAAACGCGGACCGGCCCGTGATTCGCATCGGATGTGCACAGCGAGGGGGCGCGGGAAAAAGTCCTCTACCGCGTTGAAGCCATCTTCATCGCGGGCTCGCCAACTTGATCGTGCGGTTCGCCCTCGAGACAAACGCGATGCCACAACTCAAGATTCAGCAGTCGCCAGATGCGATCGTAGTTGTCGCGATGCTTCGCGCGATGTTCGTCGAACAGCTTCTCGACCGCCTCGCGCCGGAAGTATCCGCGATTCAGGCTGCGCGGTTCAAGCAGCATCTCGCGAATCGTTTCCAGGCGCGGTCCGGCCAGCCATCCGCTCCACGGCGTCGGAAATCCCAGCTTCTGCCGGTACAGAATCGAGTGCGGCAGCAGATCTTCGACCGCCTTTTTGAGAATCCGTTTGCCGGCCAGTCCCTGAATCTGCACTTCGCGCGGAATTCGCGTTGCGAATTCCACCAGCACATGATCGAGAAATGGCACCCGGCTTTCGATGGATGCGGCCATGCTCATGTTGTCCTGCTTCATCAGCAGTTCCACCAGGTAAGTCTTGATGTCGGTGTAGAGCAGCCGTTGCAGCATTTCGCCCGACGAGTGGTCCCAGTAATGGAGAACATTCTTGTATGCGGTGCTGGGCGCGGCCTCTCGCGCGAACTCGCTGGTCAGCAATCCGCTCTGCTCCGCTTCGCCGAAGGCGGAAAAGAAATTATCGAAATAAAAAGAAGCCCAGGAATTCCCATCCTTGGCGAGAAATGTGTGTTCCAATTTCCGGCGCAGGGTTGCTCCCAGCAGGGAAGAGTTCGCAACCGCGTTGCGCAATCCGCGCCGCAGAACGCCCGGAACAATGCTGCGGTAGGCGCGATCCATGGCCGCGTTTTTCAAAGTGAAAGCATAGCGCGTGTAGCCCGCCAGGGTTTCGTCCGCGCCCTCTCCGGTCAGCACCACCGTAACTCTTTCCCGGGCGAGGCAGGCAACAAAATAAAGCGAGACGCTCGAAGGCCACACGATCGGCTCGTCTTCATGCCAGATCAAATGCGGCAGGGCCGAGAAAAAATCCTGCTCGCTGACCAACACTTCATAATGCCGCGACTGGATGTGCTCTGACACCGCGCGCGCAAAGGGCAGCTCGCTGTAAGCCTGCTCGGTGTAGCCGACGGAAAAAGTTTCAATCGGCTCGCGCCGTATTTTCGTCATCAGCGCGGCCACCGCGCTCGAATCCACGCCGCCGCTCAGGAACACGCCCAGCGGCACGTCGCTCATCAAGTGGCTGTTGACTGCGCCTTCCAGTAACTCGCGATAGCTCTGGACGTAGTAACCTTCATCCCGCGATTCGTGCGGCTTCGATGCATCCAGGTCCCAGTACTGCCGGATTTGCGCCTTGCCCTCCGGACCGATCGTCATGGTGCGCCCGGGTAGCAGCTTCAGAATTCCGCTGTAGAAACTTTCCTCGCCCGACAAATATCCAAACGCCAAATACTCCGGGAGGGCCGCCCGATTGAACTCCGGACGGATTCCGCCATGCGCCAGCACCGCCTTGATTTCCGATCCGAACAGCAGCCGCTCCGGCGTCAATTTGTAGTACAGCGGCTTGATGCCCAGCCGGTCGCGCGCGATGAAAAGCGTTTTCGTATTGCGATTCCAGATGGCAAAGGCGAACATGCCGCGCAGGTGCCGCACGCAGTCTGCGCCGTACTCTTCATAGAGGTGGATGATGGTCTCGGTATCGCTATGCGTGCTGTAGCGGTGCCCGCGCGCGATGAGTTGCTCGCGCAACGCGAGATGGTTGTAGATCTCGCCATTGAATACGATCCACAGCGTGCCGTCTTCGTTCGTAATCGGCTGATGCCCACCCGCAACATCGACAATGCTGAGCCGTCGCATGCCGATGCCCACCGCGCCGTCCGTATAAAAGCCCTCATCGTCGGGCCCGCGATGGGTGATCACGCGGCACATTTCGCGCAGAGCCGCGGCGCTTGCCCGCGCGTCGCGTCCGAATTCAAGAATCCCCGCGATCCCGCACATTCAGTGTTTCTCCGCGTATGGACTGCGATTCGAGGAGCCGTGATTTAAGTCGGCCGATGAAGAAGGCGAGTCGCACGTCAGCTCTTCAAATAACGACGTAACCGAAAACTCGCCCGGCGCTGTATTCATCAGCGCATCCTGCTTGCGCCACTCGAAAAAGTTAGACGGCCCCTCCGCCTTCACAAGAGGCTGTCCCTGCCACGCGACTTGCGTTCCGCCGATCACGACCAGGTGCGCGAGCTTCTCTTTTTCTATGCGGCAATACAACACTCGCGCGTCCGAAGACCACGGGCCGAAACTCCACGCCTCGTCGCCCAGCGCAAAAAAGAATCCCTGGCTTTCGTTATTCTGATGATAGTCGAGCTCGTAGACTTGTACCGCCGCCTGCGTCATGCTCGCCAAGCGTGGTTCGCCTTCCTGTCGGATTGCGCCCTGGCAGGGCGCCAGCACCGTCGCCGTCTCTGCCGGCAGCAACACCCGCGCATGGCATCGCACCAACGGCGCGGGCTGGAACACACCGTAAGCGGGTGAGAGCAGGGTTCTGCTAACTTCCGTCGCCGTGTGCCAAACCGTTTCTTCCGGCACGATCAGGCTCAACCCCGATTTCGCCGACCGAGCGCCAGCCCCCGATATTTCCACCCGACCGGAGCCAACGGTGTGCACTTCGAGATCGGGCGCGAAGTGCCACCGTATCTCCAGTTCATGTTCCGCTTGGCCGAGCACAACATCACGTACCAGCCACACACCGCCCGCGATCTTCAGCACGTGCCGCCGATGCAAAACCGGATCCTCCAGCCGCGCATATCCATTGTGACTGCCCACAAAGTAAGTGAAGCCTTTTCCCGCGACCCAGTTTTCCGCTTGCGTTGTCGGAATGTGAGTCCATGAGAAAGGTTCATCCGCAACCGCTTGGTCCACTCCATCCACGCGCAGTGTGTTATGTGCACCCGTCCCGCGAAACGTGTCCCTATCCGCCGGATCTTTTGAAATGTAGACGCCGCTCCCCGCGTCCACCAGCCAGCGCCGTCCATCCATGGTGAGCCGCAGGCTGAGTGCATCGGCATGTCCGTGCCCCGAGCGGCCGACGCCCTGCGGACCGGCATCCACCACCATCGCCTGCGCGTACGGCTGTGAATCCGCCAGCACGTAAAGGCCGCCGTCGGGAAAGGCGAGCGATCGTGCAGCCGGGTTCGCTTTCGCGTGTGCGAGTTTCTCGACGGCTTGATTGCCAAACAACCAGATCGCTTCTTCCGTCAGCCGCGCCGCGGAAAGTTCCCTGGAGTACATCACCGCACCCAGCGCCAGCGGGTCCGTCATCTGCTCCGTCCGGTTGCGCCGCGGATTCCACACCCGCCCGCCATCATCATCGCCGAAGCCTTCCGCCGGTCCAGCCTGCGCCAGCGCTGCGACTACATCGAGCATCCGGCCCAGCACCGCGTCATACTTGGGTGGAATCCCCATTCCATTCCGCGCCGCGAGTAACCGGGCATAGAGAAAAAAGTCGAGCGCATAAACGTGGTAGTACAGCGATTGCTCGAAGTAAACGCCATCCGGGCGCACCTGCCGCCCGGCCTCGCGGAGCACAATCTTCCACCCGGATTCCTTCCAGCGCGCGGCCCCCGGCATTTGCGGATACAAAGTGCCCAGAAAGAACAGCGCCACCGCTTCCCCCAGCAGGTGCGTGTTCGGAGAAAAATAAGTAGATAGATAGCGCTCAATGTAACGCCCATGAAACGCGAGCGCCGGTGTCAGTTCCGAGCGAAACTCCGCGTACTCGGCCGTTCCCGCCAGCAACTGGTCCACCCAGATCCACGACAAACTGCGGAAGGCAACCTCCAGCGTGCTTCCCCAGTTGATTCCCAGCGGATACGGATTCGCCTTGATCCAACTGCGCCACTGCGCCATCAGTTCGCGAACGTATTTCTCATCCCCGCTCAGCAGCCGGGCCTTGGCCAGCGTTACCAGGTGCTGGTGACGGTTCAACTGCCATGTGACCTTGTGGTCGCCCACCACTGCGAAATCAAGAAAAGGAATCTTGAACCATGGATCCAGCGGCGCACGCTTGCCGTGCACCGGATCGAGATGCCAGTCGATATCTTTAGACCTGCCACTGCCGTAGTCGAGATTTTCGTAGCCCAGCAGGCGAAAACGGTGGCCGCAGATCTCATCGGCCTCGCGCAGAATTCCAGTCGCTTCATCGGGCAGATATTTACGCAACAGCTCCGCGCGCTCTGAACTTTCACTGCCAGAAAACTCGCTCGCTGAAAAAAAGAATTGCCCCTGCCGCACCGCCGAATCCGCGTTCAGCCGCAGCGCCCGATTCCGCACGCCCATCCGGTGCATGAGCAGGTCGCTCTGCTTGTGGAATTCCTGCGCCATGCGCACCAGCGCCTCTTCCCAGTCCATCCGGGATACGCGCGCCACCTTGCTCTGCCATCCGGAAGTCACAGATGCCCTTATCTTACATGCTGAAAAGGCTGCTCTCGACCCGCCCGTTACCCCTGTAACCTCGCCAATCCTTGATTCCGCCGGGACCAACCCGCCGCAGCACGCCCGCCGCAGTACGACTGAGGCTGTGGCAATTTGACCCACCGGCGTTCCGCCGGGTGGAAATAGTTGTCCACTTTTTACCCTGCCGCCGGATGGGACTCCGGTGGTTTTTAAGAATATTCTGTAGCATATTGAAAACAAGTGCCTTGTTACCTATGCTTGGGGCTGTCCAGCGCCCGGATGGATAGCGGCTTGCTACCGCCTAACTGTGGGTTGGTATAGTTCCTAGTGCCACTTAGTAGCCGCCAGATACTCGATGGCCAGGAGAATTCGCTTGGGCTTGTCCGTTAGCATTTTTGGGTTGGGATACGTCGGCTCCGTATCGGCCGCCTGCTTCGCCTCTATGGGCCACAAAGTCATTGGCGTTGACGTAAGCCGCGCCAAAGTTGAGATGATGGACTCGGGCCGCACCCCGATCATCGAAGCTCGCATGAGCGAAATGGTCGCCGAAGCGCACCGCGCCGGGCTGCTGCACGCGACTACCGATGCCACTGCGGCCGTGCTGAATTCCGAAGTCTCGTTCGTCTGCGTCGGAACGCCCAGCCTGAAAAATGGCAAGCTTGACCTTAGCCACATCGAGCACGTTGCCCGGGAAATTGGCGCCGCCATCCGTCAGAAAAAATCGCCGCACGTTTTTGTTCTCCGCAGTACGGTGCTGGCCGGCACCACCGAAACCATTGTGCTCCCCATCCTTGAAAAGGAAAGCGGCAAGAAGTGCGGCCAGGATTTCACCGTTTGCTATAACCCTGAGTTCATGCGCGAAGGCAGCGCGGTCGCCGACTTCCTGAACCCGCCCTATACCATTCTGGGAGCCAGCGACAGCCAGCATCTTGCGCCGCTGCGCGAACTTTACAAGAACACTCCCGGCACTCTCTACGAGACGGCCATTCCGGTTGCCGAAATGGTCAAATATTTTTCCAACTGCTATCACGCGCTGAAAGTCGGCTTCGCCAACGAAATGGGAACCATGTGCAAGCATCTCGGCGTCGAGGCGCACGCGGTCACTAAAATTTTCCTCTCCGACACCAAGCTGAACATTTCTTCCGCATATCTTTCCCCGGGCTTCGCCTTCGGCGGTTCCTGTCTTCCGAAAGATCTGCGCGCCATCACCTACAAGGCCAAAGAACTCGATCTCAAGTTGCCGTTGCTCGAATCCCTCATGCCGAGCAATGCCGCGCACGTCGATCGCGCCGTGGAAATGGTGATGAGCACAGGCAAGAAGAAAATTGCGCAGCTCGGCCTGAGCTTCAAAGCCGGCACCGACGATCTGCGCGAGAGCCCGCAGGTGCAGTTGATCAAGCGCCTCCTGGGCGAGGGTCTCGAAGTCAAAGTCTGGGACGAGGATGTCTCTCTCGGCCGCCTGGCGGGTTCTAATCGCCAGTACATCGAAGAAGTTATCCCGCACATCGGATCGGTGCTCTCTGCCGACCTCGAAGGCGTACTGCGCACCGCCGAAGTCGTGATCCTCGGCAACAAGTCGGCGAGCAAAGATCAGCTTGCCAAGTACCTTCGGCCCGAGCAGATCGTGATTGACCTCATCCACTTGGATAAGACGCGGCGTCCAGAAGGCGCCCGAACCTACGAAGGAATTTGCTGGTAGATGATTACCCGATTGTCCTAGCGCGGAGCCGACCGCCGCTTCTCGACCAGCGTCGCGACCGCGCCGATGTTCTTCATCTGCTCGATATCTTCGGGCTCGAACCGCACTCCGAACTTTTCTTCGATGGCGAGAACCAGATTCAGATGATGCGTGGAATCCCAATTCTCGATCGTCTCCGGCGAAGATTCCGCCGTGATCTTGTCCGCTGGAATTCGAAAAATGTCGCTGGCGACGTTCCGCACCTCTTCAAACACACTGGCTGTCATTCCCCCCCCTGGGTTCGGTCCACAGGCCGCAGAAAAAGCCATTTTCAATGTGCAGCCCCAAAAAAGGCAATCTGATTTCGAGGAACTTACGGCATCGCTAAAGCGATGCCCTGATTCGAAACCTCAGTTCCGCAGCCTGTTCTGTCGTTCAACTTCTTTCATTTACCTCTGTCGTTCATCTTTAGCTTAATCCAATCGGGGCAGCGTAGAGTGGAACTCTGCAGAGCGAGCGCCCACAGCGAGCCCGCGCCATTTGTCTCCTGGCGCTCGAAGCCATGCTGCTGGTAGAAATCGCGCGCCGGAGCGTTTTTCTTTGTCGGCAGAAACCAACCCACCAGCCGCTTGTGGCCGCGCTGGCGAGCGCTCTCGGCCAGATGCGCGAGAAGCGCAGTTTCGACTGTTCTTCCGATCACGCGGCAGCTCAGCAGGAAGGTATCCACTTCGCACTGCTCGCCTTCGTCGTGCGCGATCGCGACCCCGACCAGCCCGTGGTCGCCGAAACGGTCGCGCACTCGGATCGAAAATATGTGCCACTCCGGCTGTTTCGCCATCTCCGCGATTTGCGGCTCGGTGTAGCGCCGGGTGGTCAGATTGAACTGGTTGGTTTTCTGCGTCAGTTGCGCGACCCGCGCCAGCGTCAGGTCCGTCACGGGTTCCAGTTCGGCTTCCTGCTCAAGGAAGCGAAAGAAATCTTCCTTCGATTGAAAGTTCTGTTCGGCGCCGGCGCGCTGCTTCTGCGCCGCATACATTTCGGTGCGCTGCTGGTCTTCGGCCGAAAGAGTCAGCCGCTCGAACGCCGCGCAATTCCTGACGGCGGCGGCATACTCCAGCGGATTCTTCGGCAAATCGTTGTTCGGCAGATCGTTGTTCGACAGGTCAATGACCGTAACTTCCGGCAGCGCGGCACGAACCTGCTCGCGCTCAAAAGGATTGTCGTCGAGGAAGGCGAGCGCATCGATGCCGACGTTCAGTTCCTGTGCGATCTCGCGGAGATTCTGCGACTTGTCGGTCCAGTTAATACGCAACGCCGCGAAATGTTTCGCGCGCACCAGCATTCCGGGATGCTTCTCCAGCGCTTCCATGGCATCGTCGAGATTGTTCTTGCTGCACACGGCGAGCAGAATTCCTTTGCGCGACAGATCGAGCAGCGCGCGTTGCAGGGCCTGATACGCGGCGCCCGGGTATTCGGGGCCAACTTTAATGCCGGCCATGCCGTCTTCGCCAATCACGCCGCCCCACAGCGTGTTGTCGAGATCGACGACCAGAACTTTGGCGGTGCGGCCGCTGAGCGGCACAATAAAACGCATCCACTCCCGCGCCATCTGAAGAAGATAACCGGCGGCGATAGGAAGCCGCGCCGTCAGCCACTTGCGCTCGTCGTGCCAATGCTCGCTGCCATGGCGCGCCACCAGCGCGTCGTAGTCGAGCCCGTAAACTCCGTGGAAGCCTTCGGCGATACGCCGCAGTTCACGATTGATTTGCCGGATGAGTCCAGACTGTCCCGTCTCGGATTGGCTATCGAGAACGCCCAGACTCGGAGTGGAAGGACGCTCCAGGGAATGAATGATCAGCGCCGCCTGGCTGTGTTTTCGAAACGCGCCGACCCACTGCTCATAGCCGCGAACCACGCGCTCGGCGGCCTGTTGCGCCGCTTCCGGCGCCAGATCGGCGAAGTCACGCCACAGCTCGGGCGCGGCCTGGTCGGTGCGCACCGCCAGCACGACCGCGTTCGGCGCGAAGCGATAGAGCGAACTCTGGCTGTCGAGCATGTCCTGCACGTATGTATTGAAATCGCCGACGTGGACTTCGAGATCGATGCCGTACGCGAATGCGTCTGCCCGCAGCAGCGGCACGATCGGCTCAACCGTGAATGAGCGCAGGATCGCCAGCTTAAATTTTGTCAGAATGAGTTTGTCGCGCAATTCTTCGAGTCGCGAAGTCACGAAACTCGCCGTGGCCGCCGCGGGATCGCGCCGCCAAAGTGCGGCTAGCCGCCGCGAGGCAAGATCAAAAGCGCCTTCGGCGATCAAGCCGTCAACTTCAGCCCGCAGGTTTGCCGGATTGTGCTCAGCCGGCGTCGAATTGGCGCTCGAATTAGACATCTAATTAGAAATCAAATCAGCGTTCCAGATACTCAATCAGCAGACGGTTTCTGGTGTAGATCCAGGCGATGCGTCGGCCGCCGAACGCGACTGCTGGCATAGGCTGCCGCGCGACGAGCGCTCCCAGCGAGCTCGCGTCGGCGAGCGCCTGCTCCAGATTGTCCACGATATAACAAACGTGGTGCAGGCCGCCGCCGTTGGCAGCGAAGGAGTGCACGGGCGATTGATCATCGGCCGGTTCCACCAGTTCCCAGAGCGGATCGCCCACGTGCCGGCTCTTCAGGAACGTGACACGAACACCCTGGTTGGGATCATGAAAAATCTGCTCGTCCCAATCCGCCTGCAGCATGCTGGCGAAGCCCTGCACGGAATTCGGAATCGAAGCCACGACGAACCCTACGTGGTGAAACGCGCCTTCGGGTTGCCAGGTTAGTGAGATCGCATTCATCGTCGGAGCTCATTGGTAGTGGGACGAAACCTTACTTCGCATCGGACTTTGCAACGGGCTCAGCATCGGACTCAGCGATGCCCATGCGCCCCTTGTCGGCGATGCGGGCGAGCGGAGGATCCGATCCCCAGAACCGGACCGACTCGGCCGCCTGCGCCGGTTCTGCTTCGAGTTCGAGCACGGACATGTTGGCGAGCCGGCCGACGGGCGTATGCAACTTGAGCCACAACTTGCCGCTGAGAAAGGCGGGATACATTGCGCGCATCCACGACTGCCGCAAGCTCCGGCGGCGCTCGGCGGCGGGCAGTGACAGTTCATAGCCATTTTCCTGCAGGCACTCGCGCACGGTCGCTTCGAGTGCGGCGACGTCGGCGCGCGCCAGGCGTTCTTTCCAGCGGCCGAGCGGGTTGATTTTTTCTTTCGCGCCTTCTTCACGAAACGAAGAATTCGTTTCCGACAGACGGCCCAAGCCGGCGCGCTGAATCCGGTCGTAGTCCAGATCGTGATCGATAAAGCCGCCGAGTTTGCCGAGCGTTTCGCGCGGGTTGGTGATCAGGTCTTCATAGCGGATCTCGATGTAGTCGGCAGGGAACTTGCGGCCATGGGCGCGGCCTTGGTGAACCATCCACTCCCAATACAGCGCAGTCGCCACCAGGCTTTCGGTTTGGCTGCGGTCCCAGGGCAGAGGAGTGAAGCCCCCCATTTTCTTGAGCGAGAGCGCAATGTCGCGGCCGTCGCGGATGATGTGCACAAAAAGCGCGTTGGGCAGGTTGCGCTTCACGCGCTCGACGTGCAGCACACTGTCGGCATCGTACACCGCCCAGCGCTGCACTTGCTGGCTCCGTGCCACCGCGTCCATGACGACACGGATGAAGTCTCCCCCGGTGCGGCAGTCGTTCAGGATGCACGCCGACAACTGCTCCGCATCGAGGCCGGTGCGCCGGAAACCCTTGCTGCGGAGCCAGGTTTCGACGAGCTTTTCGCGGTGCGCGCGGCCTTTCATGGAGCCGAAGCGGGGAATCAGAGTCCCGTAAATTGGCAGAAGCCCGCGGTAAATGGCAAACCCGCCGGAAGACAGCAACATGTCGTAAAGCAGGTTCGTCCCAGAGCGGTGGCAGCCCATTACGAAGACAGGAGCATATTTGCGATCGCTTAGGTTGGGCGCGGGCACCGTAAAAATCTTATCACGCAAGGCAGGGGGTTCGTTTGGAACCTTTGTTAAAGAACATGGTACGGAAGTCACCGGAGATTTGGTTGGGCTTCGACTTGGATTTCTATTCCACGCCGCCAAGAGCGGCTTCGACGGCTTTATTCCGTCCTTGTACTCCCGAATGTCAGCCTTTTGCGGGGAAGAGGCAGATACGCCCATCTCTTGGATTCTTGGTATCCTAGAAACCCGGAGGAAGGTGTTTGCCCGGCAAAAGCAACAAACAACGGCAACCCAGCCAAGCGATCGCGATTCGGGCACGACCATCAGTCATGGACAAAATGTGGGTCAAGAAATCGCTGATCAGAACAGGAGCGCTGCGTCTTGCCTCTCGGTTCACCGGGCACGGCGTCGCCATCATCATGTATCACTCGGTGATGAGCGATCCCTCCTCGGTGCAAATGACTTTGGGCGGCATCAGCCACTCGACGGAGGTCTTCCGCGGGCAGATGGAAGTCATTGCCAGGCATTTCCACGCCGTAAACCTGGACGATGTTCTCTCATTCCTAAAGGGCGAGAAGACTCTGCCACCGAGAGCCGTAGTCGTAACTTTTGATGATGGCTACGCCGACAATTACCAGGCGGCAAACGATATCCTCAGCCCGCTGGGCATCCCAGGTGTGTTTTATGTGACGGTCGATTGCGTCGATAGGCAGCGCCTGCCCTGGCCCAGCCTGCTGCGGTATGCCTTTCTGACCTCGAAACGGGAACATTGGACTGAAACTGACGGACCAGCCTGGGCGCTTTCGTCTACCCAGCAGCGTGTCCGGGCTTTTGATCGCGCATCGGAATATTGCAGCAAGCTGTCAGGAAGCCCTCAGGATCAGTTCGTCGAGTCGCTACAGCAGCAATTGGGGACCGAACCTCCGCGACCCTTGCAGCGGCTCATGATGACGTGGGCCGAAGTGCGTGGGTTGGCACGCAATGGCCACACGGTCGGGTCGCACACCATGACTCACCCCAACATGGCTTACCTAACCGAAAACGATGCGCGAACAGAGTTGGCTGAATCAAAGCGCAGACTCGAACAGGAATTGGCGGTCCCTATCGTCCACTTCTCCTACCCGCGCCCTGCCCTGCAGCCCCATTGGTTAGATCGCACGGTAAGCGCGTGTCGACAGATTGGATACCAGACCGCAGTCACAACCAACGGTGGCATGGTCAGGAGGCAGGACGATCCGCTCAGCCTCCGCCGCATTAGTCCCTCGAGAACTGCAGACGGTCTGCGCTGGAACCTGGAGTGCGCCTTTCTCGGGCGCGTAGTCTGAATCGACGCTGGCTGAGATCGTTCCTCTCTCGATACCGCACAGTCAGGAAAGATATGGAGAGGTAGGCTCGCTCATGATACACAAATCGCCATCTGCCAGATTCAAGTCCAAGGGAGGTCCGGAACTCACCAGATTTCGCGGATCGTAGCAAAGGATCTGGTCAGTTCGGCGGTGCGCGAACCCCGCCCGCAACCACGCCTCCCCAGTCACTTCGATTGAAGACGCAGCTACGATCTCGCAAGTTTCCGGATCCTCGGCAGCACTGCGGGTGGCAAGAGCACAAATTGCCTGCCAGGACTCTCGATCTTCACCGTTCATCCGGATGTCGACGATCCTCACCTGCCTGCCAATCTGGATGAGCAGAAAGTAGCCTCGCAATTGTTGCGCCTGGCTAACCAGAAACCCGGAAAAACGGGCAGCCGGGCAGCTTAACAGATAATTCAATCCAGCAGCCGTTCTCCGCGGTGACGTGGAACCTGTCCTCTGCCCGATGGCGCCACTGTCAATTGATCCCGTGAAACTCGCGACCTTCGATGCCTGCCATCCCTTCGGGGCCGACGGGATCCCCATCCGGGCCTGGGTCGAATTTCTTAGGAATTTTATGGGAGTCTTCCAATTCTTCTCTGGAGTGGTCCGAAACTGTAACCAGGGCCGAACCACCCGGGCATACCGCCGCAGTTCGCCGCAACGCTTGTAGCCCAGCTTCGGGAGAAGGTTCCTCGTATCCTGTGAACCCCCGATGGTCAGGAGCACGTCGGCAAGCCCCATCATTTTTCTTAGAAGGTGCACCCCCGCCCCGACAGCTGACCGGCTGGCCGCCCAATCGATCAGGTGTATGGCTTTGACCTCGGTCTTTGGCGTCACCAAGCTAATCGGCCACACTCCCCCATGAGCGACGATCTGGCCCTCTTGTTTGACCGCTAAGCTACGGGGACCCATCCACTCGGGATGATCGGCAAAGTATTTCCAATGTATGACCTCCGGACGAAAAGAGTTGACCGTGGGGTCCGCCCGAAATGACTTCACCAGGAACTGGATAAGATCTCGTTGCTCGGATGCCTGTATCGGCATGAATTCGAATGCCATCGTTTCGCGGCGCTTGGGCGTGGGCACCGTAAAAATCTTATCACGCAATGCAGGGGGGTTCGTTTGGAACCTTTGTTAAAGAAGATGGTAAGGAAGTCACCACAGTTTGGATTCGGCTTCGACGTAGACTGCTGACTCCAGCGGTGGGTTGGGGCGTCAGCGCCAACTGCGGCGCCAGTAGCCGGCGTGAGATCCTAAGGTTACAATGATTTCCCCGGAAGCGGATGTGCAAGGGTCATTTTCACGATAGAACGCCCGTCTCAAGGTTGGAGGACGACTAAAGCGGAATGCTCACCAACATTCAATATCGAATTCTAAAGAGGATATCCCCCGGAGCCCCAGATTGCTGTGGCGGGTCCGCTTACGAGGGCAAGTCGAAGCTTGCGGTTCAAATGGGGGATGAGATCTTCGCCAAGATCGCGGGGAAAGTTATCATCGACTTCGGCTGTGGCGAAGGAGCGGATGCAGTGGAGATGGCTGGAAGAGGGGCCGAGCGCGTGATCGGTATTGATATGCGTGAAGACGTTCTTCAAGCCGCAAGACAGAGGGCGCTCCGTGCCGGTGTTCAAAATACCTGTCTCTTCGTATCTTCGACGAAAGAGCTCGCGGACATTGTGGTTTCCATGGATGCCTTCGAGCATTTCGCCGACCCCGCTGGAATCTTGCGTATCATGAGCACGCTCCTGCAGCCAGCCGGCGAGGTGCTCGTCAGCTTCGGGCCAACCTGGTATCACCCATTGGGCGGTCACCTATTCTCTGTTTTTCCATGGGCACACTTAATCTTCAGCGAGAAGGCCCTGATCCGTTGGCGGTCCACTTTTAAGACGGATGGGGCAACACGATTCAGGGAGGTGGCTGGGGGGCTGAACCAAATGACTGTAGCGAAGTTCGAAGAGTTGATAGCCGCGAGCCCCCTCAAGTTCGCCAGCCTCGAACTTGTACCCATCAAGAAGCTTCGACATTTTCACAACCGCTTAACGCGCGAATTTACAACCGCTATTGTGCGCTGCCGCCTGGTCAAACGAACATGATGACGAAGGTAAAAAGTTATTCGATGTTCGCCAGCGCTGCGTTGAGCCCAACAATGTCGGCCCCGAGATCCTTGCCGTCGGTGCCCTTGTTCTTGTAAGGGCTGTTGGGCCGAAGCTCGTAGTTTCCTCCATTGCCGTTGTTGTAGTTGACGAACCGGACATCATTGGCAGTTTGCGGAAACATGTTGTTCGATGGCCACCTCGACGGGGGAAACGCCGGCGGAGTCTCAACCAGGGCGTTGTTGCTGAATGTATAGGTGGTGAAACAGTTGGCGATGCTGGTCACCGGCACGTCGGCATGGGCGCAGTTGGGGCGGCCGGGGCCGCCTATCGCGTCCCACACCGGGTAGCGGCCAACGGCTACTATGTTGTTGGTGAACACCAATCCATACATTGGCGGAGTTCCTTCCTGGCTCGCCACGATCATCAGGTGGGCTTGGGGATCCGGGAAACCGGTAACGTGATTGATGGTGACACTGTTGAGCGGCTTCTCGGGCCATTCGTTGACAATCTCGAACAGTTCGCCGCCTCCTCTGTACTTCTTGCTGAGGTCGTCGATGACCACGTCATGAATGCTCCAGCGAGTGCCAGCCAGCGCCGGGCCCTGTCCGTTCTTCGTCGCGGTTGCCATCGCGATTCCGCCCCCGGCATGCGAGATGTGTATATAGCGGATCGTGACATCGGTCACCTGACACAGCGGGCAAACGAAGGAGCCGTTCGGTCCGGGTTGGTTCCTGGGGGTGAGCAGGATGGAATATCCAGCCTGGCTGAAACCACCCCAGGAGTTCTCGAGCAGATTGGCCTCGAACAAGACGCGGATTGCGCTCTTGAGCTCAAAGTTGTTCTTGACGATGTAGGGGTGCCCCGAAGCGGTCGGCGTGTAGCCGGGTTCGCCCTCCCTCCAGAGCATGGGGCGGAAAAGATGATTGCGGCGGATCTCGATGTCGGTTGGATTTATGGCGGAGGGAGCGCCGCCGAACAGAATGTTCTCTCCGGAGGACTCGAGAAAGTTGTTATAAATCTTAAGGGTGGAGATGGGTTCGTCGCCCCAGCCGCCGCGGATGGCGGTTGCATCGGTGCATTTGCCGGTAAGTGCGATGCAATTCAGGCCGTTAACGTAGGAGTTGATTACGGCAACCATGTGCGAACCGTCCGTTATTCCAACACCGTGGCCCACTTCGCTGCCATCGGCGGGGTGGACCCAATTGCGATCGAAGATGACGTGGTCTGCGTGTTCGGCGGTCGCAATAAGGTAGATGTTGGCGCCGGGAGGCGTAGTCCACTCAATTCCAATGAAGCGGAGGTGATCTCCGACGACTGCGCCCGAAGGACGCCGCACCACCAGGGTCGCGAGCAACTTGGCCGGTCCACCGGAGGGTTGGGCAAAGGGCGGACGCCCGGGAAGGCTGGCGACTCCGCCCCATGCGGGAGAGATGCGCGTGCCTTCCGGGGGAAGCTTGGAATCGGGCGTGTCGGTTCGGACCGTGATGTAGTGCTGGTCGTCGCATTTTTTCGAGGGCAGCACTTCCACCTCGAAAGAAGCTCCGGCGGGCAGAAGCAGCGTGTCTCCGCACTTGGCGCCGTCGATGGCGGCGGCCAGATCGGACTTGGCGGCGACGCGAATCTGTTTTCCCGGCGACGGCGTTCCGTCGAGCGCCGTATAGTAACAGGTTTTGGGAAGTTCGGCGGGGCCGTCCTGGGCGCCAAACTGCGCGACATTGCCCTTCCCGCAATAGGCGTTTTCTCCGGTGGGAGGTCCAGCCGCCAGGGTTGGCAGCCCGGACACGACGACAAAAGCCAAGGCCAAACAGAACAGCAGACAGGGAAAAGGAAGATTTTTCGGCAGCGAGCTTTTCACTACGCCCCCGCGCATCCATCTGCAATCATCGTGGAGAGGTCCTCAGTCCACATGGATGAGGGGATGATAGCACGGGGATGAGGTGTGGGCCGGAATTTCCGTTCAGAGGTTAATAAGAACAAGTTTCAGCGCCGTAGGAGCACGTTCACTGTTCTATCCTACTTTTTGCAGCTTCGTGGCTACCACTGTGGCATAACGCTCAGCTGCCGCCCAATGCTGGAGTATCCAGTTGCTGGTTCTCCAGGCAGCATCGCTCTTCGAGGGCAGTACGCGGGAGACCAGCGGTAGGAATGGCAGCCGGAAATAGCGAGTCCCCTGGACCCTGAAAGGCTGGGTCATTATGGCCAGTTCTTCTCGTGTCAAGGGGTGCTCGAACTCCGAAACGGCTTCCCGTGCGGGCAGCAAACTGCGCACCCAGGCATATGCCTTAGAAAATCGGATAGGTTCACTGAGGATAATTACACCGCCTTTACGAAGAACCCTCCACATTTCGTCGCGCACGAGTTTTATATCGAGATGGTGAATGAGTGCCACGCAGAAAATTGCGTCGACAGACTCATCGGGCAGACCGGTCTCGTACGCATCGCCGACCGTAATCGCATACCTTAGGGGGGTCTCCAGATGAAAATCATTCAACCGCTTCTGAGCGATGGCAATCAGATCCGGAGAGATATCGATGCCAATGACGCGAGCGCCACGCTCAAGCAATGGGATAATGTTTTCCCCTGTACCACAACCGAGGTCAAGTACGGTCTTGCCTCGAACGTCCCCCAATAGGTGAAAAGCGTATTCAAGTGCGTAAGGAGTATCCGCCGGAGGATTCAAGTAGCGGTCAATCTGCGCTCGGTCAAGGGGCCTCAGAACGAACTTCCTGGCCTCGGTCGCACTGCGTTCGATCTCGGCTTCATTGCGTTCTGATAATCGAGAGACCGTCGTAGTTACCCTTCCAGTGCCTAGCGTCTCGATCCGCTCGTAATGACACGAATCTCCTTTTTGACTTCAAACACGGCGTAATGATACACCCGTCTCGCCTGTTCGCGACATTGTGAAATGCTCTGAGATTTTCATGGCATCCCTTGTTCCAGTGCTGGTTCCGAGGTTTACTGCGAACAGATCTCCGCGCTGGGTCTGCGGTCCTGCGTCCTGCCAAACAATTGCCGTTCGGACAGCTCGTCGAGTACGGCAACGAGGGGTTAATAACGTCCGGATTCACGCTGGGGTTAGAACTGTCGCAAACCGTACCCTCCACGCGTATACCGCTTCTGGCTTCGGCCCGTGCATTTCGCACCGCCCCCAGTTCACTCATCGCGTTAGTTTGACAACCATCAAGTCTGCCCTGCAGTTCTGCACGGCGGTGTTTGTGGAAATGTATGTGTCGGGAGCCGCTGCCCAGGTGATCGTGCCGTCCGTGAATGTTCCCACGCCAGCAACCGTCGAGGATTGATGTGAACTAAAAAGCGCCGTGCTCCCTGTCGTGCACGTGCCCGAACAAGACTGGATTTGATAGATGTAGTGCCCAGCGTTGCTCATAAGCTGCGGGTTAGGAAACACCTTCTCGCCAACCGTATAGTCGGTCGAGTCGTTGGCAAACCAGTTCGGCCCCCCGACGTTGCACTGCGACTGCCCCGACAGGTTTCCAAACTGCCCCATTCCATCGGTCGAGACCAACGCAAAGTTTCCTGTCTGTGAAATCATGGAGGTTTCGCTTTGTATGTCGAAGACCCAGCTATAGCTCGTGTTGTAGGTGTGGAATGCCCTTCGCACTTGCCCCAGTGTGCCTCCCGCCCCGGTGTCATTGGGAACCCCCGGTGCCTTGTTGATGGGGGAGAAAAATATACCCTCGGCTAAGCCCCAACTGGGTAGTGTGCCCAGCCAATTGACTGGCGTTGGATCAAGAGCACCGATGTTGAAAATCCAAGCCGTGTCGTACTGGTTGTCATTCGTGTTGCCGTAATGTGAATCGCCGTAGAGGAAGGGCGAAGCCGGACCCTGATTCGTGAGCGGCGTGGCAGGGTTCGCGTAGGAGCTGAACTGCGGCGTGTGATTCGGCTCAGAAGCAAGCCCCGTGTAGCCATACCAGTTGTGGCCGGAGCAATAGTATTCCTGAGCGGTTCCAAGGCCGGTGTTTCGCCATGTAACCGTCCCGTCAGTCGTATTACTGCCCGGAGTCTGGTTCCAGGTTGGGGCGGAGCTTCCGCTCGTGCCTTCGTTGCCGGACGCGATGATCTGGTAAATGTAATTACCAGGATTCACGCTGGTTGCCGGCTGGATGCGATAGCCAAGGACGTTATAGAGATAATTAGCTGTCCAATTGGAGGCTCCGATGCCGCAGTGCTTGACTGTCGCCGTGCCGATCTGCCAAATGTAGGGGCCGTCGTTGTAGACCCCTTGGGAGAAGGTACTCATAGACGCGTCAAGCCAGACGTAACCATCGTTCAGTGCGGTAAATGTATCGTGGAGCATGAATAGATCGGGTATTCCACCGTTCGCCGCTGCGCCCCACTGATCCGGTACCGTACCCACCAGCACGCCGTTGTGTGTGACGTTGCCTGCAACGGTATTGTAGACATCGCAGCCCGCCTGTCCGACCGTCCAGACAGCGGCGTAAGTGCCGGTCCCTTGGTCCCCCGTGTTCGACCATGCCATCGCAAACACCGTGTCGTCCAGGCTGGAGGTCATCACCCCGTTCCATGTCGCGGTGAAACTCCCCCCCGTGTAGCCGTTGACGGGGTTGGTCAAGCAAGTTGGCGAGTTGAAATCGAACATAAGCGTCGGGGTCAGAGACGCAGACCCCGGCGTCATCACCACAACGTTGCTGTACAGCTTTGTCCTAGTAGAGCCGGTGGCTCCGTAGGAGTAAATAATATTGTTCGCGGTGTGGGACCAATTTGCCTGCCCAATGAACGACAGCAATGGGCTGGTTAGTGTGGCCTGCATCGTGGTTGGGTTGAACGGCATAACAACCTGCATGACCGGGTTGTACCCGGTACTGTCCAGTTCCCTGGCTAGAATTCCGGTGTCGTTCGTGTTCCAAGCCGTAGGGAACGGGTCATCATAGGTAAACAGAATGTTGTATCCTGCGCTGGGCGTGGTCACGTCCGTGATGCGGACCATCGTGTTCCCGAAGTCGGAGGGAGTTTGCGCAGTCCCAGCCCCGGTAAGGTTTCCGCACGCAGAGAGCGTGTCCAGGCTGGTCGAGTCGCAGGTGTTTGGCCCCCAACTCGGAATCGGCATCGTGAGGTTGACGATGCTCGTGTCCTGAACGAAACAGTCGTAACCGTTTTGGGGACCGCAGGACGACCCACCAGTGGACCCACCAATGACGGTGACACTGAAATTGCCGGTTGCAGTGTTGCCGGTAGCATCGGTGACAGTGACCGCGAAGTTGAATGTGCCGACTGCCGTAGGCATGCCGGCAAAATTTCCGTTCGCATTCATCGCGATTCCCGGGGGAGGAGTGCCTGCGGAAATGCTCCAACTGTAAGGCGTGGTTCCGCCGGTTGCGGTGAAGACTTCGCTATAAGTGTCCCCCTGCTGGCCCTGGGGAAGAGTCCCGGTTGTAATCTGCAGTGCCTGGTTAATCACCGGGTTAACGGTGACTGGGGCGCTGGCTGATTTCGAGGAGTCAGCATTGCTGGTGGCGGTGACGATCACGCCGGTTTGTGCGTTTACTGTCGGGGCGGTGTAAAGACCGTTGGCATCGACCGAGCCCCCCGCCGACGACCACTTCACCCCGGTATTGGAAGTTCCGCTGACGGCGGCGGTGAACTGCTGCGTCTGATTCGAGGACAGAGTTGCACTCGCCGGCGACACACCGACGCTGACAGTCCCGCCACTGCCGCCATCGATGACAATGACGAACGTCTTGCTCCCCTGATCGGCGGGCGTCGGGCTCCCGCGATCGGCGAGCGTCGGGTTCTCCTTACCGGCAAACGTCGAGCTCCCCTGATTGGGGCGCGAAGAGTCGGTCACAACCACCTCGAATGAGAAGGTGCCCGCCGTTGAAGGAACCCCCGAGAATGTCCCGGTGGCTTGGTTCAAACTGATGCCCGGGGGCAGGATGCCGGCTTCCACCGAGAAATGGTAGGGAGAGCTTCCACCACCAACTGCAAGCACAGCGTTGTAAGACTCATTGACCGTGCCTACGGGAAGATTTCCCGACAGATTCAGCTTGTTCGTTGTCGGTTTGTTCTGATCGGCATGCGTGTTCTGCATGCCGGCGGCTTGTGTCGGCGTACCGCACGAGGTGGTCATCATTGCGACCGCCAGCAGGAGTATTAAAATGCTCAGGCGCTGTGCGAGCGCAGGGGAAAATCCGGAATGAGAGTTTAGAAAAGCATCTTTTGTTTCAAACATTGCGAGGCCCTTGACCTTATGGAAATTGGGGGAATAGTCGATTGCCCTCACGCTGAATCTATCGAGATGCATCAAGGGTTCCCAGATACCAGAAGTGCATCGGGGACGCGTTAGTACTTCGGGCGCGGCCTGTACAGATTCGCGCCCGCCAGTGTCCCCCGGTGTTTTTGGACGGGGTAAGCGAAAACAGGCGCGGGACGGGCGGTCTGGGCTGAGAGGCTGATCCGGTGTCTATGGCGTGGCTTGGAGAAAAAAGCTGGAGAGCAGGGAAAACTAAAGTAACTGACGTTATGGTTTATTGCCGGGGCTCCCCGAGCAAAACCGCGTGCAGGTGATCGTAGGCGTTATTCCCGAGTACAGGCTGCGGCGGATCTGCTGCTGAAAGTAGAAGGTTGCGTTGAAGCCGAACTCGCGGAGCACGGGTGCGGCGGCGATCAGGTCGAACTTCCCGGCGTCAGCTTACTCAAGACTTCATCAAACTGCTTCACAACGTGAGACCAGTCGAACTGAGCGGCCAGACGCACCGCGGCCTGCTCGAGCCTCCGGCGGAGGGCAGCATCGCGGAGAAGCAGGATCACGGCATCCGCAAACGACGGGGCGTCATCGGCCAGAAGAAGATCGCGGCCGCTCTCGACCTCAAGCCCTTCGGCTCCAATGGAGGTCGATACCAAGGCTTTGCCCATGGCCATGGCTTCGAAAATCTTGAGCCTGGTTCCGCCACCAATCCTCAGCGGGACCACGACCACCGAGGCCTTTTCGAGATATTCCGCTACCGAAGGCACCGTGCCGGTTACCTGTATGGATTCGGAAGCCAAACGCTGGACTTTAGCGAACGGACTCCGCCCCACAATCTGGAAAATTGCATCGGGAAACTCGTTGCAAATCCTGGGCCAGATCTGGGAACAAAAATAGTCCACTGCGTCGATGTTAGGTTCCCAATCCATGGACCCGGTGAACACCACCCGCGGCGGTCGCGTCGAGGATGCGGGCGCGACGTTGAACTTCTGCCTGTCCACTCCAGTCGGAACGACCGTGATCTGGCACCCAGGATTCATTTGCAGCATTTGCTGGCGATCATGTTCAGAGACGGCGATGATGTGATGAAACCTTCCGAGCGTCGCGCGCTCGTAACGGGTCATTTTGGCCGATTCAATGGCGAAGGAAAGTTTCTTGACCGGATTTGATTCCACTGCCGCCATGCGCTGCCAGAGCGAGCTTTCCACGTTGTGTTGAAACAGCACGCAGGGTATCGGCAACCGGGCCGGGAAGTTCGAAGAGGCGGCAAGAAAATCGCATACCGCAACGTCGAAGCGTCCGCTGGAAAGCCAGTCGGCGACGGTGGTCTGAACCGCGCGATGGGTGAACTTGGAGACGGCATAGGGCGCCCGCCTCGGGAACCGGTACAGGTAGTCCAGTCCACGCTCAATCGCGTTGGAGTCGGGTGCAGCCGTGTAAATGATCTCGGATCTGGGGATTTCCTTGGCCAGCGCTGACTCATAATCCGGATCGCGCCGGCCCCCGTAATACGAGAGCAGCGTGACTTCGTGGTCCTTCGCGAGGAAGCGGAGAAGATTATAGGAGCGGATTTTCCCCCCGGTATCGACGGGAAGAAGTTTGCCGGCCTTGACCCACAGCACTCTCACCTCGAGCTCCCCGGGGATTGCGGTGAAACCGCAGCCCTCAGTTCCGGGCTTGTTCGGATGGAGTTGTTTTTTGTGTCCAAAATACGCTCCCCGCAAATCCCGCTCAGTCCGTTACCGATTTACTGGATGAAGGTGGTTGTTCAACCGGGCCATGAGCTCGGCTTCGAGGTATGGGCCGCATGCGATCAGGCCGGAAATCAACGGATTCTTCTGATTGCACTTCAGATCGGTGTTCTCCAAAGTCCGCACGAACCCGCCCGCGCTCATCACTAGGGCCGCTCCCGCCGCGACGTCCCACTCATGTTTCGGAACCAGCGTGAAAGTAACATCGGCGCGCCCCGCTGAAACCAGGCCCAGCTTGTACGCCACCGATCCCATCGGACGGATAGTGAAATCGTCTGATTCGAACTGCTTCCACTCGCCGCGCTTTACCTCGCTGCGGCTGGCCAGCACGAGCGCGCCGTGCAGATTCTTACGCTGGCTCGGTTGTGCGGGCTTGCCGTTATAGGTCACGCCAGTTTCGCACGAGCCGAGGATAAGTTCGTCGGTTGCCGGATTGCAGATTCCGCCAGCGACGGGAATTCCATTCTCAACCATGGCGATCGAAACGCAAAACTCGGGAATGCCTTGCACGAACTCGCGCGTGCCGTCGAGCGGATCGACGACCCAGACGCGCGGTTTGTCGAGCCGAGTGAGGTCGTCCACGGTCTCCTCCGAAAGCCAGCCTTCGCCGGGGCGGAGAAGAGTTTTGCGCAAAATGTCGTCGACGGCGCGGTCGGCCTCGGTGACCGGATCGTGTCCAACTTTGTATTCGGTTTCAATGGCGCCGGGAGTGAAGCGATTCAGAACGGTCCGCGCCGCTTCGAGGGCGGCGCGAATGCGTTCCAGAGTTTCCGCGGATGAGTTTGAAGTCACTATTACTCCCTGAATAAGTACCCAGTACAATAAGTACCTAGTACCTAGTAACCAATACCCAGCCCAAGTTCTCTGTGATTAGTTGACCGGCGCCCACTGGGTACTGGGTACTGGCAACTGGGTACTGCCCTTCACACCCACAGCATTCTCGCTCCCGTCATCAGTAAAAACGTGCACAGGATTCGGCGCAGCCAGAGTACAGGAACGCGTGTGCTCAGATGCGAGCCGAGAATTCCGCCGGGGATCGAGCCGATCAGCAGGGAAACGACCAGGTGGGGATCGACGTTGCCCGCCCGCCAGTGCAGCAGGCTGGTGACACTGGTCAGAATCACGGCATGGGCAATGTCAGTGCCGACCATAACTTTGGGGGCGAAAGAATAAAAGAACAGAAGCATCATCATAATGATACTGCCCGACCCGACCGAAGTGATGCCGACCAGGAATCCGCCGGTCAATCCAATGAAACTCATGCCGGCAAACGATTTCATGGTGGGCTCGCGCTTGGCGAGATGTTCTTCAATCCGTCCCTGGAACAGAAGCAGCGTGGGAATCAATACCAGCAGCAGTCCCACGGCGGACTTGATGAAGTCGTTGACGCCGTTGCCATAGACGTGACGCAGGTGCACCAGAAAAGTTACGCCAAGGTAGGAGCCAGGAATGCTGCCGACCGCCATCGCCAGCACGACTTTTCTCCGCACCGTGCCTTTGCTCAAGTGCATGATACTGGCGGGAATCTTGGTGAAGAAGTTGAACAACGCATCGCTGCCGACGGCAATAATGGCGGGTATGTGCAGGCCGAAGATGAGCATGGGCAGCAGCAATACGCCGCCGCCCAGACCCGTCAACCCGATCAGCGTTCCCACCGTGAAGCCGATCAGCACTTTGAGAAGCAAGAATTCCATGCCGTCTTTCGATAGTTCTCAGTTCCCGGTTCTCAGTTCTCAGTAAAGCAAAACCAAGTTAAGGAATTGTGAAAACTGAGAAATTAGAACTGAGAACTGAGAATTGCCTTCCTAGCTATTGCCGTTGGCGCCAACGAAGCCTTCGCGCTCGAGGTGCAGAAGGATGGTCTGCGCGGCTTCCTCGGGGCTGAGTTTGGCGGTGTCAATCACGACTTCAGCATCGGTTGGCGCCTCGTACGGGTCCGAGATGCCGGTGAATTCCTTGACAATGCCGGCGCGAGCCTTGGCGTACAGGCCCTTGCGGTCGCGCTGTTCACACACTTCGAGCGCGGTGGATGCGTACACCAATATAAACCCGCCGAACGGTTCAATCATCTGCCGCACCGCTTTGCGCGTCGCTTCATAGGGCGCAATCGGAGCGCAAATGGCGATGCCTCCGTTCTTGGTGATCTCGGAGGCGACATAGCCGATGCGGCGGATGTTGATGTCGCGATGCTCCTTGGAAAATCCGAGTTCGCTCGACAGGTGCTTGCGCACCAGATCGCCATCCAGCAGAGTGACCGGACGTCCGCCCATTTCGAGAAACTTGGTGATCAGCGCATTGGCGATGGTGGATTTGCCCGATCCCGAAAGCCCGGTGAAGAATATGGTGACGCCCTGCTTGTGCCGTGGAGGATAGCTCCGGCGCAATTCCTGCACCACTTCGGGATACGTGAACCAAGCCGGGATGTCGCGGCCTTCGTTGAGGCGCTGGCGCAATTCCGTGCCGGAGATGTGAAGCACCTTTGCGCCCTCCGGCACTTCATCGGCCGGGGCGTAACGGTCTTCGTTCTGCAGATACACCATCATCTGGAAGGGAACCATTTTGACGCCCATTTCGGCTTCGTGCTTTTTGAACAGTTCCTGCGCGTCGTAAGGGCCATAGAAGGGCTTGCCATCGGTATCTTTTCCAGGACCGGCGTGATCGCGGCCGACGATGAAGTGCGTGCACCCGTGGTTTTTTCGTATCAGGCCGTGCCAGATCGCTTCGCGCGGTCCGCCCAATCGCATAGCCAGCGGCAGCATTGACAGCTTGACTGTGCCATGGGGGTACTTCGAGAGGAGCAACTGGTAGCAGCGCGTGCGGACGAAATAATCTACGTCGCCCGCCTTGGTCATACCGACTACCGGATGAATCAAAAGATTCGCCGCGACTTGCTTGGCGGCTCGCATGGTCAGTTCGACGTGAGCGCGATGCATGGGATTGCGCGTCTGGAAGGCCACGACGGTGGTCCAGCCCAGGCGGCCGAATTCGGCGCGCAGTTCGGCGGGCGTAAAGCGCAGCGAGCGGAAATCGTAGTGGGACGGTGGCTGGAACTCTTCGATTTTTCCGCCCACGTACCAGGGATGGGATTTGTTGATGGCGTAGTCGGCGCCCGGATGCGCGGCGCTGGTGGAATTGAAAACGGACTGGGCTTCGGCCCTGCGGTCCGGCTGCCAGACATCTTCTACACTGAGCACAGCGAGCATCACCCCTTCAGGATCGCGCAGCGCGATCTTGCTGCTGCCCGGCGTCAGCTTCCTGGCGAATTCCTCGGAGACGTCGAGCGTGATCGGCATGGGCCACAGGGTGCCGTTGGCCAGCCGCATGTTGTGGCAGACGCCCTCGTAATCGGCGCGGTTCATGAATCCGCGCAGTGGCGAGAAGCCGCCGCTCATCAGCAGTTCCAGATCACAAAGCTGCCGGGCGGTCAGGTCCCATGAGGGCCAATCCTTCGAATGCGCTTTTAATTCCGCGGCGCGCGCGGGCGGCACTTGCAGCTGAACAAGTTCTCCCCCATGGGGGGCGATAAGATGACTGGTCGTTGCGTTCAAAGCAGTAATCCTCCCGGATGTTCTAACCGCCGGAACATAAGCGGAGCCAATAATTTAAAATCGATACGCCGGTTTTAAATCCGGCCCAAAGTCAGTGGAATCTTGGTAAGGAGCAATTCTGCCTCCGAAAACCAGACAATGGCCCACTTGTAAACCATTAAAAACAATAGCCAAACACAATTTTACTTCAAAACGACCCAGTCCGCTGGATGGGTATGAAACAGATTGCAACCTTACACCCAGTCGGCGCATTCGCCTACGACGCCTCGTGCCGGAGGCTCCTGACCACTTGCAGGAGGGCGGTGATGCGCCTGCGATGCAGCAGTAGCAGAGTGACGACGTAAGCCGCGCCTCCGGCTGCTATTTCAACGACTAACCGGAGAACCAAAGAGTGACCTAAGGGAGCCTTCCATTTCAGCAACAAAACGGCCACGGACATGACGATGGTGGCATCGAGAGCGGGACGGAGGCCGCGAACGTATTCGCCCGTAGTCATGCCGATTGTCTTGAATGTCTTCCAATACAGCGGGACCGCCACCAGCGGGTAAGCGAAAACCCAGCCGAAAGCAATTCCTCCAATGCCCCAATGGCTGCCGATGAAAAATGCGATGGGCAGGATAATCAAGGCCCGCAGATCGTTCCACATGACGAACCGGGCGTCGCCAACGGAATTCAAAATCTTCGGCAGCAGGGCGACGATGGAGCGGAACGTGGCGTACACGGCGAGCACTTCAAGCGGAAAGATGGAGTCCCGCCATTTGTCACCGAGCGCGATGGGAATCAGTTCGCGCGCCACCAGGGCCAAACCAATCGTGGCCGGAAAGGTTGCCAGAGCCAGGCTTTCTGTGAGCGTCCGGAGATACCGGCGCAGAGCAGCCGAGTCGCTCTGCAGCGCCGCGAAGTAGGTTGGAATGGTGGTAGTGACAAGCGACGTGACCTTTTCTAATGGAGAATTGGCGAGATTCCATGCCATGGCATAGAAACCGAGCGCGGCCTGACCCAGGACGCGACCGGCGGTGACGTTGTCCAACCGTTCGTAAGATGACCAGGCGACCAAGGACACCAACACGTGCCACCCGAACCGCAATTCCTTGCCGATCGATTCCAGGCGGGGAATGGCAAAACCATGCGGTCGCGCACCAATAACCAGGACGCTGCGCACAAGCGTGCCGATGAGGTTGCCAAGAATCAGCGCCCAGTACCCATAACCGAAGTATGCCAAGGCCAACGTGCTGCTGGCCGCGATAAGGGAGCGGATAGCCTCAAACCAGGACAGCAGTCCGAAGCGCATATCCTTGTTCAGGAGCCCCTCGGAAACATTGCGGAAGCCCTGCGGGATCAGAGCGAGGCAGGCGACGATGGTGACGGGCGCGAGTTTGGGAATTCTGAAAAATGCGGCCAAAGGATGGGCGAGCGCGCACGCGATCCCGAAACACCCCAGCGCGAAGCCGAGGCCAACCGTATTCAGCTGCGACAGTTGGTCGTCGGTCATGTCCCGGAAAGTCAGCACGGTCGTGGGAATGCCGATCTCGCCGAGGTACTGGAGATAGGGTAAAAAGACCAGGGCCATGGCGGCGATGCCGAAATCCGAAGGGGCCAGCAGGCGAACGACGATGAGAAAAGATGCCCAACTGAGGATCTGACTGACCCAACTCGTCGCCGCTCGAAAGGCAATGCTATGGGCGAGCGACCGGTCCATTCTGCTAGTCGCCGCCGGAATTGGTTGCAACTCTTGGCTCCTCGAAACCCGAGATTACCTTCTTGACCAAGAAACGGCAGTCTAGATGGACCTCTTCCCCGATCTAGATCCAATGCTAGCAGAGGTTTGTGAATCTCTCGCAAAACGACAGAAACCTTGGTTCCATCAGCAAGCCGGAGTCCAAAAGGGTGCCTGGGTGACTTGCTCCAGATTATGATTATCGACAATGCCTGTGCTCATTGTGCGAATGATTGTAACGTGGAAGGGCCAGGTGCTTGTCAATCGTTGGTAACTTGTTTCCCTCTTTTGCGCCCCCGCTACCAGGCGTGCTTCATCGCTTTAGCAAATTTTTGCGGGGGCAGCGTGTTCAGCACGTCGTCTTTGGTGAGCCAGGCGCGGCGGGCCTGGATGACGCCGTAACGCAATTTTTCCAGGTGCGAAGTGTGGTGGGAATCAGTGTTGATGACGATTTTCACCCCATGCTGTTTGGCTAGGCGCAGATGAACGTCGTTGAGGTCGAGCCGATCGGGATAGGAGTTCAGCTCCATTGCCACTTTGTGCTCGGCCGCCGCTTTGAGAACGGCGTCAAGATCGAACTGATAGGCGTCGCGGCGCAGCAACAGGCGTCCGGTAGGATGCCCGATCAGCGAAGTATTGGGATTGGCGATGGCCTTGAGCAGCCGGTCAGTCATGGTGACGCGATCCTGGTTGAACTGCGAGTGCACGCTGGCGATGACGATGTCCATCTGTTCGAGCACCGAGTCCGACAGATCGAGCGAGCCATCGCCCAGAATGTCGACTTCGATCCCCGCGAAAATGCGGATGCCTTTCATCTTCTTTTCGACCGCTCGGATTCTTTCGATGTGCGCCAGCGCGCGTTCGTCGGTCAGGCCGTTGGCGAAGGCGAGATTTTTCGAGTGATCGGTGATGGCCATGTACTGGTAGCCGCGTTCCCGCGCTGCTTCGGCCATCTCTTCAATGGTGTTGCGGCCGTCGGTTTCGACGGTATGCATATGCACGTCGCCGCGGATGTCGGATAGCTCGATCAGCACGGGCAGCGTGTGCGCGGCGGCGGCCTCGATCTCTCCCAGATTCTCGCGCAGTTCAGGAGGGATGAAGTCGAGCTTGAGCTTGGCGTAGATTTCTTCTTCGGTCTTGCGCGCGACCGGCTTCTCGTCTGCGATCCGAGCAAGGCTGTATTCGTTGAGCGTGAAGCCCATCTTGAGCGCGCGCTGGCGCAAGGCCACGTTGTGTGCCTTGGAGCCGGTGAAATATTGCATCGCCGCTCCGAACGATTCCGGAGGCAGCAGCCGCACGTCCACCTGCATGCCATTGCGGTGGCGGAAGCTAACCTTGTTCTCGCCTTGCGCGATAATGTCCATCAAACCGGGGAAGCGCAGCAGATGTTCGATGATTTTCTGCCGAGGTTCGGCCTCGATGCAGGCCTTGCCGGTAACGAGGATGTCGAGGTCGCCGACAGTCTCGCGTCCGCGGCGCAGCGATCCGGCGGGCGTGACTTTTTCGACGCCCAAATCGCCCAATGGAGCGGCTAACAGGTGCTCCACCAGCTTTTCAGCCAACTCTTCGGCGGTGTCGAGCAGGAATCGTCCCGCGATGCGGCGGTAGTCTTCGATCGCCTTGAGCAGCTTCTGTTCGTGCTTTTCGCCCATGCGCGGCAGCGTGCGGATCTTGCCTTCGCGCGCCAACTTTTCCACGCCCTCAAGGTCGCTGACCTGATAGGCGCTCCAGATCAAAGCAATCGTCTTCGGCCCGAGACCCTGAATCTTGAGCAACTCGAGCATCGAAGGGCGGTATTTTTTCAGCAGTTCGGCGTGCGCTTCGATGCTGCCCTCTTTAAAAAGCTGCAGCAGATTGGCCTGCATGCCTTTGCCAATGCCCTGGATTTCGAGAAGTTTTTTCGGTTCCCCGATCAGGTCGGCCACCTGTTGCGGCAGCGCTTCAATGGCCTGCGCCGCGTTGCGATAAGAGCGCACCCGGAAGGAATCTTGCCCGTCGATCTCCAGCAGATCGGCAGTTTCGTAGAGAAGTCCGGCAATCGCCTTGTTGTCCATCCCGAGTTGTTAACCTGAGAGAACGATTGTAACGCTGTAGAAAGCGCCGCCGCAGGCATTCGGCAGGCGCAGGAGGACACAGCCAGCGCGGGCGTCGAGGGGCACACAGCCTGGTCCGGAAAAGCGGGCCGGGAAAAACCGGCCTGAGTAAAGCGACCTCCGATCAGGGGACCTTGGTCACATTGGCCGCTTGCGGCCCTTTCTGCCCCTGGACGATCTCAAACTCCACCTTGTCGCCCTCCTGCAGGCTCTTGTAACCCTCGGTGGTGATTGAGCTGTAATGAATGAATACATCCGGTCCATCGTCGCGGCCGAGGAAGCCGTATCCCTTGGCGTTGTTGAACCACTTGACGGTGCCTTTCAAACGTTCCACGTGCGCCCCCTCTTTCTTGCGGATTTCCCCCTAAAAGGCGCGATTCCAGGGGCCCGCAAAAAACGTGTAGGCATTGTGCTGCTCACCGGGGGGACTGTCAAGCGTTCTTCCGCAGCCTGCTTCTAGCGCGCTGGTCGCGTCGTCTGAGCCAGCCACAGGATCCCGCAGATAGTCTTGGCATCGCGGATGCGGCCATTGAGCGCCATCCGTCTCGCGTCCGGTAAAGTGAAAAATCTGGCCGCGATCCTCTCGTCCGCCTCGGGCCGGGCTTTGCCGGCTTGGAGCCCCCGAGCCAGGTAGATGGTCATGGTTTCGTCGAGAAAACCGGGGCTTGCGTAGAAATGCAGGATTCGCTGCCACTGGCGGGCGGTGTAGCCGGTCTCTTCGAGTAACTCGCGCTTGGCGGCGGTGAGCGACGTTTCGCCATCGTCGATTCGTCCCGCGGGCAACTCCCACATCATCGACTGCGCGGCATAGCGATACTGGCGCTCGAGCAGCACGCGCGGCTCGGCTTTGCGAGCTGCTTTCGCCGGGCCGACGCTGGCCCGATCATTGACGGCCATAGCATCGACGGCCAAAATAACGACGGAGCCGGAATGCCGGACGACATCGCGGCGGGCGCGCACGCCGCCAGGCTCTTCCACTTCATCCGTGGTGACGCTGAACACTGGGCCCTGGTAACTGACCCGCGAAGAGAGAACGCGGGCTTTGTTTGATTTCGTTACTGCCGATTTCTCCATGACAACAATATAAGGTATGCTGCGCCCGTGAGCCGAAAACCCATTACCGAAAATATGGCCAAAAGAATAATGGCCAAAAGAGCAATACCCAAGAGAATAATGACCAGAAAGCCTCGCGTAGCCATCGTCGGAGCCGGCAGCCTGGCAAATTTTCTGGCCGTGGCGCTCGACGCCGCCGGTTTCCCGATTGCCGAGATCGTCGCGCGCGATTCACCCCAGTCGCGAAGGCGCGCTCGTGCGCTCGCCGCGAAGGTGGGCGCGCGGACAGTCACCGTACATTCCGCCGCGCTCGACGCCACCTTGCTGTGGTTCTGCGTACCCGACCGTGAGATTCGCGGCGCGGCTTCGCTTCTGGCCGATCATCTGGCTGCTCGCGCGTCTCGTCACCAGAAAGGCAGAGTTCATGGTAAAGTTCGTTTCGCCTTCCACTCCAGCGGAGCGCTGCTCAGCCGCGAACTGGAGCCTCTACGTAAAGCAGGCGCCGCCATCGCGTCGGTGCATCCGCTGATGACCTTCGTTGCCGGAGCGCATCCTTCAGCGCATCCTTGTATGACCGGTGTGCCTTTTGCCATCGAAGGCGATGACGCGGCCACGCGAGTCGCACGCCGGATCGTCCGCGAGCTGGGCGGCGAGAGTTTTCGATTGCCCGCGGCGCGCAAAGCCGCGTACCACGCGTGGGCCACGATGACGTCGCCGCTGCTGCTGGCGTTCCTGGTGACGCTCGAAGAAGCCGCTCGTGCCGCCGGACTCACGCGCGAGGATGCGCGCCGCAAGAGCCTGCCCATCATCAGTCAGACTTTGGCGAACTACTCGCGCCTCGGTCCAGCGCAGTCTTTTAGCGGCCCGCTGGTTCGTGGAGACGCGGAGACGGTGGCGAAACACCTGGCGGCGCTGAAAATGCATCCCGGAGCGCGCGAAGTTTATGTGGCCCTGGCGCGAGCCGCGCTGCGCGGGCTGCCGGTCAAAAATCGGAATGGATTAAGTCAGTTGCTGCGGGACTGAATGCTGGTCCCTTTAATGCCGCCCCTTGCGACTCGTGAACAAATGCCCCAGCTTTTCTCGCTTCGTCTTCAAATACTCTTCCGTATGTTCGGTGGGGGCGACTTCGCAGGGGACGCGCTCCGTCACCTGGATACCCGCGCGTTCAAGCGCGGCCACTTTGTCGGGATTGTTCGAGAGCAGGCGAACTCGCCGAATGTCGAGCGCCTTCAGGATCTCGACCGGCATGAGGAACTCGCGCTGGTCGGGTTTAAATCCAAGACGCTCGTTGGCTTCCACCGTGTCGAGTCCGCTGTCCTGTAGCGCATAGGCCTGCAGTTTTGCCATCAGCCCAATGCCACGGCCCTCCTGCTGCTCATAAATAAGGACGCCCGCCCCCAGTTTGGCGATCATCGAGAGTGCCATTTCCAGTTGCTGGCGGCAATCGCAGCGCAGCGAACCAAATACGTCGCCGGTCAGACACTGCGAGTGAATGCGCACCAGCGGCGACCCAGAGTGCACCTCGCCCATCACCAGCGCCACCGCCTCTTCGGTCTTGGCGGCGTCGCTCGCTGCAGACGCCCTGGTCGCAAACCCGTGAATTAGAAAATGCCCCCAGCGCGTCGGGAAGTCCGCGGATGCGACCTGTTTTACCTTGGAAGAACTCACAACCAAATTATATAGGTTCGATTTCGTGTTCCCGTTTTCGATAGCTACCGCCGGGCGGAAAGAGCTGGAAAGGGCTGATCAGGTAACCGCGTGTAGTCGAAACCAACGCACCGCTGCTAAAATTAAAAAAGTGACCCACCATCCTGTGGGGCTATAGCTCAGCTGGGAGAGCGCATCGTTCGCAACGATGAGGTCGTCGGTTCGAGCCCGACTAGCTCCACCATTCTTCTCAACGGGTTGGCGACAATTTCAGCCATTTCTGTGACCTTCAAAAACTGCTCTTATTGGACCGTCTTGGACCGTGAATCTACTGCGGCCACTTTTGCGAACTCCGAAAGCTGTTGTAGCGCTCGGAGTTGTGCCAGCGGAACGATCTGCGCGTAAATGTCCATCGTGGTCGAAATGCGCGAGTGGCGCATCTGACCCTGGACGCTTTTTGCATCCGCACCGGCCTGTACCAACCAAGTCGCGTGGGACGTTCGCAAGCAACGCCAGTTGACGAAGGACAAGCCAAGCGCTTTGGCCGCCGGTTTGATGTGCCTTCGCAGAACATTTTGGTCATTCATCGGCTTGCCTTGCTGAACGCTCTGAAAAACCAGATCGTCTGGCCCTGCCGATTTGACCAGCTTGTGTTTTCGCACCGCACGCCCAGCCCGAACTTCTACAGTGAGAGATTTCAAGCGGTTGATGCGGGCAATTACCTGGGGAGCAACGCCAATCGTAGCTGCTGAGGCGCTGGTTTTGGGAGTTGACCAGTCACCACGGCAGAATCTTTCCTCGACCGTGATGCTGTCGGCGTGGATGCACCGCCATTTCAACCCGATTACCTCGGAGACGCGCAACCCGGTCCAGACACTCACAAACAGCATAGATGCGTAAGGCTCGGAAACGAGTTCGAGTAGATCATGAAACTGCTCGGGTGTGATGGTTGGTTTCGGCTGGCGGGCGCGCTTATCCAGCGGCAAGCGCAATCTATCCAGCGGGTTCTTAATCAGGTAGTCCGCATCGACCGCAGAGCGGAGGATCGAAGACAATGCGTCCCTGATTTTCGAGATTGTGGGATACGGCACCGTGCCCGCCATGCCCGAGAAATATTTCTGTACCGTGAGCCGTGTAAGGTCGCGCAGAGACAGCCGCGAAAATTCCTGCTTGAGGTATTTCGAGATCACGCCGTTATAGGAATTCTGCGTGCTGCTCGAAAGCAATGGTAGATAAGTTTTCTCGTAAATGTCGGTCACAAAGTCACCGAAGTTCATCGCCGAGCCGGTCAGAACCAAACCCCGATTCACGGGGTGGAGCTTCTCTTCGGCGATCTTCTGCACTTCCCGCACCGGCGTTTCTGCCGGTGCTAGCTTCAAGCGTTGACGTTTTCGGCTGCCGGTTGAATTCGTATCCCAAACGCGCAGCCACCAAAATTGACCCTCCTTGAATGGTTTCGGACTTTGAAATCTCCGTCGCGCCATGATTTCTCCATGGCTCGCTCGGGTAGTTGCCTCAGGCGGAAGGATACATCTTTTTCCTTCCGCCCTCGGCATCGAAATTTCGGTGACGCGTGTCATGCTAAATTTGCGACTTCAGAGATTCGCTTTCGGCCCGTTATTTCCCGGAGCCGGGGAAAGCTCAGGCTGATTTCGGCAAAAGGCTTGTTCTTGCTTTTTGGCTATGTTCGACAATTGCGAAAACATCGAAGACAGTGGGGACTCATGACCGTTCTCCGGTTGGAACAACACCCCGGCAATTCTTATCCGGGCAGCGATAGCCCGTTACCTTCCCGTTCAGCCGATTCGTTTCCGCCAATTCGGGATTCGCCCAAAACGACTTTGTGCAGACCGGACACTTCAGCTTGTAGCGTTGTTCGAGTTGACTGACTCGCGTCAACAGGTCTGCTTTTAGTCCCAACTCGACGAGCTTGCCGAAGGCCTCGATGCCCGCGCGATCGCGAACGAACATCTGCACTCCGCACGGCGAGCAAATGACGTAGGGCTTGTCCCGCTTGGTGGTTCGCACGTCCAGCGGCATCAGGCAGACCGGGCAGGGGAACCACTTAGTAGTATCCTTATTAATCATGACAACCTCCGTATAAAAAGATGGTACAGATTTTATCGGTTCGCGCAACGCCATAAAGTATTTAAGTCATTAGTTACTTATGTATAGGATGAATGTCGAAGTTTGCCCTACCTAATATCCTCGACTCTTGGCATCATATTCCCGTATAATTAGGCCGGTCGCGAAAGAGAATTCCGGGAAAATGCCAATCGAAGGGAAAGATCAAGCGGCGCAAAAAATGATTTCCGATCGACCCTCGAAAAAGCGCGGGAGAGGCAGACCAGCCAACATAGACCCTTCGGTCGTGGTTGGATCAGCCGACACCTACCGCCTGTGGTTCAAGCAGTTCTGGTCGAAGGTGGGCCCTCGGTTGTTGGCGGCACGATCTTCGGAAGAAGTAGCCAGGGCGGTCCGCGAGAATGCGCCGGATATTAGCGTAAGCCTCGCTCCGCATTCGGAACTCATTCTCAAGATCCTGCGCGATCCGAAATTTCCGGCCGTTCGATCCGCATCGCAGATTCATTTCTTGGCGGATTCTCTCGGCGGACAGGGTTTTGTGAAACCCCGCCGGTCCCGAGAAATCTGTGCGGAAGAAAGAAACAAAGTGCGGCACGTGATTGTTCGGCAGGAATACTACATTGAGTGCTCATGCGGCTACACGGGGCCAGCACTGGACGGAGCTTGCAGAGAATGCGGCACAGGGGAGTTGTCACGGGATTTGATGGTGAAAAAAAACTACTAATTCAAGGCCTCCAGCCGATTCGTCCTTCTTCCGACTCTCTCCGATCAAGCGCACGCTGCGCGCATGCGCCACGATCACTTCGTGCCCCAGATCGCTCAGCACCCGGCTTACCCACGGCGAGTGCATCCCGGTTTCCAACGCGATCCGACAGCGCGGCATGCCTCCGAACACCTCTCGCATCGCCTTCGGAGTCGTGCCCAGTTTCTGCTCCAGCAGCACTTCGCCCACTTCGTCTAGCAGGCAGTACCAACTCGACCGATCCCCCAAATCCAAACCAATCGTCAGATTCTGTTGAGAAAAATTCTTCGTCACCTTTGCCGCTGAACCGACAACATAGAGGTCGTGAAAGTCATCAGGGCGAAGGGGCCTAAGTTCGAGAAGCACGGACATCGAACGAAGACTGGTCGCCCGAGTGAGTCTCGTCACTCACCAGTGTGATTGCAGTCCTTTCTTTGTCTTTTAACTTGACACCGATCAGGAGTTTCTCTTAGCATCGCGCCGACGGTTGATTCGAGGGGGCCAACCGAAACCCAAACGGAGGTGGGCCAATGGCTCGCTTCGTATTCGGTGTGCCCCTAATCCTGTTTCTGGCATCTATAGCATTCACTCAGAATCAACCGCAAAGCAATCCTCAGGCAGTGTCTTTCGCATCCCGGTCAATCGCCGCTTTGACCGGTGGGCAGGCCATCAGGGATGTAACGCTGACCGGCAATGTGACGTGGTCGGGCGGAGCAGCTCCCGAGACGGGCACAGCCACCCTGCTCGGATCCGGCACAGGCGAAAGCCGGATGAGCCTCCTGCTTCCCAGCGGGACACGCACGGAGATTCGCGACGCGTCCACGGGCGTAGCCCAAGGGGAATGGATTGCCCAGAGTGGCAAATCCGGCATGTTCGCCTCCGAAAACTGTGCGACGGATGCGGTCTGGTTCTTTCCTGCACTCGGGTCTCTCGCGGCGGGTCCGAACGTTGTCCTTACCTATGTCGGCCAAGAAACTCGAAACGGGACAGCGGTTCAACACATTCAGTCCTACACATACCAGCCGAATCTATCGGGAGTTAGTCCGACTCCGCAGCAGTTGAGCACGACGGATTTTTACCTCGGTGCCACTACGCTCTTGCCTGTCACAATCACCTTCAATGCTCATCCGGACAACAATGCGATCACAAACCTTCCCGTCGAAGTTGATTTCTCCAATTATCAGGTTCTTAACGGCATTCTGGTCCCGACGCATATCGAGAGATCTCTGGAGGGGAACGTGTTCGTGGATATAACCATTTCCAGCGCCTCGTTCAATACAGGCCTGCCCCTTTCGGATTTCACAATCAACTAAACATGAGCGCTAACACGAGGGAGAGAGATCATGAAATTGCATTTCTGGTTTGCCGGAATGTTCATCATTCTTGGAGCTGGTCTCGCGTCAGGGCAAGTGGCAACCGGTACGCCTCCGTTCGGCAGCTTGGGCGGAGGGCCGTTTGATACGGTAAACCTAGGAAATCTGAACGTGCATTTCGCGATTCCGGTGCTGAACAAAGCCGGACGCGGCACGCCGTTCAGCTATAACTTGGCCTACGACAGCTCAATTTGGCAACCGGTCACGTCGAGCGGCACTACAAGTTGGACGAACGTCACTGATACCAACTGGGGGTGGACCACTTCCATGCCCCTCGGTGGCCATGTGAGTTTCAAAGCTTCATCAAGTGCGTCTAGATGTGGGAAGGCACCAGACTGGGGTCTAGAGAGAACCTGGAACTTTGGTAACTGGGCTTATTACGATGGCTTCGGCACTCGGCATCCATTTTCAGGATCTTCGTCCGTATGGAGTGGCTGCTCTAACGGCTCCAGTGGCTTTGCGGCTACAGCGTCGGACAGCTCTGGTTATACGATCAGCGTGACCGGCAGCACAGTCAATTCGCTTACTGCGGCTAATGGCGCTATCATTAACCCAGCTACCGGGGCGACGACTCTCCAAGACGCAAACGGAAACCAGGTAACGTCAACAACTTCATCAGGCACGACGACTTATACGGACACGCTCGGCACAACGGTTCTCACGGTTGCCGGAGTGGCCCCTAATCCAGTCACATTCCAATACACGGCCCCTTCGGGCGCCCTTGCAACCTACACCATGAACTACCAGCAGTACACGGTGCAGACTGGTTTCGGCATAACTGGAATCAGCGAGTACGGACCGTTAAGCAACGCCTTGGTCAGCGGCATCCAGCTGCCCGACGGTTCAAGCTACAGGTTTACCTATGAGAAAACGCCTAGCGCATGCACTCCATTGTCAGGCACATACTCATCCAATTGCGTGACAGGGAGAATTGCCTCAGTAATCCTGCCCACGGGCGGAGAAGTTACATACGTCTACAGCGGCGGGAACAACGGAATTGAAAACGACGGCAGCACGGCCGGCCTTACCCGCACTTTGAGCCCAGGTGGGGAATGGCAATATGCGCGGTCGCTCTCCGGGTCAACGTGGACCACCACCATCACCGATCCTAACCAGAATCAAACGGTCATTAACTTTGCTAAAGACGGCAATACCACCGCCCCGACATACAACTTCTATGAAACCCAACGACAAGTAAAACAACTGATAAATGGAACACAGACCCTGCTGGCGACGAGCACGCACTGCTACAACGCCAATTATGCGAACTGTTCTACGGCGAGTGTGTCCTCACCCATCACCCAGACTGACGCTTACAGCCAGCTTCCAAACAACAGCACGCGCTTGTCCGAAGTGCAGTACAACGGCTCATTTACGGGCTCTGGCTTGGTTTCGGATGACAAGGAGTACAACTACGGGGTCACGTTGGGTGCGGCGCCCTCTTCGACGTATCTTGTTCGCGAAACAGCTATTTCATATGCGAGCCTGAGCAATAACATCTACAACAAACCGTCGTCCATAAAGGTCTATGACTGGACGAGCGGCTCAGCGGTCACTTTAGCCTCCTCGACCTACGCCTACGACCAAACAACGCCCACAGCCACGTCGGGCACACCCCAGCAGATTGCCATTACGGGCTCGCGCGGAAATCTGACCACAGCTACCACCTCAACCAGCAGCACAGCCACGCTTTCCAGCACTTACACCTACTACGACACGGGCAACCCATATGTTGTCACGGACGTTAACAGCGCGCAGACGACGTACGTCTACGGCTCTGGCTCGTGCGGCAATTCGTTCGCCACGACCATCAATGAGCCGTTGAGCCTCTCCCGCTCCTTAACTTGGAACTGTACGGGCGGCATCGCGACTCAAGCGACCGACGAGAACGGCAACAATGTCGCGACAAATTACACCGACCCCGATTTCTGGCGGCCCGCGAACGTCTACGATCAAGAGAGCAACGAAACAACGATTAGCTATATTGGCGAGACGGCCGTGGAAGCCGCGCTGCAGAACTTTAACGGTGGAAACTCCGTGTCCGATTCTCGAACTACCGTGGATGGCTTCGGACGGACTATTTTCATCCAGCGATTGCAGGGACCTGGCGCGACGAATTACGACACGGCGGAAGTTGACTACAACAACGTGGGCCAGCCTTATCGGTCCACCATGCCCTACAGCGCGTTGGCCAGCCCGTCTAGTTCCAATACGACGGCCCCCGCTACGACCACAAACTATGACGCGCTGGGTCGTGTGCTTACAATCACTGATGCGGACGGCGGAACGGTTTCCTACACCTACACGAACAATGACGTGCTGCAAACCGTGAGTGGCACGCAGACATTTCAGAAGCAGCTTGAATACGACGGATTGGGAAGGCTGACTTCTGTTTGCGAAATATCGTCCACGCTTCCCCTGGTCGGAACCTGCGGTCAGTCCAGCGCCCAGACTGGGCTGTGGACAAAGTACACCTATGATGCCCTCGGCCATCTGCTCACGGTCAGGCAAGATGCGCAGGCTGCGGCCGGTAGCCAACAGACTCGCTCTTTCGTTTACGACATGCTGGGCCGCCTCGCCTCCGAGACCAACCCGGAAACCAACAATATCGCCTACACCTACGGTTACGACACAGATTCTACCTGCGGCACATCGAATAGCGACCTCGTGAAGCGCGGCGATGCGGTGGGCAACGTCACCTGCTATGCCTATGACAAGATGCACCGCCTAACGGCGGCGACGTACCCGAGCGGCACGTATTCTTCCAGTACTCCGGCCAAGTGCTATGTGTACGATGCGGCCACAGTTAATTCTGTCGCAATGACGAACGCCAAAGGGCGTCTCGCGGAGGCTTTAACCGGCACGGGTACAAGCTGCCCGATTGCGACCAAGATAACAGATCTCGGCCTAAGTTATTCAGCAAGAGGCGAACTCTCGGATGTTTATGAGTCCACACCTCATTCTTCTGGCTACTATCACGTCTCGGCATCGTATTGGCCGCATGGGCTGCTCAACCAGCTGACCAGCAATCTTTCTGGTCTGCCTACGATTTCTTATGGTGGAAGCGGCGGTACCTCGGGGCTGGATGGGGAAGGCCGAATACTTCAAGTGACGGCCTCAAGCGGGCAGAGCCCGGTCACCGGGGTGACGTACACGAATAGCGGGACGACCGAACCCATCGGATCGCTAACAAAAGTCACTCTTGGCTCTGTTGACTCGGATTCGTTCCAATACGATGTCAACACAGGCCGTCCCACGCAGTACCAGTTCAACGTCGGTACGACACAATCCGTCACGGGGAACCTCGGATGGAATTCCAACGGCACTCTCGCCTCGCTGAACATAACTGACCAGCTAAACTCGTCGAATTCGCAAAGCTGCGCGTATGCATACGACGACCTGGCGAGGCTTGGAGGCGCGAACTGTGGAAACAGCATCTGGAGTCAGACCTTCAGCTATGATGCTTTTGGCAACATCACCAAGAATGTGCCCAATGGCAGCACTGGGATCTCGTTCCAGTCCGTCTACAGCGATTCGACCAACTGGTTGTCCTCGATAGGCAGCCTGACTCCAGCCTATGACAACAATGGCAATCTGAAATATGATACTGTTCACAACTTCACCTGGGACGCTGATGGGAAGATGCTCAACGTGGACTCGACGACGGTTCAGCTCACATACGATGCCTTGGGTCGCGCAGTAGAGCAGAATCGCGGTGGGAGCTACACGCAGATTGTTTATGCGCCCTACGGTGCGAAGCTTGCCCTGATGAATGGAACCACTCTGGTGAAGGCGTTCGTATCGCTCCCCGGCGGTCCAACGGCAGTTTATGCGGCTGGCACGACTGGACCGGTCTTCTATCGACACGCGGACTGGCTCGGCAGCTCCAGGCTTGCCAGCACGCAGAGCCGAACCAAATACTTCGACGTGTCGTATGCCCCATTCGGAGAGAACTACAATAACTCAGGGACCACCGACTACAACTTCACGGGACAGGATCAGGACACCGTGACCGGGTATGACGATTTTCTCTATCGTGAGTACAGCCCAGTGCAGGGCCGCTGGATGTCGCCTGACCCAGCAGGGATGGCAGCCGTCGATTCCACGAATCCGCAGACCTGGAATCGCTATGCGTATGTGGTGAACAGTCCGTTAAACATGACAGACCCTCTGGGACTTTGTTATCGGTGTCGGTCTGGCGGTGACGCGGGGGGCGGTGAAGCGGGGGGCGGCGACGGTGACTACATTGTCGACGGGTTTGAGGGTGAAGACTGGATATTGGGAATCGGCGGGGATCCGGGAATGCCGATTACTGCCAGTGTCTGGGATGCTCCACCCGGTTCTGATTGGGTGTCGCCGGGCCAAGGGGATCCGGAGCTGATCGCGCAGGGGGCTCTGGTCAATCAGGTGACCGATGAATTATGGGTTCCAGGAGTTGGGTCTTTCATGTATTTCCCTCCCGGTACTACTTTTGACATGCCGCCTGGAGGCTCTAGTGGTGTTTTCATCGAAGGAAACGCCGCAAACAACGCGAACAGTAACGGCAAAAAGACGAACCTGGTCAATGCAACCTGCAGCAACCCGTACCCAATCACGAACGACCTTGCTGTAATAAATGGGACCTACCAAAATCCCCCGCCTGACTATACAACAGTGCAGTCCTTCTTTCCGCTCGGTGGCAGTTGCACGCGAATTGCTCCTAATGTTCAGTGTTATAGCCTCAAGGGGAGTGGATGTACGATAACTTACTGTGCAGCCAGCTATGTGCCCTTTGTTCCGGGTCAGTTTCCTGGGACTTGGGTACCTAAACCAAACGCCCCCACAACTCAGATCAAAGAGCAGGTGTGTTCGAACGTAATACCGATACCGTAAGCCTCGACGAATGGGGAGTATAAGATTATGAGAAGTGCCGCAGCACTGTCACTGGCGATCCAGCTCACATGTTCGGCGATCTGCTCTGGGCAGATCAAGATGCGCTTGCAGGATATTTCTGTAAAGGGGAGCCCCCTTCACGTGTCAGGAGCCATGTTATTCGAAGATGACGCCTCCAAGGCGGTTCGATACTCATATCAGGTTGAGGGCTCAATTGCGAATATGTCAGGCAGAGGTGTAGTGCTCGTGGTAATCCATTTCGCGAGTAGCGGTGTGAATGGACCTAGCCTTGACTACACCTATCAGAATGACGATTTTTTTAGTTCGGACATTCTCCAGCCAGGGAAGGACGAGCGGTTTCATTCCTCGCCACTCAGGTTTGGGGCGCCAACTGTAAACGGACACCCCGTGCCAGACGATCTCGACGCCCGTTCGGCTCCCGTCGCGACTGCGCAGGCCATGTTCGTTCAATTTATCGACGGATCGACATGGGGTGATGCCGACCTTGGACGTGAACCACTTGTCGTGCGCAACCAAACACTAACGGAGCTACGCAGGCTTCAGCGCGTCCTTGCGCAGGAGGGGGAACAGGCTTTGAAGAATGAGCTTTCGAAAAGTGAGAATCTCCTTCCATGTATCAGCGCCGTCATGGACATCTGCAGTGACAAGGCCGCCTCCTGCCTTGCCGCTGGTCTGCGTTCTATGATTGAGGCCGCGAGGCAACACCAAATCGACATGAAAGCCAAGTCTGCCCTCTTCGGCGATGTAGTTCGATAGGGTCGGAGGTGGCCCATTGTTGCCGCAAACAACGGCACGCCTCAAACCCCACAGCGAACGGCGGCACACCGCGTTGGCCAAGCATTACAGAAAATGGCATTTCCATTGCGCTTGACGTTGTTGGGGCTATTCCAGCGTTTGGCAACGTAGTTTCGGCAAGTGCCGCGGGTGCTCGGGCAAGTTAACGGCATTGTCACATGGGGTGATGGAGCTTATGGGGTGGCGACGGGACTTACTGATGAGGCCCCTTATGGAGCAGCGTCCGCAGGTACAGGCTTTGGCCTCGCACTTGCAGACGCCGCTGTACGGTCTTGTAGCCAGTCTAGCACTTGGTTATGTGAGCGTCACATAAGATTTCCCAACCTACGGACCGACCGGTGCGATGCTCGCCAAAGTCAATGGGACGACTTTGATCAAGGCTCTCATTGCCCTGCCGGGCGGGGCCAAGGCCATCTACGGCCCGACCGGTCTGGTAAATTATCGCCACTCGGACTGGCTGGGTAGTTCGCGGCTGACTTCGACGCAAGCGCGGGGTTTGTATTCGGGTACAGCCTATGCACCGTTCGGCGAACAGTATGCGACCTCAGGCACGGCGGACGCGTCGTTTACCGGACAGGATCAGAACACGGTCAGCACTTTGTACGACTTCCCGGCACGTCGTCACAGCCCCAGCCAGGGCCGGTGGATCTCACCTGACCCGCTGGGTCGCGGTGCGGTGACACTGGCGAATCCGCAAAGTTGGAACCGCTACGCCTATGTGCTGAACAACCCGCTTAAGCTCATTGACCAGTTTGGGCTGTCTCCCTGTTGTGGTGACGACGATAACGGCGGCGATGACAGCGGCGACGGCGATGTCGCTGGAGGGGGCTTCGATGATTGGGAGGCCGAAGTCTCTCATCGTGCCCGCGCGGAATCCACGCCCACCAAGGCGCGTACGCAATGAGTGAGAACGGCTGTGGTGACAATGGTAGTAGCGGTGACGACACCACCACTTGCGATCTGACAGATCCAAGCTGCAACCTGCCGCAGCCGCCCTGTGACCAGTCCGACCCAAACTGCGGCCAGCAAAACGACAATAATAACCCCCCGATCAGTTGCTCGTCAGGCGACGGATCGGGCGATGGAACGCTCTTCTCAGGTGGAACCGACCCAACCGGCCCGGACGACCCGACTTCGGCCATCGCGCGTCGCTTTGGCACCTTCGGCCATGGCCGCTTCCATGCCGTGGAGCAGAATCAGTCAGGCGCGCCGCAGAACTCGTCCTCGAATAACCAGCAGAATAGCTGCTCTACCAATAACAACAATCAGCTAACCCAGTTACTTCAAGCACAGGAAACCATCGATGTGCTAGCGTCTACTGCATTGGCTCGCTATGGTTAGTACGGCTGGAATAATGACTGCAGGAGGAGGTACAGCAATTGTTGCTGCATGTGGAGGGGATGAGCCTTTTGCTATTGCAACATGTGCCCCCGTATTTGGGTTGTCGCTCCCACTATTCTTAGTGCTGACTATATCTTATTAAAAATGCCTATACCTTTACCATAACAGTGACAATTCCAACGTGGAAGAACATTTTCTAATGCAAAGGATTATATTTTTGTGGAAAATATCACTATTAGAAACAAACTTCTTCTATCGCTCGTCGCTATACTGTTTACTTTTCTCGGCTTCTGGGGAATCTCACTTTTAGCGACGGCTGCCGCTGGCAGACCATTAGAACAAGCCAATAGCACAAAGACTTTATGCGGAAAAGCTAGCGACCAGTGGCAGCTCGGCGGGAAAAACTTGTCCAATGAAAAACGAAAAAACCACTTGACTCCGACCGGCCGTCTCATGGAAGGCGATTACACCAACTAAGAATTTGCTGTTCAAAGTTCTGTCGGTCCGCAAGAGAGCGTTATTGCAGTTTTGCGTAAACAATCAAGACTTTACGGGAGTAAATCCAGAATAAAATCAATGCTTTTCTAACATCGTTATTTTAGTTATCATACACTAGCATGTGTTAGTACTCTGAACATATGCTTGACTTAAGTTTTAGCTTTCTTGGGTCACAATAACGAAACTGGAAGTCTTGCTGATCTTCGCGCAAGTTAACGGATTTCTTAAACCGGATTACGTTCGTAGACAGCTTCGTCCCGTTCCTGACCGCCGCTCCCTCTATAGCTACCTCGGACGCCTCAAGGGTCAGGGATTGCTCGACCGACATCCGAACTCTAGACGCGGCTATTTGACCTACCGTCTCACGGAAAGAGGACGCGCCAGGCTGGAATACCTGCGGCGGAAGCTCCAGAGACAGTCATAACGTTACGTACGTACGTAACGCACTGTCCTGTGGCCCACAATGTTTTGATGCGCGGACGTTGGCCCGGCTGGCGCGAATCGATCCCCAGTTGCTGTGTCCAGTAAGGGCTCATCTCGCTCTACGAAGCCGATCACTCCCGCGAATGGCTCATCGCCGCGTGGGCTGTGTTCACTAGCGCGGTCCGCGCTCGCACCAGTCCGGCTCGCGTCCGGATCACCGTCAGATCCGCTTGCGCTCTCGCACTGCGATGCTTTCGCGTCGTTTGGCCGGGTGGCCCAGCCTTCCGCTGGCACAAAGAAGCAGTGGGTGGCAATCTAATCGCACCATATGACAACCTGAAGAGCGCGGTGAAGAGGATTCTGGATGCCGCGGGTTGGATAGAATATCCCAGATGACTCTAAGACTCACAAGAGAAGAAGTCTCCGTGTACGCCCACAATAACCAATATGCAATGATGATGTTTGCTGATGCGGGTTCGGAATGCCAGTCGAAAACCAGAATGGAGTGCGTTCAGAATGCAGCAACGACATGCAACATAATTCAGAGGCGGTAGAGAAACTCCTGAAGGCCTTCATCTATCTTGAAACGGGAGCGAAATCCGCGCTGAAACGGAACGACCGCCACAATCCGTACCTCCTAAAGCAGGAACTTAAAGTCGCACACCCCGACCCGAAACTAGACAATTTCGATGATCTTCTTAGAAAGTTGTATGACCATTATCAGAGTCGGTATTTCGACAATCCTACAACGGGCAAAGGAGCTTCGAGCGAAGAACTGGATGAGATTGACGATTTGTTTGTCTATCTGATCGAAACACTGCCGATGCCAGATGAGGTCAAATATCGGTGTATGTTTTTCGCTTTCCTGTGTGAAGAGAATGCTCGCCGACATTGGCGTAACTACCACTGGGCGACAGAAAGGAATCGTGCGCTGCAAGGAAAGATGGGGCTGATCGAGCGCTCATACCAGCAGGTATTCGAGCATCTGTACCGCTGAGCGTAGTTTTCGACGCGGAACGCCTCAAACTCTGACTTTTCTGGTTTAAATCGTGGACCGGCCTAAGTTTCTTCTCCCAAGCTAGGAAAGTTGTGAGGCAACTCCCGGCGAGCCTGTTTGAATTGGACCGTTTTGGACCGTACTCGGTTGTCAAGTGCACGCCAAATTGAGCTTTCTTGGCGGACTCCATCGTTCGCAACGATGAGGTCGTCGGTTCGAGCCCGACTAGCTCCACCATATTTTCAAGCAACTTGCGAGCTTCCCATAACAAGTCTGTCCCATTGCTGTCCCAATCAGGTCTGCCGGAGTTGCCTCACAACTTTCGCGGCGCAAGGAAGAGTTCTACCAGGCGCAGGCTACCTGCATGAAATTCTCAATGAGTGTAACCGCCTGTTTTCTACAGTAACTGGTAGATTTCTCAAGGGGATTGCCTTTAAGCTTTATCTCCATTTTCCAGAGATTCAAGTCCCCATATCAGTTTCTTGTTCTCCGGAGAGAATCAGCTAGGACCTGCAGATCAGTGACGCGGAGTACCAGTTGTGTCCCGCTGCTCAGATGGACGTTCTCGCTGGTTGAGCTGATTGCAGAACCTTGTGCGGTGTTGCTGAGCGCAATCCCTTTCATTCCGACCACACCCCGCCTGGTTGGTCCCGGTAATGGCGCCAAGTTTCCGTGGGGGCCACCGCTGTCCGTCGGTTCTTCAGCACCGCCCGCCGAATTTGCCGAGCGAAGAGAACCGGGAGTTGCCGTCTGTAAGATGCTCCTCATCTCATTCGGTCCGGGGGGTGACCGTGAACCTGCCGTGTCTAGCCCCGCCAGGTCACTGATGGCCGGTGCAGAAGTCTGCATTGGGGCTCCAACCGCCTGAATCGTGGCCTTCAGCGGGATTTCGCGTCCGTTTTTCAAGACCATGCGATCAAAAGCGATCTCCACCATAGACTCGGGTACCTGCTTGGTCCGCGCCCTGGCATGGATTACGTGCCCGATGATTTTCGTGCCTCTCGGAATCAGGATCTCGCCGTGCGATAGCACATCCATCGTCAGTCTGGCTTCAATCTTGTCGTCGGCCTTGGCTTTCTTGGCATCGACGGACTTAGCCAGCTCAGCCACAATAGCTCCACCGGCTGCAATCTGGCCCAATGAGGCCTTGGCTGCGGGGCTTGTGGTCTGCGATGCTGCTGGCCTTTGAGCCAATACCATCACCGCCAGGATGGCCGTAACCAACAAAACCAGCACACCTCTCATGGCCATACTCCGATCCGAGCAGGACAAGTTTTCATCTGCAGGGTTTCAATACTGTGCACACCGAGGCGCAGATGGGCCCGCCGATATTGAATGTTGCGGCAACCTCAGCCCCCTTAACCTGCAACGGCTGTGGGACTTTGCCAAGCAATTGCCATGCGCACCATCCGAGCATGGCGACGCCGGTTGCGCCGATGGGATGGCCCTTCGCAATGAGTCCGCCGGAGGTATTGATGCCACATTCACCATCGACCCTGGCTTTTCCGTCGACCCAATACTGTGCGCCTTTGCCATACCCGGCTTTCCCTAAGACCTCCGTGCCGAGTGCTCCCATCACCGTGAAACAATCGTGGATCTCGGCGACCTTTACATCCTCCGGCTTGACCCCCGCCATCTGATAAGCGGTTTTCATTGCCTTGATCGCACCGGCGGGGCGAAGCACATCGCGTCCCGCCTTCTTCAGGGGATCGGTCGCCTGCGCATACCCGGCAATCTCGACGCAGTCTCGCTTGTCGACGCCGAGCTTTGCCAGTCCTTCCTCCGTAGCCAGGATGAGCGCGGCGTACCCGTCGCTGATCTGCGAACAATCGTAGGTCTTGAGCGGAAGCCCTTCGACAATGTAGCGATTAATGCCGCCGATCTGCATCGCCTGTTCGACGGTAAGTTCGACATTGCGCATCTGGGCGTAGGGATTGTGGCGGGCATTGGCGTACTCGGCGACCGCGATCTGCGCCAAATCTTCCTCCCGCACCCGATGCACCTTCAGGTAGCACTCCATGATCTCGGCGAACAGGTGGGGGAAGATGTATACCTTGCCTTCACGTTCGGCGGGATGCGAGAAATACCCCAGCGCCTGGCCGATGAGCTTTCCATCCATCTTGCCTTCGGCGTCGCGCATTTTTTCGTAGCCGATCGCAATCCCAGTATCGCCCCATCCGATTTGCAGTTTCTGGATGACGGAGAGGATGGCCTGACCACCCGAGGCGCACGCATTTTCGACCGACTCGATTGGCTTACCGGCGAGTCCTGGAATATCCGCCACCAGGCCCGCGAGCAGCCCTTGCTGGTTAAGGGAAATGTTGCAGGTGGCGCCGATCGAGCCGACATCGAGCACCGCGGGCTCGACGCCGATTTCTTTGCACGCTCCGAGGACAGCGTTCTGGATGATCTCTGGCACCGACATGGCCATGAGCTTTCCGAATTTCGATTGATGGTAGGTGGCGATGTAAATGCGCTTCATAAGACACCTCATTAATAGGATAACTTTTTCCGCCCCGGCGTGACAGCATCACTCTCGCCGGCGACGCCAGACTTGCAATTCCGCAGTCGGTTCTGGAGTTCGAGTTTCAGAACCTTGCCATACGCGTTGCGGGGCAATGCTTCTATAAAGATGACTTGCCGGGGCAGTTTGATCTTATTGATTCGGGGACGAAGGAAGTCGATGAGTTCGAGGTCGCTGGCGCTCGCGCCTGATTTCAGCGCAACGACGGCGATTGGGACCTCGCCCCACTTCTCGTCGGTCGTCCCAATAACGGAGACCTCGGCAATGGCCGGATGATCGAGTAATTCCTTCTCGATCTCCGCCGGATAGATGTTGACGCCGCCGCTGATGATCATGTCTTTGGAGCGGCCTGCGATGTAGAAGAATCCATCTTTATCACACCGCGCCAGGTCGCCAGTGTGGAACCATCCTTCTGCATCGAGCACCTGGGCGGTGGCGGCTGGATTGTTCCAATAGCCCCGGCAAACGTGTGGCCCGCGCAGGCACAGCTCGCCAACTTCATCGGTTGCGACGGGATTGCCTTCGGGATCAAGCAGCTTCGCCTCCGTGAACATCATCGGCTTACCAACAGAACCAGCCTTGCGCAGGGAATCCTCGTCGCTCATGGCAAAGCAGTTTACGCCGACCTCGGTCAGTCCGTAGCCTTGGCGAAAAATCAATCCGCGCTCCTGATAGGCGCGGAGAAGTTGCAGCGGAAGCGGAGCGCCTCCGCTGGCGCACCAGCGCAGATGGCTGAGATCGAGCGCTGCAAATTCCGGCGAATCGAGAAACATTTTGAAGATCGTCGGTACGCCGAAAAGAAGAGTGCACTCGTAGTCTCGCAGCGCTTGTAAAACTTCAGCGGCGTTGAAGCCGTCATGCAAAACAATGCTGCCCCCGATGGCGAACAGCGGGGTCATGAATACGGTGAGGCCGCCGGCGTGATACATGGGCGTGTAGACCTGAACCCGGTCACTCTGCCGCAATTGCCAGGAGACAACCGTGTTGTAGGCGTTCCATGCGATCTGCCGGTGTGGAATCATTACGCCCTTTGGCCGCCCGGTGGTACCGCTGGTATAGAGCAAGCAGAAAATATCTTCGGGTTGGAGCCTCGCGGAAAGCGGATCTGGATGAACCCGATCGATAGCTTTGGCATAACTCAGCGCCTTCCGGGCATCGTCCTCCGCATCCAGACTTATTAAGTGATCAAAGGCCACGAGTTGTTGGAGCTCTTGCGCGAGTTTCTCATATCGTGCGGAATACATAAGGCAGCGCGGTCCGCAGTCCGCGAGTATCTGGTGCAGTTCGTGAGCCGTGCTGCGTGTTCCGAGTGGAACGAGGATGATCCCGGACTTACCCGCTGCCCAAAAGGCATCGGCATATTCAACCCGGTTCTCGGAAAGGATGCAGACGCGATCCCCTGGAACGAGAGAGCAGAGATCGGTCCAGACCCGCGCGCACTGCAAGGCCCGCCGATTGAGTTCCGCATAAGTGAACTGCCGGCGCGTGGGAACGTGGATCAATGCGATCGCGTCGGGACTAAGACGGGCGCGCTCTCCGAGAATGTCGCCGGTAATCACGAATTCCCCCCAAACTGCCTGGAAACAGATTGTGCGGCGGCGGGCGCGCGGGAAGAATCTGACGCGAGAATTTGCAACAGGATTTGTGTCAACTCCCGGGGACGCTCGAGCTGCGGTGCATGGCCGCAACGCTCAATGACCGCAAGCGTGCAATGCGGAAGCTGCAATTGCAGCTTCTTTGCATAATCCAGCGGCACGAGGCGGTCGGAGGCACCCCAGATGAGATCGACCGGCAGCTGGAAAGTTGCCAGTTTGTCATCGAGCAGGTATTTCGACATATCTTCTTCGCCGGCGGCCAGCAGCCGCGAAATCGGACCCGTATTCGAGACGCGGACCATATCATCGAGCACAAAATTCGGCCGGCGAGGCGTGGAAGGATCCAGCGCCGCATCGAGCGCGCGCCGAGCCTCTTCGCGGTCCTTTGGCATGATGCCAATCTCCGACACATTCCTGATGGGGCCGCCATCGATGAGGATAACCCGCGTCACCCGCTGCGGGTTTTTCTGGGCATAAAGCATCGCCATCCAGGCTCCGAGCGAATTCCCTGCGAGCACCATCGGTGCATCTCGCCATGGCATTGCATCGAGCACCTGCTCCAGTGCGGTGAGCAGCGTTCCCAGAGTCAGCACACCTTCGACCGTGTCGCTCTCGCCATGGCCTGCAAGGTCCGGGATCACCAGTTGAAAGTGGCGCTTCAGCTTGGGCGCCACTTTGTACCATGTTCCCGCTTGATCGCCTGCGCCATGCAGTAACACCAGCAAGGGCCCGGCGCCGCCATGCCACACGACCTGTTTTCCCACCGTGGTCGTAAGCTTCGTCTTGCGAAAACCGGCTCGGCGAAGCGCGCTCCTCCGTAACCAGAACGTCGTAGCGATAGGTCGAAAAAAGAAAAGAATGAAGAAGACAATCAGAGCAGTAACTGCGGCGAAAATGAGCAGCAGCACAATGTTGATTGCCAGGCCCATTCCGCTCCTCCCGGCCGGCTTGGTGGGAAGTCAACTCCGAAAGCGCCTACGGCATACGGAACGCGCAACCCGCCTGATTGTAGCCGACCCCGGAGCCGACCAGCACGACCAGGCTGCCGGACTTCACCTTACCCTGCTCGATTGCGTGGTCGAGCGCCATGCCGACGCAGGCGGAGCCAGTGTAGCCATACTGTTCCATGATGGTATGCGCGCGTTCCCCGGGCGCACCGAGACGTTCCATCACGCGCGCAATCGTGGGTTTCCGCACTTGGGTAAAGATGAAGCAATCGACGTCGCGCAGATCAAAACCACCGTCCTTGGCCAGTCGTTGCACGATGATCGGCCACGTCTCCTCGTTCAACTCCGGAGGATAGCGGTTCTTGATCGTGCACGCGGTGCGCCCGGCCTTAACGGACTCCTCACTCGCCGGTTCGAAGGTTCCGCCGGAATAGATTCCCCAATAGTCGTGATAGGAGCCGTCGGCGCGAAAGGTCGCAGTGATAAAGCCCGGCGAAGCTGCCGGTTCGAGCACCGCCGCGCCCGCGCCATCCCCATAGAAGAAGACCATGGGATCCGCAGCCGACGTCAGCTTGTGCATGAGATAAACGCCGACCACGAGCACCGTCTTAATCCCCGGGTTGGCGGCGATGATTCCAGCGGCTGCAGTAAGACCGGTTGGAAACGAAGCACAGGCACAACCGACATCAAAGGTTCCGGCATTTTTTGCGCCCAGCTTATACTGCAGAACGACCGAGGTAGCGGGGGTTATGTAGTCGGGCGAATCGGTGCCGAGGATGATCAGATCGACATCTTCGGGTTTCTTGCCGGCGCGCTCCAGCGCAAGTTTGGCCGCGGGTAGAGCGACATCGCTGGTAGCCCAGGTTTCGGGGGCATGCCAGCGCGTCTTGATGCCGCTGCTGGCCTCCATTTTGTCCACGAAATCCGGGATGTGTTTGAAGCGCTCGCGCAGCATGTCATTAGTCACTTCTATCTCAGGTACGTACCTCCCGGTGGCGACAATGGTTGCGTAACGCGTCATGAATAAGTCCTCTTGAACTGCAGTAAGTCACGTCCCTAGAACTAATCCGCCGTCGACCGAGAGCACCGTGCCGGTAATAAACGATGCCGCATCGGAGGCCAGCCACACATAAGCCTCGGCAACGTCCTCAGGCTTTCCCATGCGCCCCAGAGGCGTGTGCGACACCATGTTCTGGACGACCTTCTCCGGCATCTTCTGCACCATTTCGGTCGCGATGAAGCCGGGAGCGACGGCATTCACGCGGATATTGTATTTCGCCAGTTCACGCGACCACGTCCGGGCAAACGCGATGACTCCCGCCTTGGTGGCGGAGTAATTTGTCTGACCGAAATTGCCATACAGACCCACAACGGAAGAGGCGTTGAGGATCACACCCGAGCCTTGGCGGATCATATGTGGCACGATCGCCCGCGAGCAAAGAAAGACGCCTTTGAGGTTGACCGAGATGACCGAATCGAACGCTTCATCGGTCATTGTTCCGGCAACAGCCCCATCCTTCCACTTCACGAACTGCGAGTCGCGCGTGATGCCCGCGTTATTGACGAGCACATCAACCGTGCCCCACCGTCCGACAACTTCTGCGACCGCAGACTCGACCTCGGCGTCACTGCAGACGCTGACTTTGCGGAAGAGCGCCTCTCCGCCGAGCGAGGACAGTTCGCGCAGCAACCCGTCCTGCCCGGCATCGTTGACATCCCATGCCGCCACCCGGCAGCCTTCGCTCGAAAACCGCCGGGCCGTGGCGAGGCCGATCCCCGCCGCGGCGCCGGTGACG
>Ga0187888_1000265_pt1 | contig 56080 bp, 59 predicted proteins | sample June2016WEW_7_40_FD_132987 | JGI IMG/M metagenome (GOLD analysis project Ga0187888, IMG submission 132987) | Peatland microbial communities from SPRUCE experiment site at the Marcell Experimental Forest, Minnesota, USA - June2016WEW_7_40 | ecosystem: Environmental > Terrestrial > Soil > Wetlands...
AATTCCACAAAGATATTCGCGGACTCACGCGTCGAGCGCAGATTGTGCTGGCACGGCACTCCTGGCCCGGCAATATTCGGGAACTCGAAAACGCACTGGGCAATGCCTGCATGATGGCCATGACCGACATGATCGATGTCGAGGATCTTCCCGCGTCACTCCGACAGGACCGCACTGTGGCAGCGGTGGCGAGCGCGCGGGAATCCGAGCCGAATCACAGCGAAGTATCTTTCGACGATCATGAAAAAGGCCTCCTGGCCGACGCCCTGGAGCGCGCCGGCGGCAATCAGTCGGAAGCCGCCCGGTTACTGCGCATCAGCCGCGATCGCCTGCGGTACAAGATGGCGAAGTACAATCTGCACTAAGCCACTCCCTCAAGGTCGTGGTTCCGAAGAAGGCTCGATTTCGTAAACCGCGTGGACGCCGCCGTAGTCAGGAAGCTGCTCCATCCGAAACCCGAGCTCGCGGCAGACGCGCTGCATGTGAATATTCTCGGGTAGGATTTCAGCGATCACACGCTCGATCTTCTCGGCGCGCGCGATTTCCACCAGCCGGCGCGAAAGCTCGGTGCCCAAGCCGCGGCCTTGGTATTCGTCGGTGATCAGCACGGCCAGCTCGGCGTCGGTTGCATCGATCTTGCGCAGGCGTGCGACTGCAAGGATCGCGTTTCCATGTTCAGCCACCAGCGCTATGTCGCGGTCATAATCGTTGAAGCAAATGCGAATCAGGCGATCGTGGGAAACGCGACGGTCCAGATCCAGCAGGTGGAAATAGCGCAAGTACACGCTGCGTTCCGATAACCGCTCGTGGAATCGCGCGATCATCGGTTCATCTTCCGGTCGAATCGGACGGATTAGCACTTCGACGCCGTCCGGCAACATCCATGGCTGGACATATTGCGTGGGATAAGGGCGAATCGCGGAACGAGGCGCAATCTTCAAATCCGGCGGGTGAAGCACCACACGAGCGTCTAAGGCAAGCAAACCATCGGGTGAAGCGAGCAGCGGGTTGATGTCGATCTCTTTGATCCAACCTTGCTCCATAATCAAGTAGCTGAAGCGCACGATCAATCGTTCCAGTGCCGCAAGGTCGACCGTTTTCCTTCCGCGGACGCCTTTCAGCGCCGTCAGGATTTTGGTCCGTTCCATGAGGCGCCGGGCCAGCGTGGTGTTCAGAGGCGGCAGACCCACGGAGCGGTCCTTGTACACTTCAACCAGTTGTCCTCCGCTGCCAAATAGAATCACCGGCCCGAACTGCGCGTCGATACTCGAGCCGAGGATCAGTTCATAACCCTCGGCTTGCACCATGGGCTGCACGGTGACGCCCAGAAAATCAGACTCGGCCGCGATGTTCCGGACTGAGTCCGCGATGCCTTGGTACGCGGTTCGCACCGCAGCGTCGTTAGCCAGACTCAGCCGGACTCCACCCACGTCGGTCTTGTGTGTAATGGTTTCCGAATGCAGCTTCAGCACCACCGGATAGCCAACCTGCCTCGCGGCGCTTACCGCTTGTTCGAGACTGGTTGCGATCTCGGTTGGAACGGTCGGTATCCCATAGGCCGCAAGCAGGCTCTTCGATTCCGCTTCCGTGAGCAGCGTTCGTCCCTTGGCGCGCGCATTCGCGATGCAAGCGCCGGCCCGGGCTCGAGCGTCGTCGGAAACTTCCATTTCGAATGCGGCGGGCGTTTCATACAACGCTTGAAGATTGGCGCTGTAGCGCCACATCAGCTGAAAAACACGGGCGGCGGAATCGGGATACGGGTAAGCAGGAATCCCTGCCCCGTTCAGGATCGCTTCCCCGGGAGCAACATCCAAGCCCCCCATCCAACTCGCGATCAGCGGCTTGGCATTGTTCTTGGGCAGCGCCGCCAATTGCTGTGCCACCGCCGCGGGATCGGTCATGGCTTGCGGCGCCAGGATCACGAGCGTCCCGTCGCTGGCGGGGTCCTGGACGGCAAGGTCGACGGCCTTTGCGTAGCGTTCGGCGCTGGCATCACCCAGAATGTCGATCGGATTCTGATGGCTCCAGTGCGGTGGCAGGAAGGCATCGAGGTGAGCGATCGTCGCGGCCGACAATTCGGCCAGTTCGCCTCCCGCTGTAAGCAGCGCGTCTGTAGCGAGCACGGCCGGTCCTCCGGCATTGGTCACGATCGCCAAGCTCGGCCCCTTGGGACGCGGCTGCTTATCGAGCGCCTCGGCTAAATAAAAGAGCTCGGCGATGGTATCTACGCGGAGGACTCCACACCGTCGAAAAGCCGCGTCGAGCACGTCGTCCTGGCCGGTGAGCGCGCCGGTGTGCGATGCAGCGGCCCTGGCGGCGGCCTGGGTACGCCCCGGCTTGATCACGATGATCGGCTTCGAGAGCGCCACTTCGCGCGCCGCGGACAAAAAGGCTCGCGCGTCGCCGACCGACTCCATATACAGCACGATACTGCGCGTTTTCGGATCATCACCCAGGTACTGGATCAGGTCGCCCCAGCCGACATCGAGCATCGAGCCGACCGATACGAAGGCGCTGAAGCCGACCATCTCACGGCGGCTCCAATCGAGAATAGCCGTACACAGAGCGCCGCTTTGGCTGATGAAGCCGAGATGACCAGGCCGAGCCATGCTGCTCGCGAAGGTCGCATTGAGCATGTGATGCGGGCTCATCAGGCCCAGGCAGTTCGGCCCTACAATGCGCATTCCGCCGCGGCGCGCGTCCTCCAGGATTTCGCGCTCGAGCGCCGCACCGCTCTCGCCAATTTCGCGAAACCCGGCGGAAATGACGATTGCCGCGGGCACTCCCACCGCCGCGCATTCACGGATCACACCTGGAACGGTAGCCGACGGAGTAGCAATCACCGCCAGATCCACGGGCTCCGGAAGGCTCGCGATACTGCGGTAACAACGCAGTCCCAGAAGCGTATTGTGTCGCGGATTCACGGGATATAGGACGCCCGGAAAAGGAGCGTCCCTGAGATTCGACAGGATGGAACGTCCGACACTGTGCGGCGCTTCGGTGGCGCCGATTACCGCAACGTTCTTCGGATGGAAGAAAACATCGAGCGTGCGACGACGCGCGGAATTCCTCGACTGCACTAAATCCATTCGATGCGACTATCCACTGGAGGCGGAAACCTTGCCAGGCGTCCTATGGTTCATAGGGAAACTTCCGGATTCCTTGCATGCACTCGCCCAGCGCCTGCAGCAGCGACGATCCCCAGCCGGTAGGCGTGTAAGGCGCAGTCTTTTGATTGGTTTGTTTGTCGGTTTGCGCCAGAAAGCGCATGGCAGGATCGGGCGGACTAACGTATTCGCGCACCGTGATCAAGAACTCGACGTCGCCGCCGGCCTGCTGTTTCATCACTGAGTATTGCTCGATCCTGCACAAACGCTCGGCGGGCTTCTCCTGCGCATAGGGCCATTCAGACAAGCGCAAACCTCCTTGGAAATAGTCGTTGTAGTTCCTCAGTGTATCGCAGCTCAATGGGCAGCTCACAAAATTCCTGATCAGCGGCCATCGCGTGGCCAATGGGCCGGCAGGCGCTTCTTAAGGCTTGCAAATACCTAACCGTAACTCTATATGGTTCCGCGCGACGGCCGTGCTACCATGAAAATCAGTCAATTTTGCTCGCGACTTCGCCTCGCGTTCCGGCGTACGCCAGCTCGCCTGTAACCGTGAACCAACGCTGCCGAACGACCCGCAGCTAAGGAGTGTCCGCATGACCAACATCTTTGTAGGAAACCTTTCCTACGAAACATCCCAGGAAGATCTGGAAGCCGCTTTCAATGAATTTGGCGCCGTGGAACGAGTGAATATCGTGCGCGATCGCGACACCGGCCAACCCAGGGGTTTCGCGTTTGTGGAGATGACTAACCGTAATGAAGCCTCCAATGCAATCGCCGGTTTGAATGGCCGCAATATGAATGGCCGCGACATCAACGTCAACGAAGCACGTCCGCGCGAAGAGCGCTCGGGCGGCGGTGGACGTCCCGGTGGCGGCGGAGGCAACCGTAGCGGAGGCGGAGGCGGTGGTTTCAATCGTGGACGCAGTAAGGGACCGCGCTGGTAACGCGCGCGTCCGCTTCGCTTTTTCCCATCTTGGTTCGTAAACTCACAACCCGTTTAGGGCCTTACTGGCTGCTTCTCGAAGCTTCCGGGGATTCCACCTGGCGGCTGCAGTTGCTTGGCGACAATCACCACGAGGCTGAGATCACCGCCGTGGATGAGGAAGAAGCCAAAGACGCAGCCGTGGTAGCGACGGTGGCTCTCCTCAAAGAAGAGAATCCCGAGTTTAAGGAACCCGCGAAGGTGCAGTGGAATCCGGCGTTCGTTTCCGACAACCGATTTAATCTCTAAGATCGCGGTTTAGCGGCAGCCGTTCAGACCTTCCGTCAAACAGATGGATGACGTAGGTGGCGGCGGTATCGGAATATTCTTTTCCTTCATCAGTTTGGCGAGCAGCGCTGCAGCTTCTGGATGCGCAATGGCCGACTGCACGCCCACGCGCACCAAGCCGCGCGCCCAATCCAGAGGAATCCAAGTCTTACCGAGCAGAGCGCCGTTTACACTATCGCGGCTTCCCCCATCATGTGCATCCAGATTGGCGCCGCGATCGACCAGCAGTTGAATCACATCCAGACGGCCCTTGTGCGCCGCACCGTGCAGCGCCGTGCGGCCTTCATCGTCGGCTACGTTGGGATCGATTCCCAGATCCAGGCACATCTTGACGGCTTCGAGATTCTCCTCAGGCGACCATTCGTACGTCACGCCTTCTACCCAGCCGATGCCCGAGGCCACGGCGAGCGGCGTTACGTTGTGAGCGGTGAAAATCTTGGGATCGGCGCCATGCGCCAGCAGCAGCTTCATCAGATCGACGTCGCCCGACTGCGCCGCGCGCAGAAAAGGAGTGGCGCCGTCTTCAAACAGCCACTGCATGGTGAAATTGGTGCGCGTTTCGGTGCTATCGCCCTTGCAATCGTCAGGCGTCGACTCCACGCCGCAAATGCGAGCATTCACGTTCGCGCCTTTGGCCAGCAGCAGCTTGATGAAGTCCAGATGATCCATGTCCGGTGCGCGCACCGGATAATCGCCGCCTTCGATATTGCGATTGTCGGTAGCCAGATAGAGCGGCGTCCAACCGCCGTTGTTCGGCGTGTTCGGATTCGCGCCATGTTCCAGGAGATATTGCGCCAGCTTGTAATGCCGGTTTTGCGTGGCGACCAGCAGCGGAGTCCAACCATAGAACGTTCGCTGATTGACGTCCGCACCCGCTTCCACCAACGTCTTGGCGCATTCGATGCAATTTTCGCGCGCGGCGTACACCAACGGTGTTAGACCACCGCCGTCTTTCTTCGCGGGACGCCGGAAAAAGGCGACGAAATCGTCCTCGGGATTGGCTTCACTCGCTGGTGAAGTCTTCGATGCGACCGCGGGCCCACGGGTCGGTCCGGCAGCGGGCGCTGGAGCCTTCGGGGCAGCCGCACCTTCAGGCAGCGGAGGAGTTCCGTCGTTTCCAGGCCCCCGCTTGCCGAAAGCGCCAAAGCTCGAATGCAAGCGCTGCTTTACCGTATTCGCCAGGTTGTTCCGCGCATTTCGCGTATCGATCTGGGTCTGGGCGCTGACCGTGGCGCCATGCTCGACGAGCAGTTTCACAGCCTCGGGATGCGATTGCTCGGTGGCCCACATCAGCGCCGTGGTTCCACGCAATTTGTCTTTCGCATTCACGTCGGCGTGATGATCCAGCAGCACCCGTATGGCGTCGAGATTGCCCGTGCGCGCCGTCAACATCAGCGGCGTCTCGCCTTCCGGCCCCAGTTGATTCGGATCCGCGCCAGCCTTCAACAGCTTCTCGATCATTCGTGCGCTGCCATGCTGCGACGCCAGGTACAGCGGCGTAGCACCTTCGCGATTGGCCAGCTTGATGTTCGCGCCAGCCGCGATTAAAACATCGGCCATTTCCAAGTCGTCGCGATAGGCAGCCCACTGAATCGCCGTGGCGCCATCCGCCTGCGCGGCGTTCACATCGGCCTTCTGTTGCACCAGCGACTGCAACGCGCCCCGGTCGTCATTCATGGCCGCGTCCGCAACCGGACTGTTACTCGCGGCGAAAGCGCTCAGACACAGCGCGAAAGCTCCTGCACAAACCGCCGTGCCAGTGATAAGGATGCGGACCATATTGGATCTATTAAACCAAACCCGGCAGCCGGCCAGTGCTATCGCCGATCTGGTCTTCGTGGACGCCATACATATCGAGAACGCTGGCCAGTAGATTGCCGGTGGGAACGGTCTTCGACGGATACGCCAAATGGCGATTTCCTTTGAGCTGGCCCGACGCGCCGCCGATTAGAACGTGCGGAACGTCGTAATGCAGGTGCTGGTTCGAATCGCCCATGTTGGTGCCGTAAAGGATCAGCGAATGATCCAACAGAGTGCCGTCGCCGTCCGGCGTGTTCTTCAGCTTGTCGACGAAGTACGCCAGGCACTTGATGTGATATTGATTCAGTTTCGCGTAGCGCGCGATGGTCTCCGGATTCTCGGCATGATGCGAGATACCGTGGAAGCCGTCATGCACTCCGCTTTCCGGATACGAACGGGATGTCAGATCGCGCGCGAAGAGCACCGTCGAAACGCGCGTGATGTCCGCCTGGAACGCCAGGCGCTGCAAATCGAAGTGCAGCTTCACGTGCTCGTCAAACGATTCTGGAACTCCAGCGGGAATGACCACGCCATCGGTTGAAATAGTGCCGGTGGCCTTCTTCGCGATGGCCAGCCGCCGCTCCAGCTCTCGAATGTCGGTTTCATATTCGTCCAGCTTTGAACGGTCGCTCGGATCCAGGTTTTGCTTGAAGCTCGCCAGCTTGGCCGTGATCGAATCCAGAATGCTGCGATCCTGTTCACGCCGCGCCGCGCGATCGGCGGTGTTACCGCCGGCTCCGAACAAGCGCTCAAAGGCTACTTGCGGATCCAGTTCCATCGGTAGGGGCTGCGTTGGCGTCGACCAGGAAATCGTATTTGAATAGGTGCAGCTATAGCCCTCGCCGCAGTTGCTTGAATTGGCGCCCGGATCTTCCAGCGCGAGTTGCAACGATGGCAGCAGGGACCCCTGGCCGACATGCTGCGCGATGATCTGGTCGATGGTAGTTCCATCGTAGATATCGGCGCCGGTGGTCTTCTTCGGTTTGTCGGCACACAGGAACGCCGCAGCCACCCAGTGATCCGCGCCGGTTTGTCCGGGAGGCGGCTCGGCCGATTTTGACCACAGACCGCTCATGATTACGGTGTGCTCGCGGAAAGGCTCCAGCGGCTCAAAAATCATCGGGTATTTGAAATTCTTTGCGCCGGCTTCCCGCTTCGGCTCGCCGGGACCTCCCGCTTCCGGCACCCACCATCCGGGGGCGGCGCCGTGCGGAATAAAAATACCGGTGAAACGTGTCTTAGGGTTCGCAGCCGTCTTGCTGATCAAAGTCTGCGCCGGAATCATGGAATCCAGCAGCGGCAACGCCAGCGCCACGCCGACTCCGCGAAGTAGCGTGCGCCGGGATAGGTGCTTTTTAGTAATAAACATAGATTGCGTCCCCCTTATCTAATATTTCTAACTATTTCTAACGTGACGCCCGAAGCGGGCCCTGGCCGTTGGAGGTGATATCCATTTTCTGATTCACCTGGAATGGCTCACTTTTCACAATGCCCAATATTAGTGATGAAAACCGGTAGTCCTTCGACTCAGATTCCCGAACGATGGACCGAATCAGAGGCATGTCGTAATACTCAGTCCCCCGGCCCAAAGCATAAATAAACAACTTTTCTGTGACCACGCGAACGAATTGAGGTGAGTAACGCAGCAGCGCCTCGCGCATGCCCTTTACACCATCCAGCTTCGATCCATCCACCAGCACGCCGGAAGGGTCGATGGGACTGCCGTTATCGGTGGTCCGCCATGCGCCGACGGCGTCGAAATTCTCCATCGAGAAGCCGATGGGGTCCATAATCTTGTGGCACGTCGAACAAGGCGGATTCTTGCGATGCATTTCCATCTGCTGCCGCATGGTCGGCTTCGCGCCACCATGGACCGCCGTGCCCTGATCCTTCAGCGTAGGCACGTTGGGTGGCGGATCGGGCGGGCTAACGCCCAGGAAAATCTGCATGATGGTTTTGCCGCGGACCGTCGGTGTCGTGCGCTGCGGATAAGACGAAATCGTTTCCACACTGGCTTGCCCCAGCAATCCTCGGCGCATATCAAATTCGGGCGTCAAATCCACGCGGCGGAAATCGCTGCCATACACGCCTGGGATGCCGTAGTGCTTGGCCAGCCGCTCGTTCAGGTATGTATAGTTGGCGTTGAGAAGATCGATTACGCTGCGATCTTCATGCACGACGCTGCCGACAAACAACTCGGTTTCCTTCCGCATCGCCAGGCGCAGATTATCGTCGAAATCCGGGAACAGCGAAACCGTCGGCGCCCAAGTCTGCAAAGCTCGCAGGTTCAGCCATTGCCCCGCGAAATTGATCACCAACCGGTCGGCCCGCGAATCAGCCAGCATGCGCCGCACCTGCTGTTCCAGGACCGCGGGATCATGCAGCTTGTTCTTCGCGGCAACGTCGATCAGCTCGGCGTCGGGAATGCTGCTCCACAAAAAGAACGATAGCCGTGACGCCAGCTCCAGATCGCTGATGTGATAATTCTGCCCGGCGGCGAGCGTCGTCGGCTCGGCTTCCTTGCGGAACACGAACTCGGGATCGGCCAGTATCCGCTGCAGCGCGCGTTCGATACCCGTGTCGAAAGTTCCGTCGTTACGGCCCTGCTGATAGAACGTCATCAGCATCTCCGTATCCTGCGGAGTAACGGGACGGCGGAAAGCGTGGCGCGCCAGGGTGTCGACAATTTTCTTCGCGCAGGTTGTCTCTTCGGACGCGTTGGCTGGCCGGCAGACAAAAATCTTCTTCGCACTGGGCGAATCGCTTGCGCCAGCAGGCTTGAACGGCCCCAGCAACTCCATCTTGCCTACATGCGGATAAAACTTGAAGCCGGGCAGTCCGCCCGTTTCGATCGTGCTTCGCAGGAAATGCTCGTCCAGATCCTGGCTGGGCGCAAGCTGCGTGGCGAGAAACGTCACGCCCACAGTGTGGAGACCGGCCTTCACCTGGAAATGAACATCCGCCGTACCGCCATGCACCGGCTTGCCGCGTGCGACGTCCTTATCCCAATCATAAAGATGGATGCGCTGGCCATCGATGAGCAGCTCCAGCTTCTCGCCCGTCATCTCGCCAAACGCGGTGTTGTTGTCCATCAACCCTTTGTTGATGGGGAAAACTTTGAACACGTAGTCGCCATCGGCGGGGAACTCATGCTGCACCACCAGGCCGCCGCGAGTGCCAAAAGGCAGCCCTTCGATGTGATAGTCCTGCGTCGTGTCGGATGCCACGCGATAAGTTGCCAGCACCGGCGCGTTCACATCGCCCATCGCGATGCGGCTGATTTTCGCCGCCGCCGAGGTGTAGCCCTCGAGCAGCGCGGGGGACAGCGCCAACGCCCCGGCTATGTTGTCGAATCCACGCGTGGAATCGTCGGTGGGCAAATACTTGGTCGGGTCTATATCCAGTGCCAGCAGATCGTGGATGACGTTCGCATATTCGGTGCGATTCATCCGATGCAGCCCAGGAGGCGGCAAATGTGTGGACGCGTTCTTGTCCAGCTGGCCTTCGAGCCACGTAACCATCGATTCGTAGGTATCCCAGCTTGGCCTGGGCATGCCGGAGGGCGGCATCATGCCGGATCGCAGCTTCCGCACCGCCAGTTCCCACTTCTCGGCATGGTCGGCGACATGCGCCGTATCCATTTTGTCGAGCTCCAAATCAGCGGTCTTCAGCTTCTGGTTATGACAAACAACGCAGTATTGATTGAGAAGCGCTCGTTCAGCCGAGGCGTCAGTTGCCTGCGCCGGCGTCGACGTTGGCTGCGAACTGCCTGTCTGGGCAGCGAGAACGCCCGTTACAACCGTGATGCAACCTACGACATGTAGTATCTTCATGGATCTTTAGCCCGCCACGCTCTTTTTTTGAGGATACCGCTCAAACTACTGATATTGCAATTGTTCGGGACCCGAACCCGGATCTAACTGATTCCAGTACCGCTATGAATGACGAACTCATTCATTCTATTGTTACTCTGCTAGGCGTGTAACTTGAGGTAACAACCGTATTTAGTTAGCAGTGAGCCAGTATTTCGGCAGATTGGGCTTGGTGGCGCGGACGATCTCCAGGACTGCCTGCCGGTCGGCAGACGAAATTCCGGCGAAGGTCTTGCTTTTGTCCTTGCCGGTGAGCACATCGTACAGCCTCTGGTAGACCCGCTCGCGGACGACGTCCGGCATGCCTTCGAAGGCCGGGCTGTAGATTAGGTAAGACAATGGATAGCGGAAAAGGCGCTTTTGCAGATCAAAATCTCGCAGTGACCGGCCCTTGCTATCCCGGGGTCCGCGCTCGGAAAAAGTCTTGGTAAAGGTCGAGACGCCCGCCACCGGCTGCTTCAGCGGCTCTTCGTCTACGAAAAGCATGTAACCGACCATTTCTTCGATTTCCGCATTGATGCGATCGCGCGCCGCAGGTACGAGCGTTCCCTTCCCTTCGCGAAGTGCGATCCGAGCATCCCAGCCGATCCGTGTCATCAGATTATTCATGCGCGTCTGGTGCTCGAGCGTTATGAGGGCGACGATATCGCTGGTGGGCGCCAAGTAGCGGGACGTATTGAACCGATCGGCCAAGCTGGTCACGTTCTGCGTGCCTTCCTTCGACGCTCGCCCCGGAGACAGGGGATCGGTCAGTTCGGGGTTGTTTCCCAAGTGCACCTGCGACCCATGCGTTCCCGTGACGTACCAGCCACCCCAACGCTCGTCAAAACTGGTCCGGTCATCGGTAATGAACGCGCTTCCGTGCGATTCGCGCGCCTCCGCGTCGGTTACCGGATGCACTGAGCTCACGATGAGTCCAGGAATACCCATGGTCGGCGCGCCCTGATGGCAGCGCAGGCAATCGTCGCGGCGTGCAAACTCGGGCCGGTCGGTTTTTTCCGTGTCGAGGCTATAGAAGACGGCGCCCTGCTTGGGATCGATGGCCGCTAGCTCCAGCACCTCGCCGTTCTGCACGAACCCGACTGCGGAATCGTCGTTAAAATAAATGGCGCGCGGCGTTTGCGGCGAGATGTGCGAGGTCTGAATGCTGGTGCGCGAGAACACCAGAACCTGCGAATCGATATTGATCTTGAGTTGCTTCAGGACGGCGGGGAGATAGCCCCATCCGTTGGGCGCATAGTCGAGCTTCGTCTTCTGATTTTCAAGTTGCTTTTCGAGCTGCGCGATCGGATCGGAAACGGGGCCAGCATACTGAATAGCCGGATCGTCCAGGGGAACGTAGAAGGTATCTTCCAATCGGTCTGCTAAAACCACGGCGCTCACTGCCAGGGTGGACAGGGCGCAAACCAGCGCAACACGCATGTCGCTCCATTTTAACGCCTTCGTCATGGATGTCCGAAAACGGCTAGTTCGCTCCAGTGTACGAGGCTATGATCAATGTAGAACGTGGAGCTGAACAGAGACATTTGCCGCAACGCACGCCTCGCGCGCGACGCTCGCTTCGACGGAAAGTTCTTCATCGCCGTGCGGACCACCCGCATATTCTGTCGTCCTGTTTGCCCAGCCCGATCGCCAAAGGAAGAGAACATCGACTATTATCCGTCGGCGGCAGCGGCCCTCCAGGCGGGTTTTCGGCCGTGCCTGCGCTGCCGTCCTGAAAGTTGGGGGACCGCCGCTTGGGATGGAACCTCCACAACCGTGTCGCGCACCCTTCGATTGATCGATGAAGGAGCACTGGAAAACTCCAGCGTCGATGCGCTCGCCGAACGCCTGGGAATCGGATCGCGGCATCTACGCCGCTTGTTCTGGCAGCACCTGGGCGCAACGCCTATCGCCGTCGCGCAAGCGCAGCGGCTACTTTCGGCGAAGAAGCTGATTGACGAAACGACGTTACCGCTGACTACCATCGCCATCGCGTCGCGCTATGGCAGTATTCGGCGCTTCAATGCAGCCTTTCGAGCCACCTATGGCCGAAGCCCTCGTGAACTGCGGCGTGGGAATAAACGCGCTTCGAATTCCGGTCCCTGTAGACTGCAACTCCGCTTTCGGCCGCCTTACGACTATGACGCGCTGCTCCACTTTCTCGCCAAACGCGCGATCGCGGGTGTGGAATACGTGCGCGGCGATCTCTACCGCAGAACTTTTGTGCTGGATGGTCAACCAGGCTGGTTCGAGGTGAGCCCGCAGGCCTCGCACGCCTTGATGCTGCGGGTAGACTTTGCCGGACCGGCGCGACTGCTGCAGGTGGTGTCCCGCGTACGGCGCATGTTCGATCTGGACGCCGATCCGTTGGCCATCAACTCCAGCCTCAGACGCGACCCGCTGCTCGCGCGCTTGGTGAAGGCACGACCGGGCCTGCGCGTCGGCGGCGCCTGGGACGGCTTCGAACTCGGTGTTCGCGCGATTCTTGGCCAGCAAGTGAGCGTCGCGGGCGCGTCCACTCTCACCGCTCGGCTTGCTGCGAAGTTCGGTCATCTTGTTCCGTTTCAAGTCGAGGGCCTCGCCTATACTTTTCCGACGGCGCATGAGATAGCGGACGCCGAGCTCACGATAGGCATTCCGGCATCGCGCGCCGAAGCGATCCGCGAGTTTGCGCGAGCCGTTGCGGCAGAGGCTCTCTTGTTCGACGGCGATCATGAGGCAGCGAAGTGCGTCGACCGACTGTGCGCCATCCCCGGAATGGGGCCATGGACGGCGCAATACATCGCCATGCGCGCGCTCTCGGACCCGGATGCATTTCCGGCCGGCGATCTGGTGCTGCTGCGCGCCGCAGGCATCAAGACGACGGCGGAGCTGGAACGTCACTCAGAGCGCTGGCGGCCTTGGCGCGCTTATGCAGCCATGCACCTTTGGCAAGGAGTCCACGATGGAACAATTAGTCTTCTACACCTGGATGGAAAGCCCCGTCGGAAAGCTGCTGCTGGCGGCGGATGATGCCGGGCTACGCCATATTATTTTCGAGAATGGGCGCGATCCGGCGAAACCACGTCCGCATTGGCGTGCCAGTGCGGCTCCGTTGAGCGAAGCGATACGCCAACTGCGCGCCTGGTTCGGGGGCGAGCTGCGCGATTTCAATTTGTCTCTGGCGCCTGAAGGCCCGGCGTTCCACAGCCGAGTTTGGCGCGAGCTGTGCAATATTCCTTATGGCGAGACGATCTCTTACGGCGAACTTGCGCGACGCGTCGGGTCGCCGAACGCCTCCCGCGCCGTGGGCCGTGCAAATGGAGCGAACCCCATCCCGATCGTTATTCCCTGCCATCGCGTGATCGGCAGCAATGGAAAGCTGACCGGTTATGGCGGCGGCCTACCCAGAAAGGAGTTTTTGTTGGGACTAGAACGGAGACAAATGTCTCTGCCCCTTGCTGCCAGCGCCGCGGCGCCTACGCCTTCGCGAACATAGGCTTGCCTTCGTGCGCGACTAATAAGTCGTGCATGTCGTTGGCGTGCTCTTCTTCGTTGGTGAGAATGCCTTCCATCATCACGCGCGTGGTGGGATCCTTGTCGGCGAAGAATCGGATCAGCTCACGATAATGTTCGCACGCAATCCGCTCCGCCACCAGGTTCTCCTTGATCATCTCCACCAGGTTCGCGCCAACTTTGTACTCCGAAGCCGACCGTGACAAGAGCCCTTCCGGATTAAAGTTCGGCGTTCCACCGAGTTGATTGATCCGATCCGCCACCTCGCGCATGTGGCCCTGCTCTTCCTTGGCGTGCTGTTCGAATTCTTCCTTCACGCTGTCGCTCGAAATGCCGGTGGCCGCGATCGCATTCATCGTGTATCGCAAGACGCACACAATCTCGGTTGCCAGAACCGACTGCAGGATATCGATGGTCTGTTTCACATCGCCTTGATAGGCGGGCGTGATAGCGCCCTTATCCAGGCTGGTCCGCGCTCTCTTGCGCAACTCTTGAACGTCCGTCAGGAACGGCTGACTGTTGGTTGTCTTGCTCATTGAGTTTTTCTCCGATCCAAATTAGAACAACTTCTTGACTGCCTTGCCGATACCTCTGCCGATCTTGCCCGTGCCTTTCGCCGTGCCCACGGTCACGTCCTTGCCCGCTACCCCCGCGCCTTTACCGACCGAGGTCGCGGCGTTGATGGGATGCAGCGTCACAAGATCCAGGGCGCCCTTGCCGGTGCCTTTCGCCAGATTGCCTGCGCCCTTGGCAGCTCCCTTTCCGATGTCGCCCGCGCCGCTGCCGATATCCTTGCCCGGTCCTTGCGCCCAGACGCACGCCGTTAAAGTGAGAACCAAACAGATATACTTCATCACCAGGTGAGACGCACGAACTTACCGGTTTGATGCAGGGAATTAATCACCTTACGAAAGGGACACCGATGCGCATCCGCACTATCGCCGTTACTCTCGCTATGCTGGGCGTTGTGAACGCCCAAGCCCCTACCAATCGCGATCTGCATCTTCGCGGCGGCCGCTTCCAGCCGCTCAGTTACGACGCCATGACACCCGAGCAGAAGAAGCTGGTCGATAGCATTCTCGCTGGCCCGCGCACTTCGCTGGATGGGCCGTTCAACGTGCTGCTGCGCAGCCCCGAGATGGGCGACCTGGCGCAGAAGTTCGGCGCCGCTATGCGTTATCATTCCTCGCTCCCGCCGCGGCTGAACGAATTCACCATCCTGATCACGGCGCGCCAGTGGACCGCCCAGTTTGAATGGCAGGCGCACCGCAAAATCGCGCTCACCGCCGGTCTGAGCCCCGCGATCATCGACGCTCTGGCCGCGGGAAAGCGCCCGGCATCCATGCAGCCCGACGAAGAGGCCGTCTACAACTTTTGCACCGAGGTGCTGACCACCAAACACGCGAGCGATGCGGCGTTTCAAGCGGCTAAGGAAAAATTCGGCGAGCGCGGCGTGGTGGACATGCTGGGCGTCATGGGTTACTACCAGTTTGTTTCGATGATGTTGAACGTCGATGGCTATCCTCTGCCCGACGGCGCCGCGCCCGAGCTAAAGCCGCTACGGTGAGTTATTATAGGCCTCAAACGGCTACATCCATGTAGGCCGAATCATCCAGATGCCGCCATGGCTCGGAAGCATCACTACGCGGCGATTATTCCGAGCTGAACCTGATATCGTTTCTTAGATGCGGACTCTTTGCTTCGCCGTCTTGCTCGCCGCTGGGCTTGCCTTGGCTCAAACCGACCCCGGCCGCCGTGAATACGAAACCCGCTGTGCGCGATGCCACGGGGCCGACGCCACCGGCGGCGAAGGTGGTCCCAATATCCAGGCGCAAATCGCCGCGCGCAATGCCAATGAGCTCTCCGCGTTCCTTCGCGTGGGCCGGCCAGCATCCGGCATGCCCGCCTTCGATCTGCCGGCGCAGGACATGACCAACCTGGTGGCGCATCTCCGCACGCTCGCGCCGATGTCGCGCAACGCGCCGACTGCCGTCGTCCGCAAGAAGATCCAACTTACCAGCGGTGAAACTCTCGAAGGCCAAGTTCTCAACCAGGGCCCGCTCGATCTCCAACTCCGCACCGATGACAAACGTATTCATCTTCTGCGCAAGGCCAACGATCGCTTCGTCGAAGTCACCTCGCAAACTGACTGGCCCACCTACAACGGCGACCCTAGCGGCAACCGTTACACGAAGCTCTCGGAAATCAACAAGGACAACGTCGCGCGTCTCGCGCCCCGCTGGATCTTTCCGATGCCGAATGTGTCGCAGATCGAGAACACTCCGGTGGTGGTGGAAGGCATCATGTATGTATCGAGCGCCAACGAATGTTTCGCACTCGACGCGGGCAGCGGCCGTCTGATCTGGCGCTACCAGCGCGCTCGCACCAAGGGCGTAGCGGGCAACGCGGCCATCGGATTTAATCGCGGCGTGGCATGGGCGGGCGATCGCATCTTTATGCTCACCGACAATGCGCACCTGCTGGCGCTCAACCGGTTCAACGGCGAGTTGCTGTGGGAAACCGAAATGGCGGACTGGCATTTGAACTACAACGGAACGTCTGCGCCGCTGGTGGTCGGCAATCTCGTGATCTCGGGCACCGCGGGAGGCGACGAAGGCGCGCGCGGATTTCTCGCCGCGTACGATCAGTCCAGCGGTAAAGAAGCTTGGCGATTCTGGACCGTGCCTCAACCGGGCGAACCTGGTTCTGAAACATGGACGGGCAAAGATGTTGAACATCGCTCAGGCGATACGTGGATGACCGGCACTTACGATCCCGAAACCGACACTCTTTATTGGCCGGTCGGCAATCCCGGCCCTGACTTCGATGGCGGGGAACGCACTGGCGACAATCTCTACACCGACTCGGTTCTCGCGCTCGATCCAAAGACGGGCAAGCTCAAATGGTATTTCCAATTCACGCCGCACGACGTTCACGATTGGGATGCCCAGGAGCCGCCCGTCATCGTGGATACCAACTGGCAAGGTCAGCCGCGCAAGCTGCTGCTGCAGGCCAATCGCAACGGCTTCTTCTACGTGCTGGATCGCACCACCGGCCAGCTTTTGCTCGCCAAGCCGTTTTTGAAGAAGCTGAATTGGGCGGAAGGAATCGGCAACGATGGGCGGCCCATTTTGAAAACCCTTCCGGAGCTAGCCGGCGGCGAAACATACGTCTGTCCCGGATTCCAGGGCGGCACCAATTGGTTTTCGACGTCCTTCAATCCGAACACTGGCCTGTATTATTTCCAGGCGCTGGAGCGCTGCAATCTCTTTTCGAAAAATCACGGCGAGTGGCAAGCGGGCAAGAGCTACATGGGCGGCGTCGCGCGACCCGCGCCTGGTGAAACCTTCGAAAAGGTTTTGCGCGCCATCGACATTCAAACCGGCCAGATCGCTTGGGAAGTCTCGCAAACCAGCGGCGCAATCACCGCCTCCGCGGGAGTGCTCTCGACTGCTTCCAACTTGGTCTTTTTCGGCGAGAACAGCGGCGCGTTCATGGCCGCCGACGCGAGCAACGGCGCGATCCTCTGGCAGTTCCCCACCAATCAAGTTTGGAAGGCGTCGCCGATGACTTATCAATTCGACCACAAGCAATATGTCGCCATTGCCGCCGGCATCGGCATCATCGCGTTCGCCTTGCCCGATTAGCTCAGCATTAACGTTGCGGCCCCGGCCGCACTCCAGCGACTTTCAGCCGAATTCGAAACAGATGCGTACACGCAGTGATGTACAAGGTCTTGCTATCGGCATCTCCGAAAGCAAGATTCGTCGCAACGATCCTCGGCTTCGGCTCGGTTGCGATCTGCGGCATTTGCAGCACCCCCAGCCGCTTGCCTTCGGGCGAAGTAATCCAAACCTCGCTGCCCCGCACGGTTGAATAAACGTTGCCCTTCTGATCCACCTTGATGCCGTCGATGCCCGCGTCCAGGAACTTCACCGGATTGGCCACTGTATCGTCGGGCAGAACATCATATCGCATCGTTTTCGACAGGCCCGCCGTAACGTACAAGTGTTTTTCATCCGGCGATAATGCAATGCCATTGGGTGTATCGCTGTCTTTCTCCCCGCCGAGTAGCGTCACCTTGCCGTCCTTGATCAAAAAGAGCCCACTATACGGCAACTCGCGGTCCGGAGCCTTCTCCGCGCCTCGCATTCCCCACACCGTATCGGTGAAATAAATCGCTCCATCGGATTTGCCCACAATATCGTTCGGACCGTTGAAGCGCTTCCCTTGGTAGCGATCCGCCAGCAGAGTCCGCGTGCCGTCCTTTTCCAGACGCACAATCGTGCGATCCGTCATCGCAGTGATCAGCAGCCGGCCTTGCGGATCGAGCGTCAAGCCGTTCGAACCGATAAGCAATATGGCAACGCCGCCACCCGACACCGTCTGTGCACCGGCGTTCATCACATCGTTTCCCGTGTAGCCGCTCTTCTGCAAAAACACAGAGAGCGGCGCGCGTGGCGACCATTTGTAAATCTCGTTGCCCGCATTGTCACTGAACAACAGGTATCCTTCATCGCCGTGTTGTACCCAGACGGGCCCTTCGCTCAAACCAAAATGCTCACCGAGTGTTTCGAGCTTGGCATCCGGTGAAATGATGGAGTCCAGCGCCGGATCCAGCTTGATGATTTTGAACGGCCGTTCAGCAGGAGGCTGCGCGCCGAGCACACAAGCGAATGCAAAACAGAGAGAGAGTCGCCTCATGTTACTTGCGGTCTGCGGTCTGCAGCAGCGGATTGCTCCACTCTTTGCTTCGCACATGGGTGCGCGATTTGATCCGCCAACCCTTGGGAGTCTTCACGTAGACGTCTTCGTATCCGCCATCGCGGTCTACGCTCCCAGGTCCCTTCTCGCCAAGCATGATGAGATAGCACCGGCCCTTCGCGCCTTCGGCTGTCGGCGTGATCACCAGGTTCGTCATCACGTGGCTCCAGCCATTCCACGGCATGTCCTTGCAGCCTTTCGACCCGCCCCAGGAAGCGGCCGCCAGCTCATCGCGCCCCTTCGCCCGCTGGACGCCGCCTTTCTTGAACCCATCGTCCGAATACTTGTCGATGAACACGCCGTCGGTGGTGTAGAGATCGGCGTAATCGTAACCATTGTTGGTGCAGGTATCGATGTCCTGGCCATAGGCATTTACCAACTGCTGAATCTCGATGTAATCCAGCGCCGTCAAAGTGGTGGACTTCTTCTCTTGCGCATACACGTCCTGCACGTACGCCGGCCCTAACGCCAGCGCCAGCCATATCCATGTCCGCATCAGTTTTTTCCTTTCCCCTATTGTCGCCGCTCGAACTTCACCAGCCCATCGCGATAATCAATCGTCAGCGTGAACAGGTCCAGCACCGGCAGGCCCAGAAAACCCGAAATCTCCGTCCCCAGGCGATGGCTCAGCTCCCACGTGTCAAATGCGGTCATGCCCAGATTCTTTTGCTCGAATCCCGCGAATTCCAACACCAGGTTGCCCGTCTGATACACGTCTCCAACTTTACCGTTTAATCCCCGCAGCCCCGTCTTGTCGTCGCGATTCACTTTGCTCACAGCCGCTGCCAGCTCGTAGGAAATCAGCGTACTCGCCGCGCCCGTATCCAGTACGAACAAACGATTGCTCGCATTGCCCACCCGCACCGGCAGCAGCAGCAAATGCCCGAATCGAAACACGCGCGTCGCGCTTTCCATTTGCGGGATCACCGTACGATCACGAAACTCCTGGCCCGGATGGTATCCCGGAAGCGGATCCAGACGCAGCTTCCCGCCGGCAAAATCGAGCGTGATCAGGAACTCGGCCAGCACATTCGACCCAATCAGCCCATCTTCGATCCCGATGAAGCTCTGGTCCGCCACATTGATTACCGCATCGCTATACTCTACGTCACCGATTCGAAACCGCTCCGCGATCGCCCGATACCCGCCGGTCAGCTTCGAGTTGTCGCCTATTCCGCGAACGGTGGCATCAGTCACTCGCACCAACCCCACCCGCTCCGCCGCCGGGTGCGACAGCACGATGCCCGCGGCGCCGGTGTCCAGCACCAGCCGCGCCGGCTTGCCGTTGACCAGCACTTCCAGACCAAACGTGCGCATATGCGTCGCGTCGCTCACAAAGGCCCGCAGCGGGACTTCGGTGGTCTTATACGGGCTCGTCAACGCCATCACTTCGCGACCGTTCAGCGCCTTCGCCAGTTCACCGCGCTGCCGCAATTCATCCAGCTCCTTCGGATCGCCGCCTCCACTGGCGCCAGCCGCCCGCATCAACGCAGCATAACGATTCAGTGCATCAATCCGCTCCTGACCGCCCAGCCGCGAAATCCACGCCACCAAAATCCGGCGATCGTTCGGATTCAACTCGTACGCGCGATGGAAATCCTCCACCGCCGTCTTGTTCATGGAGGCACATTCGGCCACTCGCCCCAACCCCCACCAAGCCAGCCCATCGCGCGGGTCCCACTCCACGGCGGACTTAAACTCAGCGTCGGCTTCCGCGAATTCTCCGCGCCGAAACCGGACTTCTCCCGCGAATTCGTGCGCCGCCGCCGACTCCGGTGCATCGCTCAACGCCTTTTGCGCCAGCCTCCAAGCCGTAGCCACGCCGTCGTTTGCCAAAGCTTTTCTTCCGGTGGCCAGCGTGTCGTCGAGCGGCCCGGCACATAGCGCCGTCGCGCACAGGATCAACAGATTTTGGACCCTCATGATCTGTAAAGACCAGTCTATCTCGCTGCCTTACGTCGAGCGCATGTTCAAACCTTGATCCGAATTCGATGGACTGCTCCCGAGAACTTGCGATGAACCCTTAGTCGTAGGCCTCGCGCCGGTGCGCAATTCGAGTCACATCGACGGTCTTAGCGGTATCGTCAATCTCATAGACAATGCGGTAGTCACCGACGCGAATACGCCATTGACAATCGCCGCCCTTCAGCTTCTTGCAGCCAGGAGGCCGGGGGACGCGATTAGACGTTCGAGTCGCGCTAAAATCCGGGCGATCACCTTCGTGGGAAGCGCATGAAGTTCCCTTTCCGCGCTTGCGGCTACGGCAACGCGATAGCTATTCACGCGGGAGCTTGCCACTCTTCACTAGGCCCGCTTTTACCTTTTCCAGAGGAATCCTCTTTTCATGGCGTCGCGACCGGGAGACAAGCACATCCTCGATGTCGTGCCACAGTTCCCGATGCTTTTTCAGGTCGATAACAACGGCTACCTTGCGGCCCTTTTGATCGGTGACAAACTGGATTCCGCTCATGTCTTCATTGTCCTTCAGATGCCGGCCTCCGCATTTTCGCAGCGGCCTGTTGCATCTCTACATTTTGCGACTTGGGGCGTTGCGGGCGTACTTTTTGCCAACTGGGCCTTTTGGAAGGTTCTTGAGCCAGGCGCCTCCACGACAACCGACAACCCCATCGTCATGGTGGTTTCCATCGGAGCGGCCCTCTTGTCCCTTGGCCTCGTGCTGGTGATGTCCCTTGCTGGCTTCTACGAAGGGTGGCGCATTGGATGGGCCTGTGCCAACGGTCGCCAGTTCCGGGAAGTCGTATGGGAGGGATCGACGGTCGGTCTTTTCCGTCGCGTGGCCCTGAGGGTGCTACCCGTCCGCTTGACAAGTCCCTAACCCCAATCCTATCATGAGGTTTGCTTCCACCCTGGGGGCTGCGCAGGTTCATCGTAAGGGAGAAACCGTGATCAAGCTCGACATCATCAACGAAGTGGTCAACAAAACCGGAATCACCAAGACCAAGGCCGAGATGGCCGTAGAAACAGTTTTCGAGAGCATGAAGCGGGCCCTGTCGCACGGCGAGCGCATTGAATTGCGCGGCTTCGGCATCTTCAACGTGCGCCCGCGCAAAACCGGAATCGGCCGCAACCCGCGCACCGGCGCAGAGGTCGCCATTCCTCCCGGCAAAGCGGTGCGCTTCAAGCCGGGCAAGGAGCTGCAGTCGCTGCAGTAGCGTAGCTTCTCGTGGTACCCCGATCATCGAGCGAGGCGTTGAGAGCCTCGTTCACTTTTCCGCAAGACACAATTTCAACTGCTCGCTGGGCTCTGCATTGGCTGCTGCTCGCGCTGACGTTGTGCACCACCACGCTGGTCGGCGTGGTCCTCACGCAAAGCTTCCGATCCAACCGTCCGCTGGAACTCGATCAGTACTTGAACGTCTTCACCACATTGCAGGCCAAGCCGTTGCTGCTGGTCGATGGCCTGGCGTTTTCTATTACGCTGATGACCATCCTGCTGGCGCACGAACTCGGCCATTACTTCGCGTGCCGCTACTACGGGATCGATGCCAGTCTGCCGTACTTTCTGCCGTTCCCGTCCCCGATCGGAACGCTCGGAGCATTCATTCGCATCCGTTCGCCGATCTATACCCGGCAGGCGCTCTTCGACGTGGGCATCGCTGGACCACTTGCGGGATTTGCAGTACTGGTACCGGCCTTGGTAATCGGCATTGCCGAATCTAAGGTAATCCCTGGAATCGCCGAACGCGGGGATCTGATCTTCGGCGTTCCCGCGATTCAGCGCATCTTCGAGTGGGTGCTTTTTCCGGGCGTCCGTTCCTCCGACATCTTGCTGCACCCCATCGCCCGCGCCGCATGGGTGGGGATTCTGGCAACCGCGCTCAATCTTCTGCCGATCGGACAATTGGATGGCGGGCACATCCTGTACGCGTTCACGGGCCGCCGGCACAAGCTGCTATCGCGCATATTCGTGATCGCATTGATTCCACTCGCGTTCTTTGGGCATAGCTACAGTTGGTTGGTTTGGGCGGCCCTGCTGTTCTTTTTCGCCTTGCGCCACCCGGTTATCTACGACATCACTAAGCTGGATAAGAATCGGGTGACCTTAGGACTCGTGGCGCTCGCAATTTTCCTATTGACGTTCACGCTGGCGCCGCTGCGCTGAGGCACTCATGCTGCGTGTCAAAACGTGACGAAAGTTCACGCCTCTGTGTCAGGTTTCCACTCAGCGTCGTCTTTGGGCGACGACGAGAGCATCGACAGAAACAGGGCAAACACTATTAAAACTGCGGCTATGGCTCCGGCTAACATCGAAAGACCCCACCTTCTGGGATTCTAAATAGCAACTGCAGGGCCACGGCGCCGGCTCGGGAGTTAACCGTGTTCCGGTGTAAACTACATGAGGACGCCGGTTAGCGGCGCTTCCTGCCCTGGATATGGGCCGCATCAGCCCGCGCGGCAGATGCATCTAACACGAGAGTTGCGGGCGCCCACCGTCCGCCCAAAAAAGGAGAACCTCATGAGCACCGCCACCACAGCGGCATCCGCTGCTGCTTATACGATCGACCCGGCCCATTCGGGCGCCGGCTTCAGGATCAGACATTTGATGATTGCCTACATCCGAGGAGGATTCAGCGGCGTCACCGGCGACGTGGTCTTCGACCCCGCCAACCCGGCCAATAGTAAGATTAACGCCAGCATCGATGCCACTACCCTCCACACGCACGATGAGAAGCGCGATGCGCACGTGAAAGGCAAGGATTTTCTGGATACCGCAACGTATCCCAAGATTACCTTCGTCTCCAAAAGTGTGGTTACGGACGGCAAGAATCAGTGGAAGGTCACCGGCGATTTGACCCTGCACGGCGTCACGAAGCCCGCCACACTCGACGTGGAAAGCGCCGGGGTGGAAGCCAAGGATCCTTGGGGAAATCTTCGAACCGGCGCCGCTGCCACCACCACCATCAAGCGCAGCGATTTCGGTCTGACGTTTAACGCTCCGCTCGAAACCGGCGGTGTCATGCTCAGCGACGAAGTACACATTCATCTGGACATCGAACTAATCAAGAAGGTTTAAGCAGCCCGGCCATCTCCCGAATCGCCTGAACCACCAGATCCGGTTCGTCGAGATGGATCCAATGTCCGCTCTTCCGCGCGATCGTGTGCCGTCCGCGCGGGGAGCGGCGCGCCAAGGCGTCACGTTCGGCCAGTTGTTCCGGCGTGGAGTTGGCGGCCGATAGCACGGTGACCGGAATCGTCAGTGTTTCTTCGATCGCGGCGGCTTCTCTGGATGCGGCGGGAAGGGATACCAGATAAGCCGCCAACCCTTGAAAACTCTTGGCCTGGCACCAGTGCGCGCGCACCATCGGCCAGGTTTCCGGAGGCATCTTCCGAACTTCTCCCACCAGCCGCGAGATGGTGGATTCGCCACGTCCACCGCTTACTCTGGCAACCAACTTCGGGACCATCCGTCCTCCTGCCATGAGCAACGCGAGCGCCGCGCGCACCACTCCAATGTGGGCCAGCACAGCCCCTCGCCGTGCTAGCTTCACGCCCAGCCGGAGCATTCGCGCCTGCGCGGATGAAATGCTCAACCACTCGCTCGGCGAGAGCGGGTCCACCAAAACCAGGCCTGATACACAATCGGGATATTTGGCCGCGTAAGCTCGCAGGATCATGCCGCCATACGAATGGCCCACCAGAATGTATGGTGTAGAAATCCCCGCGCCCCCGATCAGCGCGTGCAATTCATCTACGACGGCGGCAATGGTTCGGGGCGAGTTCGCCGCATCGCTCCAACCGAGCCAGGCACGGTCGTAGGTGCAGGCACGGGCGAAGCTCTCCACCTCGGTGCGAACCTGCGTCCAGTTGAGGCATGTGGCGGAAATTCCCGATTCAAAAATAACAGGAGGTCCGCTGGCGCCCCGCTCGATCAGGTGCAAACGCCTGCCGCCCACATCGATCATTCGTCCAGGTGCAGGGTAGCGACGTCGATCAACCCACAGTCCAGCTGCTTGGTAAATTGCGCCCGCAAGAATGAGAGCGGCGATGATGGCAAGAACAAACAGTAGAATCGAAAGCAGGACTCACGATTTTACCGCACAGCGCGCCGTCAAGCGGTACGGCGGCGGAACAAGTGCAGCACCAGCGAAATCACCGCAATGATCAAGAGCAGGTGGATCGCGCCTCCTACCAAATGAAACCCGATCCACATCACTAGCCACACGCCAATCAGCATGAAGAACAGAATCAGGAACAGGAAATCGCCAATCAGCCGCATGTCCACTCTCTCCTGCCTGTTTGATCTCGAAAGGTGACAAATTGTTTCACACCGCAAAACTATTGCGATCGTCGCGCCGCACGGTCGTGCCAAACTAAAGGATGACCCCAAAGGTCCTTTCCGTTCGCAACCTGCGCAAACAATACGGCACTACGGTTGCGGTGGATGGAGTTTCGTTCGAAGTGAACCGGAATGAGATCGTGGGGCTTCTCGGTCCGAATGGCGCTGGTAAGACCACTACCATCAACATGATCCTGGGCGTACTGGAGCCCACCTCGGGCACTATTCTGATTGAAGACCTCGACATCGCCGGCAAGCGCTCGCAAGCGTTGGAACGAACCAACTTCGCTGCCGTCTATGCACCACTGCCCGGCAATTTGAGCGTGATTCAGAATCTGCGCTTCTTCGGGCTGATCTATGGCGTCAAGGATCTCTCCGCTCGCATTGAGACGCTGCTCCAACAGTTCGATCTGCTGGCGTTCCGGGACGTGAAGTGCGGCGTGCTCTCCTCCGGCGAACAGACGCGCGTAAGTCTTGCTAAGGCGATGCTGAACCGCCCTGCCTTGCTTCTTCTCGATGAGCCGACGGCGTCGCTCGATCCCGCCGTCGCTCGCGAGATCCGTATCAAGATCCGGGAATACGCAGCGGCTGTCAGGGCAGGCGTGCTATGGACATCGCACAACATGTACGAAGTGGAAGACGTTTGCGATCGCGTGCTTTTTCTCTCGCACGGCAGGATCCTGCTGGAGGGCGATCCTCGAACGCTGCCGGCCACGCACGGCAAAGAGACGCTGGAAGAACTTTTCATTACCGTAGCCAATCACCCTCAAGCCAATCAGCCGGAGCGCGCATAGAAGATGTTTTCGTTCCAGCGCAGCTCGGCGATTTTCCTGCGCCAGCTGTATTTGATGCAAGGCAGCCCCGCCCGCGTTCTGCCGCTATTTGCGTGGGTGGCCATCGACATGGTGACCTGGGGATTCATCACCAAATACCTGAACGCCGTCAGCGGGTCTGGATTTAACTTCGTGCCGTCGCTGCTGGGCGCGGTTCTGCTGTGGGACTTTTTCATCCGCGTGATGCAAGGCGTTACCACTACCTTCTTTGAAGACGTTTGGTCGCGCAACTTCCTGAACGTCTTCGCGACGCCACTTTCGATTTCAGAATACGTAAGCGGGCTGGTGCTTTCGAGCATCGCTACCAGCTCGGTGGGCTTAGTTGTGATGCTGGTTCTCGCCACCGCGGTGTTCGGGCTGTCGTTCTTTCTTTACGGCGTCCTGCTAGTTCCCTATCTGCTGGTGCTTTTCTTCTTCGGCATCGCTCTGGGAATCATTGGCTGCGGGATCGTGCTTCGCCTGGGCCCGGCGTCGGAATGGTTCATCTGGCCGATTCCGGCTCTGATTTCGCCGTTTGCGGGCGTTTTCTACCCGCTCTCCACACTACCCGCCTGGATGCGTTTCTTCTCGCGCCTGTTGCCTCCTTCATATGTATTCGAGAGCATGCGAAGCATCGTTCAAAAACGCCCGGGATCGCCCTCCGCGCTGTTTTGGGGCGCTGCGCTGGACGTACTGTTTCTCCTGCTGGCGAGCTGGTTTTTTCGCAGCATTTATCATCACGCGGTGCGCACCGGGCTGATCGCGCGATATAGCGCCGAAAGTCTCAGCTAGGCAGCGCTCCGTCTCCCGGACTTAGCGCGCGGCTTCGGCTTCGCTTCCGTTTTGTTTACGGCCAGGCTCTTCCGCAGCGCTTCTAGAATGTTGACCACGGGCGCGGGCTTCTCGCTCTTGGAGACAGTAACTCGTTCTCCCTTTTGTTTCTGCGCGATCAACTTTTGGAGATTCGTCTTATATTCATCGTGAAATTTCTTGGGATCGAACTTGGCGCTCAACGTGTCGATCAATTGTCCGGCGAGCTTTAGCTCCTTGGGGGAGAACTTCTCGGACCCCGTTTTCACCTCAGCCTGCTGGATCTCATCCGCAAAAAACATGGTGTGAAGCATGAGCTCATTGCCGTCAGGACGCATCACCACGATGTGTTCCCGATCATGCATGGCCACTTTCGCGATCGCGTACTGCCCGCGCTCCTTCATGGCCTCACGAAACAGCGCGTAGGGCTTGGTAACGCCGCCATCGGGTAGCACATGGTACGACTTGTCGAGAAACACCGGATCGAAGTCGTCCGCCTTGACGAACTCGAGAATGTCCATCACCTTGGCCGTTTTCGGCGCGATTTTGTCCAGGTCCGCCTGGTCGATAACGAGATACTCGTCCTTGCTCACCTCGTAGCCCTTCACCAGATCATCGCGCTTGAGCGGTTTGTCTTCCGCTTGGCAGAAATAGACCTCCTTCACGCGCGACAGGTCTTTCTTGTGGAGCAAGTGAAATTGGATCGACTTTTCGCGCGCTGCCACCTGCAAACGAACCGGGAATGAAACCAGCCCAAAGCTGACGAAGCCTTTCCACACTGTTGCGGTCAATGGACACCTCCTTGGTTTGGATCGTGTAAGCGGGAATTAAGTTTCGGAAGTGAACAGCCCGTGGCGAAATCGAACACTTTTCGGCCGAAGCATCCGTACAACAATCAGCGCTCCCGCAACCGGAGATGGACCCGAGATTGCATCAGGACACGCGAACCACAACATGTTTGGGACGGCTGAGCTAGGATTTCTATTGACCATGCGCACTCTCTGGAATGTTCTTATCGTTATTGGCATGACAGCCTTCAGCGCTGCGGCCCAGGAGATCACGATTCAGACGCCGCCTCCGCCGCCGGTGGTGGGTCCACTCGTTCGGCCTTTTCATCTGGAGCGGCGCGTGGTTTCGCCCGCGAAACTGACCAACACTTCGCGTCTGGACTCGCTCATGCGCGCAGGCAATCTGTATCTCTCGTCGCAGGACGTTATCGCACTGGCGCTCGAAAATAACGTCGATATCGCCATCCAGCGCTATGGCCCCTACTTGGCGCGCGAGGTGCTGCGGCGCGCTCAAGGCGGCGGCGCCTTGCGCGACATTGGGCAGCCCATTGCTCCGGGACCAACCAGCGTGAGCTTGGAGGGAGTAAATGTGAACGCGGTCGGCTTGGGAGAAAGCAGCTCCGGTGTAAGTTCCGGCGGAGGCATCGTGGTGCAATACGGCGCCCAACCGCCCCCCCTGGATCCCATCCTGTATCTCTACTCAAGCTTCGGGCATTACACCAGCCCAATAAGCAATCCTATTAGCACCGGGGTCCCCTCGCTGATCCAGGACTACCGAACGTATGTGGCGCAGTACCAACAATCATTCTTAACTGGCACATTCACTCAGCTTACTTACGGCAGCACGTACAATAAGTACAACAGCCCGTACAACGACGTTAGCCCTTACACCACCGGCTACCTGGATCTGGTGGTCAACCAGAGCCTCCTTCAGGGCTTTGGCATTGGCGTAAATAATCGCAACATCCGCGTCGCGAAGAACAACCTGAAGGTGACCGATATTCAGCTCAAGCTCCAGGTGATCACCACCGTTTCGGCCGTGTTGAACCTCTACTGGGACTTAGTTAGCTTCAATGAAGACTTGCGCATCAAGCAGGAGGCACTGAACACGGCGCAGCAGCTGTACGAAGGCAATCAAAAGCAAGTGCAACTCGGCACGCTGCCGGCCATTGAAGCAACGCGCGCCGCCGCCGAGGTGTCGGCCGCTAAGGAAAGCCTGTTGATCGCGCAGACCAACGTCGCGCAACAGGAGACGGTGCTCAAGAATGCGCTGAGTAGAAATGCCGTGGTGAACCAGACTTTGGACGAAGTCCACATCGTTCCCTTGGATCACATCACGGTGCCCGAGACGGAGGACCTGAAGCCAACCCCCGAGTTGGTCAACCTGGCGCTGGCGCAACGTCCCGAAATCGCCAAGGCCAAGATCAATATCGAGAGCGCCACGCTCAACCTGGGCGGTTCCAAGAATTATCTATTACCGACGTTGCAGGCCAATTTTGAAGTCACCAACAACGGCCTCAGTGGCCCGGTGAATCCAGCGAGCTTCCCTGGTTTCGTCGCGCCTCCAGCGTATATTGGCGGCTATGGCAACCTGCTAAAGCAGGTTTTCGGTCGCGACTACCCCAACTACTCGGCCGGATTTTCCTTGAATATCCCGTTTCGCAATCGCGTGGCCCAAGCGGATTATGTAGCGGATCAGCTCAGCCTGCGCCAGAACCAGCTCCAATATCAAAAGGCCATCGCGCAGATCCGCGTGGATGTAAAGAACGCGGTGATTGAAGTGCAACAGGCTCGAGCGCGCTACGAAACCGCCGTGGCCACCCGGTCGCTGGCACAGCAGACGCTGGAGGCGGAGCAGAACCGATTTCGCTTTGGGGAATCCACCATTGCCACCGTGGTTCAAGCAGAGCGTGACTTAGCGAACGATCAAAGCGCCGAGGTCCAGTCCATGGCGAACTACACACACGCCAAGGTCGCTTTTGATGAGGCCGTAGGACAAACATTGGACGTGAACAACATTTCGATGGAAGAAGCCGCGGCCGGCCGCGTCGCCAGAGAGTCTACGATTCCGGTGTCGGTGGCAGAGCCGCGACCGTGAGTCCTGTTCAGGACCAAGGGATCCGGGTATAACATGGAATTCGACAAAACAATTTCAGTTCTCGCCATTCTTAGCCTTCTGGCTGCGCAATGCTCGGCCCAAGCCGTGCCGGAAGTGGAGAAACCGCACGGACCGTTGCTGATCCGGTCTTACATGCCCGCCTCCAGTTCGCCGGTGAATCTCAGCAACTCGAGCCACCTACACAGCCTGATCCGCGCCGGCCGCCTGTATCTGACCGTGCAGGATGCGATCGCTCTCGCGATCGAGAACAATCTCGACCTGGAAGTGGATCGCTATGGACCGCTACAGGCCGACTGGAATCTTGAGCGCGCTCAGGGAGGCGGCCCGCTGCGCGGTGTCAACAACGGAACCTCTTTGGTCAATCAAGCCACCAGCGGTCAGGGCGTACTTGGCAGCGAGATCGCGGCTGGCCTTCCGACGCCCAATTCTGGCGGTGGTGGCGGCGGCAGTAGCGGCGCCACAGTTGCACAGATCGGGCCGGTGACACAAAACCTGGATCCCGTTTTTCAGAATGCCACCAGTTTTTCCCACACCTCCTACCCATACCCGAGCACTGTCTTAAGCCAAACCCCATCGCTGGTCAGCACCCAGCATGTGATCGATTCGTTCGTGCAGGAGGGATTCTTGAGTGGCGGCTACGTTCAAGTGAGCGCCAATGAATCGTATTTGAAACAGAACTCTCCCAGCGATTTTCTGAATCCCTCGGTCGCACCCGTGGCGCAGATCTATGTTCGCCACGATCTGCTGCAAGGGTTCGGAACAGGCGTTAACGGACGCTTTATCCGCGTGGCTCGAAAAAATATCCAAGCGGCGCAAGAAACGTTTCGATCGCAACTGTTAAACGTTGTTGCCAACGTCTTGAACTTGTACTGGGATTTGGTTACCGATGACGACGATCTGGCGGTGCGGCAGCGCGCCCTGGATCAGGCGCAGAAATTCTACGACGACACCCGCAAGCAGATTGAGCTAGGCGTGATTCCCCGGTTCGAAGCCTCGCGGGCGCAAGCGAACGTGAGCAGCAGCCGGCAACTGCTCTCTATCGCTCAGGCCACCGCGCAACAGCAGGAAAACCAGCTGAAGAATGCCATCAGCCGAAATGGGCTGGAGGACGAGCTGCTGGATGCCGCTCAAGTGGTCCCGCTCGATCGCATCGAGGTTCCCGAGCAGGATAATTTACCTTCGCTGCGCGACCTGGTGGCCAAAGCGTTGACGAACCGTCCGGATGTCGCGCTGGCGAAAATCAATGACGAAACGTCTGAAATCTCGGCGGAGGGGACAGCCAATGGCGTGCTCCCGATTCTGCGGGGGTTCGCGGCCGTCAGCGCGAGCGGACTGTCAGGCACATCATCTCCTTATAACGGCATCGCGCCGGAGCCTTATTACGTTGGAGGCTTCGGCAACGCGCTGGGGCAGGTGTTTCGCGACAACTTCCCCAGCCGCCGTGCGGCACTTTTGTTTGGAGGGACGATACACAACCAAGTCGCGCAGGGCGACTACGGCGTGGAACAGTTGCAGTTGCGGCAGGGCGATCTGGTGGAGCGCCGCAATCAGAATCAAATGGTGGTGGACATTTCAAATCAAATGGTGGCGCTGCGTCAGGCCCGCGCGCGCTATTCGCAGGCCGTGGATTCGCGCAAGCTGCAAGAGCAACTGCTCGAAAAATCGCAACAGTCGTTCTCCTTCGGCGCGTCGACGATCGGCGACGTAGAGGCGGCGCAAACCGCGTTGGTGGCCGCACAGGAAACCGAAGTCGCCACGCTATCCGCCTACAGCCACGCGCGTATCGCGCTCGATCAAGTGCTGGGGCAAACGCTGGACGTCAACCATGTTTCCGTTGAGCAGGCCTTGAATAACCCTAGGGCTGCGAAACCGTAGCAGCGATCAGTTTTTCAATCGACGGTGCGATGGCAAGCCGCAATTCGTCCTGCGGCTTCTTCAGTGTTTCAAGAAATGCTCGTTGCTCTGCGAGCCACGCGTCCGGTGGACGTTCGTTGCGATCCATATAATCGAGCGCCTGAAGGCCGATCAGTCCCAAACGATTCAGCTCTTGGGACGCGGGCTCAATGCGCGCGGGGTTGTCGCGCCAGCGCGCAAGCCAGATTCGTAGTTGCGCGCGATCCATACCACCGACCAACGCGGCAAATTCTCGCGCCGTTTCGCTCTCGGGCCGTGCCGCGTCCACCAGTCCATCGAGCGGAGTGAGTCGCGTGTATTTGTGCGTGCGGATGCGCTGGCCGAAAGTCGCGGGTGTGACCACATCCGCGAGAGTTTTCAGCGGTTCGACAGGATCGGCGCCGGCCAGCCGTTCGAGCATTGGCAGATAGCTGGAGCGATGCGTGAGGCCCAGGCTATCGAGCTCCTGGCTCACTGCGTCCAGGCGCCGGTACATCGATGGCACGTCGCTGACATCCTGCGGCGACCAGAACCGCTCGGCAATCGCTGCCGTTCGCGGCCAAATGCGCGAGTCCACGTTCTCCGGGCTCACAAACTCGCCCCACATAGCGACCTCGCCACCCAGGATGCGAGTCTTCTCTTCGACCGACAGAGTCGCGGCATCGCCGTTGAGAGGGTCAACCGCATAGAGCGTCGACGCAGGCTCTATATGATCAAGATAGTATCCAGCCGAAAGAATACTCGAGAAGCCATGCCGGGCCGCTTCCGCAAGCGACTTCTGCCCGCGCCAGGATTGAATCACGATGTCCTTCGGCAGATCCGGATCCAAAATCTCATCCCACCCTTGCATCCGCTTGCCGTATTTCGCCACAACCCTTTGAAGCCGCTGGTTGAAGTAGGCCTGAAGGTCTTCGATGGTTTTCAGCCGGTTCTTTCGCATGAATGCGCGGATGCGCGCGCTACTCTTCCACTGCTTGCCGGTTACCTCGTCGCCGCCGATGTGAAAGAACGCATCGGGAAACAGCGCGGTCATTTCCCCGGTGAATGCGTCTAGAAATTGATACGTGGATTCGCGCGTGGGGTCCATGGTTGGATCGAACACCCCCCAATTGCGCTCGATTTGATAGGGCCCTGGTGCGCTGGCGAGTTCCGGATACCCGACCAGCCAACTCGTGGTGTGGCCGGGAATATCGAACTCCGGCACCACCCGAATGCCGCGATCGCGCGCGTAAGCGATTACCTCGCGAACCTGTTCCTGCGTGTAGTACAGACCATCGGAACCAAGCTGCTGCAATTTCGGGAAACGCTTGCTCTCCACGCGGAAGCCCTGGTCGTCGGATAAATGCCAATGAAAAACGTTCAGCTTCACCGCCGCCATGGCGTCGAGATTGCGCTTGACCACTTCGACCGGCATCCAATGCCGCGAGACGTCCAGATGCAGGCCGCGCCAGGGGAAGCGCGGATGGTCTTGGATGTCGGCCACCGGCATCTCGAAGCCGTTCGCCCCAGCCACAAGAAGCTGTCGAAATGTTTCCAGACCGCGCAGCACGCCCAGCGGGTTCGGGGCAGACAGACTCGCTTGCTTTTGCGTGATCTCTAATCGGTAGCTCTCGTCTTCACCGAGTTGCTGGATAGGTTGTGACGCATGTTCGCATTGGATGATCAGCGTCGCGGTGGACTGGTCAGCGACGATTGCACCCAACCGCCGAGCTGCATTCTCCAAACGCGGCTCGGTGTAGCCAGTGAGAGCGATGCGGATCGTCGGTCCTATCGCCAGGCTTCCCTGCCCCATTGCGATCTTGGCAGGCCAGGGCATAAGCGCCGGCTCGGCGCTCACGAGCATGGCTGCCACCAGCAGCAGCCCAGCGCACCTCGTCATGCTTATTGCCCAAGCTTTGCGGGCGCGAAGAAATCAAGCGGTTTCAGCGCAACAACCTTCCAGTGCTTCTTCTCCTTGCGCAATTCCAGGTGCACCACTTCACGCCGCCGGACGAGCGGGCCGTCCTGCTCCAGGCTCCGCACTTCGAGTAACCAGTCCAGGTCGATCTTGTACGCCTGGTCGGTACCCACCTCGGTCAAGGGTTGGATGGAAGAAGAAATTTCGCCTTCATTCACCAGTGCCGTCACGTTATTCTTCATCGTGTCGTAATCCGGCATGTCTTTGCTGAACTCTGCCATGAATTTCGAAACGTTACCGTGTACCAGCGCAACGCCAGTCCCGTTCTGTTCGGTCAATGCGCCGGCCATGGATGCGACCACGTCCATAACGTCATCGTGCGCGTCGGCATAGACGAATATGGCGACGATGCACAGCAGCGCTAGGCTACGCGCCATGCTACGCGCCATGCAACGCGCCGTACTACGTGCGATAGCTCGCATTAATCTCAATGTACTTCTCGGTCAGATCGCACGTCCAGAAGCGCGTGTTGCCTTTACCTTTACTCTGGATCGTGAATCGAATCAAGCACTCGGATTCGTCCAGTTTCTTCTTCAGTTCGTCCTCTGAAAACTCCGCCGCCAGCCCGCCCCGACACACTGGCACGCCCTGCAGATCGATGTCCACCTTCGCCGGATCCAGCGGTACGCCCGCATTTCCCGCGGCTGAAATGATGCGGCCCCAGTTCGGATCGGAGCCCGCGATCGCAGTCTTTACAAGCGGTGAATTCGCGATGCTGCGCGCGATGCGCGTGGCGGCTTCTTCGTTCGCTGCACCGCTCACCTCGATGGTTACCAGCTTGCGAGCCCCCTCGCCATCGCGCACAATTTGCCGCGCCAGGTCTTCCATCACCTGCGTCAGCGCCTCTTCCACCTTCTTGCTTTCCTTCTGATTGGGCTGAATTCCCGACGCTCCGCTGGCGAGCACCAGCATGGTGTCGTTCGTCGACGTATCGCCATCCACGCTGATGCGATTGTAGCTGCGCGCCACCGCGGCAGAGAGCATAGCGGCCAGCACGGAAGGCGGAAGTTCCGCGTCCATCATCACGAACCCGAGCGTAGTCGCCATGTTCGGCTGGATCATGCCGGAGCCTTTGGTCATCCCCGCGATTTGGATGGAGCCTTTCTTCAGGCGCACCTGTTGATACGCGGTCTTCATCACCAGATCGGTAGTGAGGATGGCGCGGGCCGCATCTTCAAACCGATCGGGTTTGAGTCCCGTAACCAGGCCAGGAATCGCGTTCAGGATCAAATGCGCATCCAGTTCCACGCCGATCACGCCGGTAGAGGCTGGAAACACCTGCGTTGCCGGCACATGGAGCTGATTGGCCATAGCATCGCAGCACGCCAGCGCAACGCGATCGCCTGTACGCGTGGCGCAATTCGCATTACCCGCATTGATCAGCACCGCGCTTACCTTCCCGCGCGATTTCGTCAGATTCCAGCGCGCGATGCGCACCGGCGCCGCTTGCACGCGATTCTGCGTGAAAACCGCGGCGCCCGACGCGGGAACATCGGGAACAATCAGCGCCAAGTCGTCCTTCTTTACTTTGCGGATTCCGGCGTACACGGCCGAATATCGATAACCCAGCGGTAACTTCACGCCACCTTTACCCCCAATTTTTCGTCTTCTCTCAGATGCTGGCCGTTCAAGAATGCTTCCGCCGACATGCGCTTGCGGCCCTCCATTTGAACTTCGATGGGATCGAGCGCGGTCCCTTCGCCGCAAGCAATCAACAGGCGCTTCTTGTGCGGAATCATTTGGCCGGGTTTCGCGCTCGCCGCATCACTCGCAACACGCGACTTCCAAATGTGAAACATTTGTCCGCGAAAGAAACTGTACGTGCCTGGCCATGGCAGTAATCCCCGCGATCGATTGAAGATTTTCGATGCGGGCCAACTCCAATCGATCTCGCCGTCTTCTTTTTTGAGAATGGGCGCGAGCGTTGCTTCGGCAGAGTTTTGCCTTACCGGCGTCGGATTGTCGCGCAGTGTCTCGACAAGAAGCTCAGCGCCGGCTTCTGCGAGCCTACGCCCGAGTTCCAACGCATCCTCTTCTGGCCCAATTTCCGTTTCCCACTTCAGAAGCATGTCGCCGGTATCGAGCCCGGCATCAATCTTCATCGTGGTCACACCTGTGCGAGCTTCCCCATTCGCGATGGCCCACTGAATGGGCGCAGCACCGCGATACTTCGGCAATAGCGACGCATGCACGTTGATGATGCCACGCGCGGGAATATCGATGATCGTCTGTGGCATGATCTGCCCATAGCCAACCACTATCATTGCGTCCGGTTTCATTTGCTTCAACTGCTCCACAACATCGGCCTGGCGGATTCGCTCGGGCTGGTGCACCGGCAATCCCAGGCGCAGAGCGGCTTCCTTCACCGGCGACGCGCTGAATTGGCCGCCGCGACCCTTGGGCCGATCGGGCTGCGTGAACACCGCCAGCACGCGATGACCGGCTTCGACAATCCGATCGAGGGTGGGAACCGCAAACGAGGGGGTACCCAGAAAAATCAGGTCCATTCTCCAGCTTTCGCCAGCTTCCGCACCTTGCGCCGGATCAAGTCGCGCTTGAGGGCGCTCACGTGGCTGATGTACAAACGGCCGTTCAGATGATCGATCTCATGGCAAAATGCGCGCGCCAGTAACTCCTCGCCGGCCATCTCGAACCACTCGCCTTTGATGTTCTGAGCGCGCACGGTGACGCTTTTGGGGCGTGTCACTTGCTCGCGAAATCCAGGCAAGCTCAAGCAGCCTTCTTCGCCAGTCTGAAACTCTTCTTTGCGGATGATCTCGGGATTGATCAACACGATCTTTTGCTGTGGATCCTCGGCCACCGACAGGTCGATCACGGCGATGCGTTGCGCAATTCCAATCTGTGGCGCGGCCAAGCCTACGCCCTTGGCGGCGTACATGGATTCAAACATGTCCTCGATCAGCTTGGTCAATTCGGGCGTATCGAAATCGGTCACCACCGCGGATTGCTTTTCGAGCACCTGCTCGCCATACAAAACGATCGAATACGTCATCAGAAGTTTCTTACCTGCTCCCTATAACCTTCGAAATTGCGGCGGGTCTCGTCGAGGGAATCGCCACCAAACTTCTCCAAGAACGCTTGCGCCAAAACAATGGAAACCATAGCCTCGCCGATCACACCGGCGGCTGGGACCACACAGACGTCGCTCCGCTCGTAGGCGGCCAGCGCAGGCTCGCGCGTCGTCAAGTCAACCGATTCCAGCGGACGCCGCAGCGTCGAAATGGGCTTTAGCATCCCACGAACCAGCACATCCTGGCCGTTGGTCATGCCGCCTTCCAAACCTCCCGCGCGATTCGCTCCGCGAGTAAAGTGCCGCTCCTGGCGATTGTAGTGAATCGTGTCCTGCACGCGCGATCCAAACGAAGCAGCGCCTTCGGCGGCAAATCCGATCTCCACCCCCTTCACCGCTTGCATCGATACGATGGCCTGGGCCAGACGACCGTCCAGCCGCGAGTCCCAAGTGACGTGCGAGCCAAGCCCGGGAGGCAATCCATGCGCCACCACTTCGAAGACGCCGCCTACGGTATCTCCGGTGCGATACGCCTGGTCCACAACCTCCTTCATCCGCGCTTCAGCCTCAGCGTCCACACAGCCCAGCAAAACCGTTTCTTTTTGGCTGAGCGCCACCAGCTCGTCCCATTCCGCCGGCCGTCCCAAACGCGCCTCACCGACACCGATGACGTGGCTCAGCACCGTTATGCCAAACTGTCCTAGGAGCGCTTTCGCCAATGCGCCTACCGCAACGCGCGCCGTGGTTTCCCGCGCACTGGCGCGTTCCAGGATGTATCGAGCGTCCGGAAAATTGTACTTCAGGCTGCCGGCCAGATCGGCGTGTCCTGGACGCGGACGCGACACCGGTTTATGCTTCTGCGGGTCGTCGTCCGAACCCTCCACAGGCAACGCTTCAGTCCAATTCTTCCAGTCTTTGTTTTGGATGATGATCGCAATCGGCGCGCCGATGGTTTTGGAGTGCCGCACGCCCGCAACAATTTCGGCGCGGTCTGTTTCAATCTTCATGCGGCCGCCGCGGCCATAGCCCTGCTGACGCCGCCAAAGTTCGCGATTCACTGCCTCCAAAGAAACAGGAATTCCCGCAGGAAGCCCCGTCAGGGTGGCTACCAGGCACTCTCCATGCGATTCACCGGCTGTTTCGAAACGGAACATGTTTGAGGGGAAAACTTCATGTTACCGGAAACCCGGCGCTCGGTGGCTGGAACTGCTACTGGGGACCACTTCGCTCTGAACTTTAGTCGTATAGAATGAGAGGCGCAATCCATGCCCCGGAAAACTGCCCGGCTGATCATAGCCGCTGGTCTCGTGCTGCTCGCGTGCCACTCGGCACGCGCTGAAGTCCTCGACAAAGTGAAGAACGAGGGCGGCGTCTTAGTCCATTACAAGCTGATCTTGCCCAACGGCTACAATCCGGCCAAGGCTTATCCGGCTGTGCTCGCGTTTCCCGGCGGTCCGCAGACCATGGGAGTGGTGGAGGGCACGGTGGAACGGAACTGGCGGCCGCAAGCGGAACAGCGCGGATACATCGTCGTGGTCCCGGCCGCGCCCGATGGCGAGCTGTTTTTCGAAGAGGGCGCCCGCGTGTTCCCCAAATTCATCACGGACCTCCTCGGAGATTTCAAGGTAGACGGCGGCAAGTTTCATATCGCCGGCATGTCCAACGGCGGCCTCAGCGCCTTTTATATCGCCTCCCTGTATCCGCAGTATTTCCTGTCCGTAACCGGCTTTCCCGGCCTTCTGAACGATGCTACCGCCGCAAAGTTGAAGGCTCTCTCCGGCATGTGCGTCAACATGCACGTGGGCGAGCTGGACCCGGAATGGTTGAGCGCGATGAAGCAGCAATCGGAGCAACTGCGGGCTCTCGGTGATCAGGTGCGATTCACTATTGAACCCAAACAGCCGCATCGTTTGGAAAGCCTGGCGGGAGACGGATCGGCCCGTCTTTTCAATCAGTTCGACGAGGCCCGGCATGGTTGTCCAACGAGCAGCCGGGAGGCCAAATGAACGAGCTGGCACCCACGCCAAGTTCGACTGGAAATGTTCCACTCAACGCCAAATGGCATGCTATACTAAATTTCAGTTTGATCGTCCCGCCCACGCTTGGCCGCAACACTCGTGCTCCTCGCAAAGCCCGCAATCAAATGTATCCGCTAGTTGAAGGATGAGTTCATGAAAAAAGTGTTCGTAGGAAATTTGGATTTCGGCGCTACCGAGGAAAGTATCCGCAGCGCGTTTGAGGCATACGGCGCCGTGGAGCGCGTCAGTTTGATGACGGACCGCGACACCGGCCGCTCCCGAGGTTTTGCCTTTGTCGAGATGAGCGATTCGGCGGAAGCGGATGCGGCCATCAACGGATTGAACGGCACCAACCTGGGTGGCCGCGCGATCAACGTCAACGAAGCCCGGCCCAAGACCGATAGCCCCCGTCGCGGCGGAGGCGGCGGCGAACGGCGCGAGCGGCGCTGGTAGGGCACCCCTTTTCGTTCCAACGACGATTATGGTCCAATGATCAAGGTCCACTAGGACCACAATGCTTTTTAGGAGGATCTCATGGCTGGCCGGTCAGGCGACACATTCAAGAAACGTCAAAAGGAAGTCGCCCGTGCTGAAAAGCACCGGGAAAAGTTGGCCAAGCGCCTTGAGCGCAAAACACTTCCAAAAGAGTCTCCCGATAGTGACGAAGGCACACTAGCTGAGCAACTATCATCGGAGGATGCGGCGCAATCAGAGGAAAGCGGCGCGTCACAATCTATTTGAGCGCCTCTGGCGTTTCAAATTAACATCAACAAAACAGTAACAAGGAGAGAACGTGAAAGAGACAGGTACAGTTAAGTGGTTTAATGCCGGTAAAGGCTTTGGATTTATCCAGCGCGACAACGGCGAAGATGTGTTCGTGCATTTCTCGGCCATCGAAGCCAGTGGATATCGCACCCTCGACGAAGGCGCACGCGTGTCCTTCATCGTGAAGAAAGGTCCCAAGGGCCTGCAGGCCGAGCAAGTCACCCTGGCGTAAACCGAGCAACAAAAAGTTTCGGATCTGGCCGTTTCATTGTCCGCAGCGGCGGACCGGCGGCCAGGTGCCATCTCAAGTTCTCCATCGGACGTTTTCCGGATTATCGGCACGAGTCTGGCGCGTCCGTCTGCCGCTGGAAGGTGCGGCATCGATGCAGCTCCTCTACAAAGGTTTTAACCAGCGAGCGAATATTCGCAGCTATCGCTTCGATGGTGTCGTCCCCACTGAGCGGCCCAGCCGTATCGTCAAGAATCTCGAATTTCTACTGCGGCTGGACATGACGGTGCTGGCGGAGCATCACATCCGGATTCAGGAAGCTCCCACCTTGTGCCTGGGCATTCTGCAGACGGCTTTGGCGACGCCCGGCGCGGATACCATTCCCTATTTGAGCTATACGATCACCCGCGCGGAGATCCTGGCGTTTGCCTCGGCTCGCGATGCGGTCCAGGAAGCCAAAGGCGCGCGGCGCAAGCATCGGCCGCCGTTCAGGCCCACTACGCCCGCGCAGTGGAAATGGCCCGGGCAATAATTGTGGTCCTAACAAAAGAAGAATTGATTGCTTCTCTGCGGCACGAAGTCCACATCCTGGTGCATCTGGCCGGCAAAGTGGACAAGTCGAAAGTCGATTACCGGCCGACACCGAAACAGCGCAGCATCCTGGAACTGCTGCAGTACATGGCCATCATGGGCCCCACCCTGGTTACCGTGATCAAGGCTGGAACCTGGGATGGAGCCGCCTGGGGCTCCGCGGAAGTCGCGTCGAAAGCGATGAACTTCGATCAGGCCGTCTCCGCCATCCAAAAGCAATCTGACGAATATGCCGGTCTCTTGAGCGGATGGTCCGATGCCGATTTCCGCGCTGAAGTGGACATGTTTGGACGCAAATCCAGCCGGGGGGCGCTGTTGGTGAACCTGGTGCTCGGCGGTTGCGCCGCTTATCGGACTCAGCTTTTCTGCTACCTCAAGTCCTGCGGGCGCGATGAGCTGAACACCATGAACCTGTGGGCCGGTACCGATGGCCCCGTTTAAGGCAGCGCGAACACGTTCAGCGTCATCCCCGCGATAATCGCAACATACTGCTTGCCGTCTTTCCCTTCGTAAGTCATCGGGTTCGCATTCGCCGTCGCGTCCAGCTTCGCCGACCATAGTTCTTTACCGGTCTTCGAATCGAGCGCGCGGAACCGATCGTCGCTGACGATTCCGGCAAACACCAGGCCGCCCGCAGTCGCCATCGGACCCGCGAATCCTCCCGAGCGGCCGGTATTCTGCCTTTCTGGCCCCAGCTCCTCGGTGATTCCGAACGGCACCTGCCAGGCGAACTCGCCCGTGTTGGCGTTCACCGCCGTCAGCCGTCCCCATGGTGGTTTCTGGCAAGGCCAAGTCAGCTTCGATCCTTCTTTAATCGGCGCAGTAAAGGTGTGAAACGGACCCGGACCATCCACGCCGGCGCGCGTATATTCGAGCGGCGAACCATGCTCGTCAAACGAATACTCCACACCGGGCTTCTTCTTTTCGGTCCAGCCCACCTGGCCCTGGTCCTGCGTATAGGCGAAGATGAATCCGTCCTTCGGATCCACAGCCATGCCGCCCCAATTCGTGCCTCCGGTCGCTCCCGGGAAAATGATGGTCGACTTCGGCGGCTTGTTCGGCTCCTGTAATAGGAACGGCGTAAAAGGGCCCGCGTTGTAAAACCCTCCGCTCCGCTCTACCAGCGCTTTGCAAGCCGCGGCGTGTTCGGGAGTCGTGTCCTGGGCTGTCACCAGATCCTCGGGCTTGTAGTCCATCCGCGCCAGCGGCGGCGGCTTCAACGGGAACGGTTGCGTCGGCGAATACCATTCGCCGGGCACATCACCCGCCGCTACCTTGCGCTCTTCCACGCCAAACACCGGCTTGCCAGTCTCGCGATTCAGAATGAACATCCAACCCGTTTTCCCGATTTGCGCGAGCGCCGGAATCTTCTTACCGTCTACTGTGATGTCCAGCAGTACCGGCGCCGGCGGTGTATCGTAATCCCACAAATCATGGTGGACCGTTTGGAAGTACCATTTGAGCTTGCCAGTCTCGGCATCCACAGCCACAACGGAATTGCCGAACAGATTGGCGCCCGGCCGGTCGCCCCCATAGTAGTTCGACGCTGGGCCTCCCACTGGCATGTAGAGGATGCCGCGCTTCTCATCCACCGTCATCTGCCACGACCAGACATTCGTTCCGGAGCGGCCTTTCCAGCCATCGTTGAGCCATGTCTCGTGGCCCGTTTCGCCCGGCTGAGGCACCGTGTGAAAATCCCACAGCTTCGCGCCGGTGCGCGCATCGTAAGCGCGAGTATCGCCGGGCGGCCCAACAGGCACTTCCAGCACGCTCGCGCCCACCATCACAAGATTCCTGAAAATGGTGGGAACGCCCGAATAACCCACCACCATGTCCACGATGCCTTCTTTGCCGAACCCCGGATCGATCTTGCCCGTGCTCGCGTTCAGCGCGATCAGGTTGCGTCCAGCAGTAAAGATGATGCGCGGCGGATTCTGCTTGTCGCCCGGCCAATATGCCACACCCCGTGTCGACGGCCGGCCGGTGGTCATGGTGTAGCTCCACACTTCTTTGCCTGTGACCGCATCTAACGCCACCACGCGCGCCGACGCGGGCAGGTACATGATGCCGTTCACCACGATGGGAGTGGCTTCCGATCCTCCGCCAAACCGGGGCGGCGGACCCTCGCCCTTGAGCGAGAAGGTCCATGCCGATTTCAATGCCGCTGCGTTCTTCGCGTTGATTTGCGTGAGCGGCGAATAGCGTGCACTGGCCATATCGTGGTTATAGGAAGGCCAATCGCCCTTCGCTGCTTTCGACTCTTCAGCCCTTCCACTTACCGCCCAGCAAGCCAGCAGCGCGCATCCGCCTAGAATCGTCTTTTGTGAAATTGTTGCCATCCGTTAGGCATGCTATCACGAGGCGATTCAACCTGCTCACCATTGTGGTAGGTTGAAAACTGAAATGCGTCCACCTTTTACGTTGAGTACCGTTCTCTTCATTACCGGTGTCTTCTTGTGCGCCGTATTTTGCCTCCCCGCGCAAGAACAAAACGATCAAGAGAAGAGCAGCGGTGAAATTCAACTTCGGGAAATTCAGGCCAAGGGTATGCCGCCTAGAACGGCTCCTACCGAATATCAGGCACAAGCGAAAGCAGGAACGGTAACCATCGGGGCCGAGTTCATGGGCCATGCCGTCCCCACGCCCGAACAACCGCTCACCTCTGAAGACTATGTGGTGGTGGAAGCCGGCCTCTTTGGCCCGCCGGACGCGCGGACCACATTATCGCGCAACGATTTTTCACTGCGTATCAATGGCAAGAAGAACGTTTTGGCCAGCGAACCTTACGAGCTGGTCTTCCATTCCCTCAAAGATCCCGAGTGGCAGCCGCCGGAGTCGGCCGACGCGAAGGAATCGAAAGGTGGCCTCACCACGGGCGGTAGCGGCGCGAATGGTGCTCCCGCCAGTGCTCCTCCCCCGCCCCCCAAAATGCCATTCCCTCTTCGGCGCGCGATGGAACAGCACGTTCAAAAAGCCGCCATGCAGGAAGGTGATCGTCCTCTGCCCCAAGCCGGCCTGCTGTTCTTCCTATACCGCGGTAAGACTGAGGGCATCAAATCCATCGAACTGGTTTACAGCGGCGCCGCGGGCAAGGCGACACTGATGCTGCAACCGTAGGTACCGCAGGCTAGACCGGAGGCGCGAAGAGATTGCCTCTGTTCAGCAGCCACTGCGGATCTAAGCGCCGCTTCACTTCCTTCATGCTCTCGATTTGCGCGGGCGTGTATTGCAGTTCGAGCAAATGCGCTTTGCGCTTGCCGAGCCCATGCTCGGCCGAGACGGTGCCGCCGAGACTCACCGCGTGACGCGCGAAGTGACGCATCAAACGCTGGCCGGCCTCGAACTCGGCTGGGGACTTCGGCAGGATGTTGACATGAACGTGCGCGTCACCGATGTGCCCGAAGATGACGTACTCCAGCCCGTGCTGCATCAACTCCGCGTGATAGAACGCGAGCATCTCCTGATTGCGCGCGAGTGGGACGGCATAATCGGAGCCGAGCTTCATAAAACCCCGGCGCCGCATGGTGTCATTCACCAGTTCCGGCAGCGCATGACGGAAGTGCCGGAAGCGTTCGCGATCCTGGTCGCTCGCGGCGAACCAACTATCTTCCGGCGCGTGGTCGGCCCAGAAGTCGATATCGCCTTCTTCCTGCTCAATCAGCAAAGCCGCCGCCGCTCGATTCGGGATTTCCGGATAGTGGGGCCGCAGGAAATCGAGCGAATTGGCGTCGAAATACTCAATCATGCGCAGGCCCGGGATACGACGCCAGGCGTCCACCACGTCGAGAGCGGCGCCATCGCTGATCAGGAATACAATCCCTGCGATCACATCGGCGGGCGTCGGCAATAATTGCAACTCGGCCTCCGTCACGATTCCGAGCGTGCCTTCGCTGCCCGTGAACAGGTCGATCCAATCCATGCCGGGCGCGAGCGGATATCCGGCTGTGTTCTTGGTGGTGTTGGGCAGCGGGAGCTCGGGAACATCGAAGTCGACCCTATCGCCCCGGTGCAAATCGAGCACGCAGCCATTCATCCGTGCCACTCGGAGGCCACGAATGTGGCGGCGGGTGCTGCCGTAACGAAAGCTGCGCGATCCGCTGGCGTTGGTGGCAATGGTTCCGCCGATGCTGGCGGTGCGTTCCGTAGGATCGGGCGCGTAGAACTGGCCGGTGCGCGTAGCTTCCCGTTGCAATGAATCAAGAGATACCCCAGCGCCTACCAAGGCGCGGCCAGGGCAGATTTCGAGACGCCGGAATTTTTCGAGGGAAACCGCCCATCCGCCTGCTTGCGGCACACAACCCCCCGTGAGTCCAGTCCGCGCCCCGGCGACTGTAATCGGGATGTTCTCGCGAGATGCAGCCGCGATGAATTCGAGCAACTCAGCTTCAGACGCTGGCGTTACTACGCGCTCGGCCTCACCCCGAAACCCCGACGCATCCTCAATGGTCATTCTAACTTCTGGATTCTGAATTCTGTCTTCTGGATTCTAGACTTCGAGAATCACCGGCATAATCAACGGCCGCCTCTGCGTCTCTTTATTCAAGAAGCGCTTCAGATCCGCGCGAATCTTCTCCTGCATCACGCCCCAATCGGTCCGCTCTTCTTCGCTAGACGATTCCAGCGTCCGCGCCACCACTTGCCGGGCTTGCTGCAAGAGATCCGAGCCATCTTCGAACGACATGAAACCCCGGCTCACGATTTCGGGCAGCGTTTCATTCCGTCCCGAGTTCTTGCTGATGGCGATGATCGGCAGCACGAAGCCGTCTTCAGAGAGATGGCGGCGATCGCGAATCACAATGTCCTCCACAACTTCGTCGATGGTGCCGGAATCGATACACACCCGGCCTACTTGGACCTTTTCGCCCCGCCGCGCGCCCGCGCGATCGATCTCCAGTGTCTCGCCAGTTTCAAGCGTGAATGTTTCTTCCAGACCAGCGCCGCGCAGGTGGGACGCCAGAGCGGCATGCCTGGCCATCTGCCGGTACTCGCCGTGGATGGGAAGAAAATAGCGCGGCCGAAGCAGGTTCAGCACCAGCCTCAGCTCTTCAACACTCCCATGTCCGGACACATGCACCGGCGGATTCATGCTGCCGTAGATCACGTCGGCGCCGCGTTTGGCGAAGTGATTGATCATACGGTAAATTCCTTTTTCGTTACCGGGAATGATGCGCGCGCTCAGCACCACCGTGTCGCCGCGTTCCACTGAAAGATTCTTGTGGTTGTCCACGGCGATGCGCGAGAGCGCCGACATGGGCTCGCCCTGGGTCCCGGACGCCACCACCACCACTTTGCTCGGCTCGGCCTGCATGATATCTTGCGGGCGCAGCAAAATGCCGTCGGGAAGACTTAACAATCCGAGGGAATGCGCGATCTCGGTGACGTTATTCATGCTGCGGCCGAGGAACGCCACCTTGCGGCCGTACTCAGCCGCCACGTCCAGGATTTGCTGCAGCCGATGAATGGACGAGCTGAAACAGGAGATCACCAACCGCCGCTCGGCGCGATAGAAGATTTCATCCAGGCGCGGGCGCACCGCGCGTTCGCTTTCCGTGTAGCCGGGCCGATCTACGTTGGTGGAATCGGACATCAGCAGCAGCACGCCGCGCTTCCCGTAATCGGCGAAGGTGTGCAGATCGAAGGGTTCATTGTCGGTGGGCGTGGGATCAACTTTAAAGTCGCCGGTGTGAATGATGACGCCGAGCGGCGTGGTGATGGCCACCGCCATCGAACTGACGATCGAGTGCGTGACGTGAATGAACTCGATGGTGAAGACGCCGATTTCAATTCTCGATCCGGGCTTGACCTTATGAAGTTTTGCTTGATCCAGCAGCCCGTGTTCCTCTAGACGCCGCTCCACCATCGCCAGCGTGAACGCTGCGCTGTAAACCGGCACGTTGATCTCACTGAGCAGAAATGGCACCGCGCCGATGTGATCCTCGTGCCCGTGCGTCAGGATCAGGGCGCGGACCTTGTCGCGGTTCTGCTCCAGGTAGGCGAAGTCGGGCGTGACGATGTCGACGCCCAGCAGTTCCGCGTCGGGAAACATCATGCCCGCGTCGATAACGATAATGTCGTCCCCGTAGCGGATGGCCATCGAATTCATACCGAACTCGCCCAAGCCGCCAAGCGGGATCAACTGAAGCTTATGTTCAGACATGTAAGATTCAGGTTATCAGTTGGGTTGTGGCTGGTGGCTGGTTGTTGGTGGCTGGTGGGGGTGGAGGGGTGCGTGCGCGGTGGCGCGATTGTTTTTTTTGCAAAACGAAGCCAACTTCCGGCGAAGCTCGGAGGAGTGGGGCGCAAAAGAGCATCGGCATGAGAATAGCAGCGGCGCAGTGGTTGCGGGGCGCACGTGGGTTGGAAGTGATTGAGCGGGGCGGGAAAGAAAGTGGCTAGTGATTGGTGATTGGTGGCTAGTGGCGGTCGGCCCCTATACCGCCTCTCAAGCCGGTAATCTGGGTGGGATCGAGCCGCGAGGATTTGCGCGAGTTCCCCGAACTCGTACGGTTGATCAAGCGACGGCTGCGCGACGCCTACCGAATTGCAAAGGAGAGAGAACCGTGAGGAAGAGGGGATACGAGGCCGGGAGCGGGAATGTCTTCAAGGATATCGGCGTGCCGAATGCCGAAGAGCACCTGGTAAAGGCGCAGCTCGTTTTCAAAATCGACACGATCATGAAAGGTCGCGGATTGAAACAGGTGGAGGCTGCCGATCTTTTCGGGATCAAACAGCCCGACGTCTCCAAGATGCTGCGTGGCGAATTCCGGCAGTTTTCGGTTGAGCGCCTGTTGCGCTTCCTCGTTGCGCTCGATCAGGATGTGGAGATCGTCGTGAAGCCGCACCGGGATAGAAGGAACGCTCCGGCTTTGCATGTGTCGTGAACCGTTTGCCAGGTGGTTTGCACCTGGTGTCTGGTTGTTTGTACAGCAGCCGCAGGTTCCACTGCAACGGCAGGCATCAGATATCGTCCCTGGGGAAGTTCTTCCACATATCGTTCTGATTCTGCTCGATCTCACCGGACGATAGCGAAATACCCAGGTCTACCCAGAGGCCCCTGACACTCTTGAACGGCTTCTTCTTGACGGTTTCGTCCCGAAGCCGTGCGGCATGGCGCAGAATTTCTTGTTGCTTCTCCGCCGGTAACGCCCGGACGGCATCCAGAATTGCTTGTTCGAGAGACATGGAATCCCCACACTATTATCGTCGTCATCATCGCCCTGGCGGCCGGCGAGCCGGGGACTGAGACCTTCGGCATCACGTAAAGGGGCGTTATGTATGGTGGCGGCTTTTCTTCTTGGTAGTTGCGTCTCGCGATTCTTCGACGGCAATCATGAAATCGAGATAGGCAGTAGCAAGGCCTCCAGCAACCCCGTCGATCTTCCGCACCAACGCGGACAGGGCTCTTGGGCTTAGCTCGACTGCCTGTTTCCTTAACTGAACCGTTGGTGGCTTCCCCCGTTTGACCGTCAACTCGCCGTGAATGACGGCGTTCCGCTCGGACACAACGCCCTTCGCAATTCCAATCTGGCGTAGCAGCGCCTTGTGAGGGCTGGTCTTTTCAAGTCCGTGTGCCTTCGCTAGCAGGCCACACATCTGTTTAACGCGATCCAGTTTGGGGCCGTCGGTGAGCCGTTCCGTGAGACTCTGAGCGACGGACCATTCAGTGCATTCAAGGATCGCTCCCGCCATCATGGTAATCACTTCCTCGAGCGTATTGAACTCAATGGCGAACCGCCCGACCTCCCTCAAAGTGTCGTCGTCGAGCATCGACATGCGAGTTTCATTGTTTCACTTTCCAGAATGAATAGCATGCTGCACGTAGATCGTTGGCGAATTTTTTCATTCGGTCATCAGACCTTGGAACCACGGAACGAACGACGCGGCTTCTTGCTTGTCCCGAATCCTGCGGCCGTCTTTCACCAACAGCACGTTCTCGATTTCGCCCTCCAGGCCGCCTTTCCTCAGGACGACCCGAACACCAAGAACGGTATTCTCCAGAGCGTCATGCACGTAGTCAGACTCCGACGTTTCCCCATTGAGAACCGAGATCTGATGCACGTCAACAAGGCACTTGTTCAGGTGCTTGTTGTAGTGGGAGGTGTATAAGACCATCTGCCTAATATCGAGTTGGTCTTTCCAGTCGTGGCGGCTCCAAAACTTGCTCGCCGCTTCAGTACAGAACTGCGAATACTTTAATTCCTCCATCCGGGAATCAGCTGCTGATTTTTGAGACGTTGCCGAGTCGCCCTCGCGTCGGTCGGCAACCTTGCAGGCAATGCCAGAGAGAACCGCGACGATGAGAACGGCAATGCGCACACACATCGGGCTTAGCCTCAGGACTGACGCATGCCTTATATTAGCGTCCATTGCGGCCTCACGCGGTCGCCGGTAGCGAAATCTGCGCTGACCAATGCGGCGAACGAGCTACACCTGAGATCGTAGCCCTCACTACATGGGAGTTCCCCGAAATTTTGGGCGTAGAATTGAGGAGAAAGCTCGCAAGGGCAAAGGCCCCGATTTAGAATGCCATGTTAACCAAAGAGCGCTGGTACTTGATTTTCAAACACAATCGTATTCTCGGCGAACCGCGCATCGCTATGGATGAGGTGCGGGGAGAATCTCATGCCGTTAGTTATGTCGAGCGCCTAGACGCTCAGTTGTCCGATGAGGAACGAATCGCCGGATGGTCTTATGAGCGCGCCGGACATGGAACAGCAAAACCTCAACGGAACCATCCCCCAACGCCGCGTAGGCAGTCAACTAAGAGGCGCAGTTATACTGGGCGTTGAGTAATTGCATGAATCAAAATCCGTTTCCCGTGGCCAGAGTTCACGAACCGCGCAAGCCTCTCCTTCTTAACGGCGGCCTCGGCATCGACGACCAGAGGCATCTTAAGGAACACCGCAAAACAGAATGCGGCGCAGGCGGGTTCCTGGTGTGATTTGGCGGTGCCCGCCGCATCCTTTGCGCTAGCGGCGGCCATAGAGGATATAATCGCGCGTTGTCCAGCCTTCGGGATCGGGTTTGACGCGAGCGCGTAAAGCACGCATCTCGGCAACCACACTGCCAGGAGGCGCCGCCCGGAAGCCAGTATCACCTTCAAGCAGACGCAGAGCGGCGGCCTTGACTAACCGCTCGGCGTCGGTGCCGGCGCTGATGGCCATCTGCACAAGCTGCGCTTCCTGCTCGGGAGTGAAATTTACTTCCACAGCTCCCAGGGTACGGGAAAGCCGCCTATCAGGCAACACCCGTCACGGACCCGTAGACGAAGGCTCTTTGAAGTCGCCGAACATTCTTCCTGATTGTGTTGAGCTCCCTAAGGAAAGTCGCCGTTTCCGCCGATGATCAGATCGTGGCAGTCTGTCGATCCGCTAACCCCAAATCCCCAACACGCCGGTCCCAAAAGGGCTTTGTCCTCATCGTCACCGCCATCTCGATGACGCTCCTGCTCGGCTTGGCGGGCCTGGCCATCGATATCGGACGCATGTACGTGATCCGCGCAGAACTGCAATCGTTCACAGACGCCGCAGCCCTGAGCGCCGCGCTGGAATTGAATGGGACGGACGCCGGTCTTGCGCGTGCCCGCATTGGCGCCGGCCGATTGGCGGATGGACCGCATGCCATGCGATGGGACATGGGCACGCAACCCATAACGAACATCGGGACAACCTTTTCTTCTGACAAGACAACCTGGGACGAGCAACCGAAGAAGGGGGGCGACTATCGCTTCGTGCGCGTGGTCGCAACCGAGCCGGCTCCCGTGATCTTCCTCAGGATCTTTCAGCCGCTGAGCTCCACCACGGTAGCCGCCGCGAGTGTAGCCGCGAAAACGGAACAGTCCGCGAGGTTGATTCAATGAGGCAGCGACGGTCCCAAGCCGGCAGCGCGCTCATCGAATTCGCGGGGTCGTTGATCCTGCTCGCAGTGATGTTCGCCGGCATCTTTGAAATCGGATACTCGTTCTACACGTATGGCGAGCTCGTCACTGCCGTACGTGCCGGTGCGCGCTACGCCGCCCTGCAACCACGCGGCACCGGGGCGGATCCCATTGTCGCGAAGGCCGTGCGCAATCTGGTGGTTTACGGCGACCCCGCTCCCGACGATCGAACCAAACCTGTGGTTCCCGGCCTCACCACGGATCGAGTGGAATTGATCAACAGCCCCGACGCCAGCACAGTCTCGCTGCGCGGTTTTGAAGTGGATGCGCTGTTCATGAAAGTGAAGCTGGATGGGCGGCCGACGGTTACATTCCCCGTCACGAGCGGAGGGTCCGAGTGAAACGCACGCCAGCAGCACACCCGGAGACGACCGGAAGTCGTGCACTGGAGAACATCGACTCGAAAAACACCGGGCGGGTGGCGCGGAAGCAGGCGGGCCAGTCGCTGGTTGAATCGGCGCTGATCCTGGCCGCTTTCATGGGACTGCTGCTCGGCATGGCCGGCGTCGGACAATTGCTCTTCGTCCGGCAAACGCTGGCCGATCGCGCGCGCATTGCCGCCCGCTGGGGAGCGCTGAACAGCTATGCCCCCGATGCCATTCGTCGCGTTGTTTTGTTCGGCACGGCAGAGCCCGCACCCGGACAGTCAGTGTTTTTCGGTCTGACGCCCCGCGCAGTGGAGGTATCGAATCCTGGATGTCCCGGGGCCGCGTGCCGCGTCAGCGTCGCAATCCCTGAGCATGGAATCCGCAGCGTCGAACCGATGGACTCTACTCCAGACCTCGCTGCTTCCAAGCCTTGACGAACGGCGCAGTCTTCGGATTGTTCTCGTTCCAACTCACGGGCTGCTCGCTATCGGCCATTAGAAACATCGCCAAGGCAATCGCACGGTCCACTTTGGCCATGTTGTCGTAATCGATCTTTTGCCACTCATCGCCCACGGCGTGGTAATCCGGATAATCGAACGCGACGCATAGCGTCTGGGCAGGCACACCGGCTTCAGCGAGCGAAAAATTGTCGCTGGCAGCGAAGTAATCGTCACTGCCCTTCAGGTTCTTATAAATTTTGATCCCGGTGCGCTCTCCAGCCCGCTGCACGTAGCTGGTGAGATCGGAATAATCGAACCCGGTGAGCGAGGCGTTCGAGCGCTGCGGGCCCTCGGTGGAATCGGTCCGGCCCACCTGTTCCAGATTCAGATCCGCGATGGTCTTCTCAATCGGCCACACCGGATGATGGGCGTAATACTCGGAGCCGATCAAGCCCTCTTCTTCTCCGAAAAACGTCATGAAAACGATGCTGCGGCGTGGATGCTTCGGAAGCGCAGCCAGCGCCCGCGCTACTTCCATCACCGAGACCGTTCCGCTGCCATCGTCGTTCGCACCGTTGTAAATGCGATCGCCCGATCCTTCCGCGCGCACACCCAGGTGATCGTAATGTGCAGTCAACAGAACGCACGTATCGCGCAATGCTGGATCGGAGCCGCGCAAAACACCGATGACATTGCGCAAGGTGGCGGGTGTGCGGTGGGGGGCGGCGATGTGTACCGAAGCAGTCGCATCGCTGTCAGGCTTCAGTTCGGAATAGAAGTGAGCCGCCGCTTCTCCGCCGATCGAAATACGCGGGTTGGCCGTCGTGTCCGATTCCTTCGGGTCCACCAATTGACGCGGACGCCGGCCCTGCATCGTCATGCCTTTGGGATCCACCAGAATCACCAGAGCGGGTTTGGCCGCTCGCAGCACCCGGTTTACCGGCCGAAGCCGCGCCCGCAGCCTAGCGTCAATCTCCATGATCACCACCTTGTCGTCCACCTGGCTCGCGGTGAGATGTTGCACCAGAGCCTCGTTCGACAAGTCCAGCTTGAACACCGGCTCGTCTTTCAAATCGAGCGCCGCCGGAACACTGAGGACCGTTTCTTTCGGGTTGGCGGTAAACTGGCGATTACCGGCCGAAAGCTTCAGCTCGAACTTGCTGAAGTTGGCCTCCTCCACCAACATCGACGCGTCTTGAAAATAGCTATCGCCGGAGCCCGGTTCCAGACCCGCGCGGCGGAATTGCGCGGCGATATAATCGGCCGCCAGATCCAAGCCGCGCGAAGGCGTATCGCGCCCTTCCAGTTGATCGGAGGCGATATAGGAAAGATCCGTGCGCAGGGAGACCGCCTGAATTCCGTCTAAAACGTGTTGAACTTCCGACGCGTCGTCTGCTTTCGGCGGATCGTTCTGGGCCAGAACACAAACACAGGTAAGGTAAACTACAAACGCACTGCGGTAACGCATAATAGGCGGGGCTAGATTGATATTAGCATCTTGCAGTACAAATCAATTTAGGGCAGAATTGTTTTGAGCACGGTTGAGATGGCAAACCGAACCAGCAACATCCACCTCTTGCGGCAGCGTGTTGTCGAGAGCTCCAAACGCAGCAGCCCGCATTTGATCGGTTCGAAGATGACCGAGTCCGGATTGCTGGATCGCGCCGTGCTGAATCGGCAGATCGAGGAAATTCTCGATGGCCTGGCCGAAAAACCCAGCTTGGCTCCGCGCATGGAACAGGATCTGGAAGCTTTCCTGGCCGCGCTGCAGGAAGGTGACGTGTCACGGACGGCAAAGCACGTTTGCGGCCTGTTGAGCCTGCAGTTGGACGATCTTCGCAAGGCCGCCCTCCTCTCTCTGATGGTGCGCCTGGCCGGGAAACGCAAATTCGACCCAATCGCGAGCTACATCCTTCAAAACCGGGAAGTTTTCGTTACCGACCAGGGTTGACAAGCGTATCAAAGAAGAGCAGGATTTATCTAAGGAGCTTTGGCAATGCGCTTCCTGGCGGTCTGGTCTTCGGCTATTACCTTGGGTACTCTGGCGGCGGGTTCAGCCTGCGCCCAGTACGTGATTTCATCTCATTCGGGCGTCATCCAATACGTGGAAGGGCGCGCCCTGCTAGCCGACAAGCCAGTTGAGCCGAAATTCGGACAGTTTCCAGACATCAAGGAGAACCAGGAGTTTCGTACCGAAGACGGGCGCGCGGAGATTCTTTTGACCCCCGGCGTCTTCCTGCGGCTGGGCGAAAATAGCGCCATCCGAATGCTATCCACTCGCCTGACGGATACGCGCGTTGAGGTGCTCTCTGGATCGGCCATTATCGAGAGCAACGAAATCCCCAAGGATAATGCCATCGAGCTGGTTTACAAGAAAGATAGCATCCGTCTGCAAAAACAGGGCTTGTATCGCCTGGATACGGAGCCGGCACACTTTCAAGTGTTCGAAGGCGAAGCCGTTGTTACGGATGGGTCCGGCCAATTGACGCTGCATGGCGGCAAGCAGACCAATCTTTCTGGTGTGCTGATGGCGGAAAACTTCGACCGTAAAGCCGATGACCAGGATGCGTTGTATCGCTGGAGCGATCGCCGGGCTAGTTATGTCGCTCAAGCTAATGTGGCATCGGCGGCTTCGGCGGGGGACAGTTTTACTGGATCGGGCGGCGGATATGGATATGGCTTGGGTAGCGGCCTGGGCTATGGGCTGGGTTACGGCGGCTTCGGCTACAATCCCGGCTTCCTAGGCGGTTGGGCTTTCAACCCGCTCTTCGGCATGTACACCTACCTGCCGTACTCGGGATTCGGATACAGCCCGTTTGGGTACACCTACTACAGCCCCTACACTGTCGGTTACGCTCCGGCGTATGGCGGTAGCGGATACGCATATGGCAGCGGCGTCAGCCGGACGGGATCAAGCGGCATCGGCCACTTGGCGAACGTCGCGACTCATCGGGGAGCTACCAGCGCATTCACTTCCAGCGCGCGGTCGTTCAGCGGCGGAGTGGGTCGCGCTTCATTCGCAAGTAGCGGCGGCGGTGGCGGCCATGCCTTTTCAGGTGGCGGCGGTCACGGTGGCGGCGGACACCGGTAGTCGACAAATCACCGAAAACGCGTCGAAGAAAATGCGGCGGTCCAAGCCGCCTGCCAGTAGCTTGTCCCAGGCTCAGGGTATCCATTGGGTGGGACATCGGCAGGCACAACAATGGAAGGCGCTGGCGGATCCATCTGCAGGTAATCCCCGTGACCGAAGTCCCAGTTATCCGGGATCTCAAAGGGACTTTGAAAGTTGCCGGGCCAAGGCGTGGACGGACCACCCTGTCCCAGAGCCGCGTGCCACCATGGATGCCCTTCCGTGATCACTCCAGCCAAGAAGTTGCCTAGCGGAAAGGCCGCGGAGAGCACTTCATCCTGACGGGATGCTAGGACAGAAATTCTCCCAATCTTGGCCGCGGCTGCCTTGAACTCCATGATCAGGCAATTGTCGTCAATGGCTCCCGCCATGATGATGGCTCGCCGGACCGGCAGGCTCATTTGAGAAATGGTCGCCAACAATACCCGCGCACCCAGGCTGTGCGAGGCAAATGAAATGCTGGCAGCACCCCGAAAATTGGCGTCCAGAAAAGGAGCAACCAACCAGCCCGCTTCATTGGCCACTCGCGGTTCTTCCGGATAGTCCAGGCTGCGGAACCAAATGGAATCGCCCGGCCAGAGCAGCCCTATGAAAAGCGCTGTTGGTGCGAGCTGAAGCAGGCCCTCCCAGTTGGACAAGCAAGCAATTCCAGAGGAGCGATTCACATGAAATCCGTGTGTCGCAATGAGCACGTGCCGGCCTTGAATATCGTTTAGCAATTGCGCCGCTTTCAAGCTTCGGTAATTGCCGATATTCGTTCCCTGATTGATTGCGACAGAGGCTGCCAGATTGCCTCCCACGGCAGAGAGGCGAACGTCGAGAAATCGCGTCACCTCAAGAAATCGCATCACAAGGGACTACTTTTTCGCAAGATGCATGGTGCTCACCGCCATGGCAAGCGCGGTGGAAATGTCCTTGGCGATGGGCGCCAGCGGCGTGGCCAACAGGCCGACCAGGAGCGAGACTGCGGGGTCCATTCGCAAGACCATCCCACCGGCCATGGCAAGGGCCACCGCTACCAACGCCGCTAAAGCCCGGGTCCAATTGCGGTAAATCTGATTGCTGCGCTGGTAAGCTTCGTCGAGCAACACCGTCACAATCAGATCGAAACGGGCGAAAACATCGGACTCGGCCGAGCTGAGCGGGGTCCCTGCCGCGATGCTCGTGGCAATCGCAGTGAGAACGCCGGGATCCACGCCAGTGGCGTCCGCCAGCGCTCTGGCGTTCTGCGGGTGCAGGTTGAGCTTGATAAGAGACTTTGCGATGGCTTTCTGACTGGCGAGTTCGCTCCCGTTCATCCAATTCGCTTCGAGCGTCGCGACGATCTTCTTCTGCGATAGCGCGTTCACTTGCCCGCCGGCATCAGTCAACTGCTGGACGGCCGCCCGAATGCCTCGGAAGCCGATATGGTTCACCCCGCCCCCGAAAACCTTGGTTGCATCCACTAAGCCAAAAGCTGCGGCGCCCAATCCTCCGATGGCTGTAACCACTTGCGGCAAATCTTGCAGTACGCCCATGTGAACCTTTCGTTGAAGAGCGTACGTCATGTTCTCCGGCTCCGGATCGCTGGCTTGAGATAGCCCGTTGAGCCTACTTCAGTTGTTTTTCGAAGAAATCGGTCAACGTTTCGAGGAGCTGCCTGCGCACGGGTCCGCTCACGCCGTGGCTCTTGCCCGTGTAGACCACCATGTCGAAGAGCTTCCCTGCCTCTTCCAGCGCATTCGTCATTTGCATGGTGTTCTGGTACAACACGTTGTCGTCTTCAAAATTGTGAACGATCAGGAGCTTGGCTTTGAGCTTGCCCGCATAATCTACCGGAGAGCTGGCGCGATACCCTTCCGCGTTCTCAGAAGGAAGCCCCAAATAGCGTTCCGTATAGATGGTGTCGTAATTCCGCCAATTCGTTACCGGTGCGCCCGCGATGCCGGCGCGAAATACATCCGGCGCGTTCAGCAGCGAGTAAAGCGTGAGGAACCCGCCGTAGCTCCAGCCATAAATTCCCACTCGAGCCGGATCGACGAAGCCTTGCGCCAGGAGATATCGAACACCTTCCAATTGATCGGCTAGTTCGGCTCTGCCGAATCGGCGAAAGAGCGGTGTCTCGAAAGCATGGCCACGGCCCGCGGAGCCGCGATTGTCCAGCTCCCAAATCACAAACCCTCGCGCCGCCAAAACTTGAGCCAAATCGGGGGCCTCCCAGGCATTCACCACCGTCTGTACCCCCGGGCCGCCGTACACCATTACCACGGCCGGATATTTTTCGCCGGCGTGGAAGTTGGCGGGCTTTACGATGCGGCCATAGAGGACCTTTCCATCCTGCGCTTTGAGCTGCACTACATCCGCGGGCTGGAGTGCGTAATCCTCGGCGAAAGTCTTGGCTGGGCGGAAGCTGGACGATGCCTCGCCGTCAGCCGAATACAAGTCGCTACGCGGGGGCTGTGTGGAGGACGAGAAGGTGTCCAGGTAGTATTCAGTGGTGGGGCTCATCGAGATCTCATGGGTGCCCGGCAAGCGACTGATACGCGAGCGATCTTTTCCATTCAATTTAATCGAGTAAAGATCACGGTCTAAAGGACTTCTTTCGGTACAGACAAAGTAAAC